>Ga0315549_1003773_pt1 | contig 13263 bp, 13 predicted proteins | sample SalMarSW160200MG_FD_203101 | JGI IMG/M metagenome (GOLD analysis project Ga0315549, IMG submission 203101) | Salt marsh sediment microbial communities from the Plum Island Ecosystem LTER, Massachusetts, United States - Salt Marsh Sediment SW1601-200 ... | reverse complement strand
AAATTAATTCTGCTAATTTATTTAACTCATTAAAATTCATAAAGACTTTAATAAACATAATATTTTGTAATTTTAATTCGGATGCCAATTTTCGATTTTTTTTATAGGTTTGCCCTTTTCCAACTAAAATGAAGGTAATTTGATTCTCTTTTTCAAATATTTTAGCTGCTTTTATTATATATTTAATTCCTTGCAAAGGAATATACGAACCCCAAAATCCCACAATAAATTTGTTCTTATCGTTCATTTTTTTCTGCAAAGGATAAAAAATATTATCTTGCGCCCCAACATATACTCTTCTAAACTTTTTAATAGGGACATTAAATTTCTCGTGAAAAAATTTAATGTGCGAATATGTATCTAATATAATATAGTCAGATAAGGCGCACGTTATAAAATCTGTTAAATAATAATAAACTCGATAAAAAATTTTTAAATACTTATTTTTTTGATACCAATGATAATCGTTATGAGTTTGCAGTCTAGAAATATAAATATCATTAAAAATTAAGATTTTTCTTTCAAAAGCAAAGATTTTAGCTAATAACAGTTGAATAATAGTTGGATGATGTAATAGTATTATATCAAAATCTAGTGTTTTTAATTTTTTGTGATTTTTTACAAACATTTTGATATTTGGTATAACACCTGAGGTTTTTACGTGGTGTTCATAGACATTGACATTATTTTTCTTCATTCCATTTATGAAAATAATATTTCGAGCATATTCTCGTTTATAACTTCCCATATATAAGACATTTTTAACTTTTTTAATCATAATCGTTCTCTACAGTAGTATTTTTTTTAATTTGGGTAGATAATCGATGTATCTCCCGATAACTGCTAAAAATGCGAAAACAAATGCCTCTCTCATCGAATTAAATTTTTTCCTTTTAAAAGCTTCAATAAAAAACTTTATTCTCTGTTTAGTGGAAAATAATGAATTTAAACATAATTTTTTTATTTTTTGAGTTTCATAATTCCTTGAATGTGCATATTCCACATTATATTTAATTTCTGTACTATTATTGTCCGCAATATTAATCAAAGCACTATTTTTGGGATTATCTTCAATAATATTAATTAATAAACTCCTAATTACTTTTGGGCTTAATTTTTGTGAATAATAATCATAAAGTTGCTTACCGATTTCCTCCCTTAATTTAGGGTTTTTAATTAATTGAGAACTATAATTGACAATCTCAGAGTCAGTAGATGCAATAAATTGATAATTTGGAGGCAAACCACCAAGTTCAGATAAAAGGGGCCATTTTTTATTACGAAATGCAACAATGGGAAGCCCACATGCCATTGCCTCCACTTGAACCATTCCCCCTACCATCGGAAATGTGCTTATAAGAAAATCCCCTACGCCGTAGATTGACTCTAAATTAGAGATGGGTCCGTTTATAATAAACCGCTTATAAATGTCTGAATCGGGCGATATAACCTTTTTAAGCATATCTTCGGGTGGAGGAACGGTTACAAACATATGGTAATGGTTTGGAAACTCTTTTAATAATTTCTCAATTGTTTTAAAGTAATCATAATCTGATTTTCCTATAACTTTCCAAAAATTACCTATTGAAATTGATAAAGTTGAATTTTCAGGAACTCCAAATTTAGTTTTGGAGATTTTCTGTGGTTTAATCTCTGTCGTCAGGGGAATAATATACTGCTTTACATTTATTTTTCTAAATTTTCTAGAATATTTTGCCCCTTCGGCTCTAAATTCTATAAGTCGGTCAAGAATTTTCTTACCTAACCAAAATGTATGATCTGCGTGATTAATAAAGTAAGTTAATGGTTTATTGGATAATGCAGTAAGGGCAGGGATAACAATAACATCAAAAGGATGAATAAATAAAAAAATAATATCGGGAGAATTTTGTTCTAAAAGATAAATTAGTTTATTAATTCTTTTTAAGTATGTTATATTGTGAGATAGTTCATAAATTTTCACTCCTTTACTATTTAAGAATTTCTTTAAATTAGGATAAAAAAGAGATCCATTTTTTATAGAAGTTATATATAAATCTTGATTATAAGATTTTTCACTTAATATTTTTATCCAATTTTTTAGAACACTAGCATGCCCCCCAAAATCTTTTAAATCACTAGTTATATATGCGATCTTACGAATATTCTCTTTAGAAATATTCTTAGAAGTTTGAAACGATTTGAGTTTACAATTTATACCAATTTCAGCCATTATCTTTTCTAAATTTATATCGTACCATATTCCAAAATGAACTTGCCATGCGTAATAACAAGCAATATTTATAATCTTCAAACATTTTTCGTATTCTCTTTTTTTAAATGCAGAAATCGCACAAGATTTTAATTCGTTATAAATGTTTATATCTTGTTTAAGTTTCAAGTTCATTTTCATCAATATAATTTGATTCCAATATTTTCTATTTTGTGTGAAATTATTTTTATTGATTCAATTTTTTTGATTAAGATTTCAGCAAGTTTTTTATGTCCGTATTTTGTTAGATGAATTCCATCCTTCCATAGCATATTGGGATCATCTTCTATAAGAGAATATAAATCGATTAATCCACATTGTTTTTTTTTTTCCGCCAAATTCGATAATACAGCATTATAACTTCTCACGTTTCTTAAATAATTATAAGATATATTTAAAAGATCTTGGGACGGTTTTGCAATATTAATTATTATTGGATATGCTCCAATTTTTTTTATTTCTGTTAAGATTTGCTGGTATTTTTTTCGAAAATAGTAAATATTGACATAAACTTTTGGAAATCTTTTAGTAAAAAAATATCTATGTTTTGAAAAAAATTTGATAATTTTTTTTCTTATAAATTTTGGTAAATTCAAAATAATCCCCTTTTCCTTTTGTGAAAATAGGCGTGGTGCACAATCGCAAATACCTAATTGTATAATAACAATATTAGGTTCAAATTGTTTAACATCTCGCGCTAAAGCACCAAACATTGTTTGAAAGCGTGTATCATTATTTACATATCCAATAACAAAAACTTCATTATTCCCCTTAGATTTAAAGTATCTTTTTAAAATAAAACCGTAAATATCTTCGGAAAAAAAGAAATTCTCTTTCCATTTTAGATTTTCTAGTTCAAGCCATTCAGGACTTACAATATAAAAGATTACAGAATCTCCTAAAATTACTATTCTCATTAAATTTTTATCTCCAAAGAATGATGATTTTTTTTATAATAAATTGAATTTTAATCTCTTGTTTTAGTTTCAAACTCAAATTTTAATATGGTTAGCTTATTTCTTTTAATTTTTTAATTTTTAGTGAGATTGAGTATATTTCTTCTTCTGTTAACCAAGGATGCATGGGTAAGGAAAGTATCTCGTTACAAATCTTTTCTGTAGCAGGCAAACTAGATACATTTCTATATTGTGAATACGCTTTTTGCAGATGTACGGGAATAGGATAATGGATTAATGTCTGAATATTATTTTTTTCAAGATATTTCTTTAATTTATCTCTGTTTTTATTCTTTATTACATACAAATGATAGACATGTTTTGCACATTCCTTTTCTATAGGGGTAATTATATCCGAATCCTGCAATAATTCGTTATAGAGCTTAGCATTTTTTCTTCTTCTGTCATTCCATTCATTTAAATGTTTTAATTTCACTCTTAATACTGCAGCTTGAAGTTCATCTAACCTACTATTAACGGCTATAAAATCGTGATAATATTTTTTTTTTTGTCCATAATTCCTATACATTTTAAGATTTGTGGATAACTCTTCATCATTAGTAACAATCATTCCGCCATCACCATAAGCTCCAAGATTTTTAGCTGGATAGAAGCTAAAACATCCAATATCTCCAATACCACCAACTTTCTTTCCTTTATATTCAGCACCATGAGCTTGACACGCATCTTCTATTACATTCAAATTATACTTTTCAGCTAACTCCATAATCGGGTCTAGATCCACAGGATTCCCATATAAATGAACAGGGATTATTGCTTTCGTTTTTTCAGTAATATTTTTCTCAATTTTTGAAACATCCATGTTGAATGTATCAGATTCAATATCAATAAATACTGGTTTTGCTCCATTTCTTACAATAGCATCGACAGTTGAAATAAATGTATGTGAAATTGTTATTACCTCATTACCTTTACCAATATTAAGGCATTTTAGGGCTAAATAAAGAGCATCTGAACCAGAATTAACTCCCACTCCAAACTTAATACCAATATATTTAGTAAAATCATTCTCAAATTCTTTTAATTCTTCTCCTAAAAGAAAACACTGTTTTTCAAACACTCGTTCTATTGAGATTTTAATCTCATTTTTAATTGAAGCGTACTCTTTTTTTAAATCAACAAACGGAATCATAATAAACTACTCTTTAAATTGTTTGAAAATGATAAAACTCTCTTTAACTCTTTACCCTATTAATCCAAAATATCAAACTTTTTAAGATCTCGAATATCTCCAACTATTTTACCTGGATTTCCAACAACAATTGCATAATCTGGAACATCTTTTACAACTACAGTTCCTGCTCCGATTAATGCATACTTTCCTATTTTAACTCTAGGTAATATTGTTGAATTAGCTCCAATTTTAGCGTATTCTCCTATAATCGGCCCTTTTAAATTAGATTTTCCCTCTCTTGAACCTGGGTATTTATCGTTTGTAAATACTACATTTGGACCTAACCAAGCATTTTTTTTTATTATTGAAAATTCTGGAATAAAACATTTAGAATGAATTCGGACATTATCTTCTATAATAACATTGAAAGCCACATCAGAATGTATTCCAATACTAACATTATTTCCAATTTTATTATTTTGCCTAATAACTACAAAATGACCAGTTTGAAAATTGTCACCAATTATATTGTCTGGATAAATAATAGTTGGTTCTCGTATTACAGGATTTTTTCCTATTTTGTATTTTAACTTTTTTTTCAATATTAATCCCACACCTATATTAAAACTTAATTCTATTAAGTATCCTCCAAATTTCTCGCCATTTTTTTAAAAGCAGAATAATCTCTTATATAATCTTCTTCGTCATAAAAATCTGAAGCTAAGGTTATACAAACAGATCCGGAAGAAAAATTTTCAAGTTCTCGCCAAACCATTGAAGGTATGTATAAACCATAATATGATCTATTTAATGAAAATTTATATTTCATGGAACCGTCATCTAAAATAACATCGAAACTACCAGATGCAGCAATTATAAATTGTTCTAAATTTTTATGAGCGTGACCACCTCTAGATTCCCCTCCAGGAACATCGTATAGATAATAAACTCTTTTGATTTCAAAAGGAATATGTTTTTTTTCTTCTATAAATGTTAAATTTCCTCTTCGATCCAATATCTTTGGAAGATAAATTATTCTACATTTATTTAAATTTGTTGTTTTATTGCTCATTATCCTTTTATTTAAGTAATTTTTTATATATTAATTCTTATGATTTATTTGTTAAGATGTTTAAAAATTTTTAAAATCGAATATTATACTAATTTTACAAATAAATTTTCTAGCGATATTTCTTGTTCTTTTATCATTAAAATTTTGTATTTACTTAAAATAGCGAATAAATTTCCATAACTATTTCTATTTTTAAGGCATACAATAAAGCCCTCATTTGTATCGATAACTTCATTTACGAAGTTTTGGTGATATAACTCAGATTTTAATTGATCTTTATAATCATTGATTTCGATTTCAACTTTTATTTCTGTTTGCATCAATCTACTAATTTTTTTTGTCGTTCCAATTCTTGAAATCTTCCCTTTACTAATAAAAGCAATACGATTGCATAACTTTTCTACTACATTCATATTATGACTTGTTAAAAAGATTGTTTTGTTTAAATTTTTTAATTTATCGATAACAGAAGATGTCGATCTTACATCTAATCCCAATGTTGGTTCGTCTAAAAGTAGAATTTTACGTTCTAATAATAACGTTCTACACAACGCAAGCTTAACTCTCATACCGGTGGAGAAACTTTCTACATATTGGTCGAGCCATTTTTCTATTCCAAGCTCTTTAGCCATTTTATAAATTTTTTTTTTATAATCTGGTACATTATAGATTTTACAGAAAAATTTTAAATTATCATAACCAGTTACTCGATAATATACCATTTTCCAATCTAGCATAAGCGAGATTCTAGCTTTAGCTTGATTTGGTTTCTTAATAATGTTATAGCCGTCAATAATAGCATATCCGCTTGTAGGTTGGATTAATGTCGTTAGAATTTGGATTATAGTCGTTTTTCCCGCACCATTTGGACCTAATAATCCAAATATTTCTCCTTCTTTAATTGAGATGTTTGCTTTATCTAATGCAAGAATTTCTTTTTGTTTATTTTTTAATTTATAGATTTTCGTTAAATCAAAAGTATCAATTATGTTATTTGTCATTTTGTTTAATATCCCACGATCCCGTATTTCTTATAGACTTTATTAAAGATAAAAACGCCAATAAATGGCAATATAATTGCGCATGAAATTAAGGTAACTAAATTAAAAGCATGTAGAGTTATAGATGATACAATATCATTTTCAATCCATAATAATCTTAAAAAATCAAAAATATAATAGAATGGGTTTAAATTAATTACAGATTGAATTATATTCGGGAAAATTTCAAATGGATACGTAATACAACTTAACCAATAGAGGAAATTAAGCAAGAACACTGATAATTTCCAAAAATTTTCTTTAGAAATAGAAAATATGCCAAGTATAATCCCTATTCCACTAAATATTAATGCTACGAGAAAATATGTTCCCAAAATGAAAAGAAGTGTAAAAATCGAAATTGGCCAATATAAATAACCGAGAATAAGAAAAATGGTAAAAGGCAAAGAAACCAAAATTATGTGGGAAAAAAAAATTCCAAATAATAGATAAAATCTATTAAATGGACCAATTATAAGAGCAGGAAGGGTCATCCAGTATTTTTCTTGTTGAAGTCGATTTGGAAATAATGTTGTAACCCCTATTAATAAACCTATGTTATACGCTATAAATTGATATATCATATAATTATTTTCCGACCAAGGACCGAATTGAGTATTTAAATTTAAGAATTGACCCATGACTATAATGGGCATTAATATACCAATAAAAGGCGTTATAAATGAAAGTATTAAGCCGAATTTAAATCTTAATTTTAATTTTAAACTTATTTCTATTAAAGCAAAAAGCTGGGAAATTTTATTTTTAATAATTTTAGAATTAATCATTTTTACTCCTATTCCTCCTTATAAGCCATAAATTTTCATCAATTAATTTTCAGTTATTTTCTTCTCTTCTATTCCTAATATCTATTTTAATTATCTTATTTGTTCAATATATTTTCGCAAGTCTACAAAATTATGACCCTCTTATTAAATTATAGCACACGAAATCGGAATTTATGTCTTAAAATTAAATGAAGAAAAATCTATTATATTTTAAATATAAAAATTTTTGAATATAAAAATTTGGATTTTTGTACCATTAATTTTCCAATTAAATATAAAATATTTACTAATTCATCCAGAGAAGATTTTTACTCAGAAATTTCATCTAGATCTCATAAAATAGAAAAACCTGTCGATTTGGTTAAGAGTCTTTATGGAACAGAGGCGAAATTTTTCGGTTCAGAGTCTTCTCTTTTTTATCAACAATGGGTTTATTCATTTATTTTTGAATGATTTTTTTAGAAATTCAATCCGCCGATTTCTTGATTATTTGTGAACGAATTGAATTACTCCGTCGTCCAGAACTTGATTTTTTATTAAATCCTTTGAATGAAACCACTCTTAATTATTTAGAATCAATCTTTACTTTTAATGAACCAGGAAGAAGCATTGTAATTTATAATATTTCAGATGTAAACTAAAAAATCGAAAAAACTATTTGCTCCAGAATTTACATGAAAAATTACTTAAGTATTGATTTAGACGATTGGTATCATCCAGAACTAATTAAAAATCAAGTTTTTGATAAAAAACACGCTTAGATATCTAAATCTACTAAAAAAATACTTAATTTATTGGATAAATATGAGACTAAAGCGATATTTTTTGTATTGGGTGATATCGCAAGAAAAAATCCAAAATTAATAAAAACTATTTATAACAAGGATCACGAAATCGCATCCCATGGAGTGAGTCATATACCTCTATGGGACCTAAATTACGATAAATTTAATAGCGAGCTTAAAGATTTTAAGAAGATAATCAAAAAAATTTTGGGAAATGCTACTCAAATATATGGTTTTGGACATAATTTTTTTTTGGCCTTTGATTTGATTAATTTGTAAAAAAATTGTGTGTTAAAAGGAGTAAATTTATTGTAATAAATTATTACACTGTAAAAAGAATTATATTTTTAAAACTAAAAAAAAATCAAAAGAGTATAAATATTTGTTTGATTCTTTCTCTTTTTGCATTTAAATAATAGAATTAAAGTAGGTTATTATATGAGATATAAGAAATAGTTGTAATCGATTATTAATATTATATTTAAATCTCATTTTAACTCAAATTTTATCTTTCTTTATTTAAAAAGAGAAATTTATAATAATAACAATGATTTTTTCAATTAGGTGGTTTTCATTTTGGATTTAGATGGGACAAAAATTTTAGTTACCGGTGCTGCGGGGTTTATTGGCAGCAATTTGACCGATACACTCTTGGAGAAAGGAGCACATGTAATTGGGCTTGACAATTTATTCAACGGTCGTATGGAAAATTTGGGGGTTGCGCTTCAAAATCCGAATTTCACGTTTCATAAGGCAGATATTCGGGATTCTGGGTTTTTATTAGAGGTGTGTGAGGATATTAACATTATTTATCATCAGGCTGCATTTACGAGTGTTCCGCAATCTATCAAGATGCCAATTACTTGTAATGAGGTGAATGTTGGTGGCACGCTCAATATTTTGAATGCTGCGAGGGTTCGTGACGTGGAAGCCATCATTTTTGCCTCGAGTTCGTCTGTTTACGGGGACACACCGACCTTACCGAAAAGGGAGGATATGAGTCTCATCCCAATTTCTCCTTATGGCGCAGCAAAGTTGGCGTGTGAGAAGTATCTTTATGCTTATTTTAAGGTTTATGGTTTAAACACCATAGCGTTAAGGTATTTCAATGTATATGGCCCAAGGCAGAAGGACTCAACGTATAGCGGGGTTATACCGATTTGGCTAGGACGGATATATCGGAATGAAAATCCAATTGTGTTTGGAGATGGAGAACAACGGAGGGATTTTACTTACATTAAAGATGTGGTGGATGCAAATTTGCTTGCCGGGGCAGCGAAGAATATTTCAGGCGAGGTGTTCAATATTGGAGCGAGTTCTCCGATTACGGTAAATAAACTTGCAGTTATTATGAAAGAAGTTTGCGGGAAGGAGCATTTAGGGGTTGATTATACGGATCCCAGACCTGGTGATATTCGAGATAGTTTTGCGGATATTGTAAAAGCAAAGAGAGTTTTAAAATTTGAGCCAAAATTTAATATTCAGTCAGGGCTTGAGGCTTATATTGAATGGTCTAAAAGTAGAAATTATGCTCTATAATAAACACGCTTAACTCTAAATTTTACTAGTTCTTCTTGTAAATTCTTTTTTCAAAAGAAAAACCAAATCAACTTTTTGTTTTTCTTTAATTAAAATATTAGAATAGACAATTTTCCTCCCTAATTAAATAGAAGCAATATTATTTATTGCAATTTAATTTTACAGTAAGAAAAATAATAATATTTATTTAATTTGGCAGATAGTCCATTTTTTTTAAGGATATTAGAATTGTATTTTTACATTCCTCAATCGTTTGTTTATCGGTTTCAATAATTATATCAGGGTTATCTGGTTCTTCAAAAGGATGATCGATTCCCGTAAAGTTTTTTATTTCTCCGGCTCTTGCTTTTTTATACATTCCTTTTGGGTCGCGTTGTTCGCACACTTCTAAAGAGCATTTCACATATACCAAAATATAATCTCTGATTTTGCAATAAACAATCTAAAACTTATAGAATGGGCCGATTTTCTAGAAAGGGGGATTATAACGTAAGAAAATAAAAAAAGGGGTTAATTTATAATTGATCATTCATCTATAAAATTAACCAATAAATTCTTTATTCTTTTTTATTAAGAAGCCAAAACCATAAGGGTCTAATCTTTATTTTCAATTCATCAACTATTAAATCTTCATATTGATCATCTGTGATTATTAACCCTTCCTTTAAATTATATTCTTTTAAAGCTTCGATTAAACCATTAATCTCTCTTTTTCTAGTTTTTTCATCAGTTAAATTAACAGCAACTTGTATTGCATTTATAATTTCTAATTGTCGTTTTACTATAAAATCACACTCATTTTTCACAGAATGATAATAAATTTCATGATTTCTTCTCATTAATTCTAAAAATACAAGATTTTCATAAAGTCTTCCTTTATTTTCGGAAAATTTGAAACTTACTAAATTAATAAGGCCATTATCTATGCAATATATCTTTGATGGCTTCGTAATATGTGTTTTGTACGAATAAGAGAATTTATTAAGCCTAAAAAACAGATATGCGTATTCCAAATAAGATATATATTCTTTAATTGTATTAATTGAGACATCAAATAATTTACTCAAAGAGTTATAAGATATTAAATTGCAAGCATTTGATAATAAATAAATACCAAGCTCTTTGATAAGCTTAGCGTTTCTAATGTTGTAACGTTCAACTATGACTTTAAGAATAATATTCTCAAAATATTCTTCCAATCTCTCTTTAGCAGGATTATCTAAATATTCAGGAATTGAACCATTTATATTAAAAATATTAAACATGTGCTTCAGCTTATGTTTTTTATGTTCAAGTGAATAATAAGAATTGTCAGTTATTTCTTCATTGTTATATTTTAAAAATTCTTTAAAAGAAAAGGGGAAAATTTCAAATGTTAGCGTTCTTCCAGTTAATAATGTTGCTAATTCCTTACTTAATAATTTTGAATTTGAACCTGTAATTATAAATTTAATATTATTCTCACTATCGCAATGTGTTCTTAAATAATGCTCAAATCCTTCAATATTTTGAATTTCATCGATAAAAAAATATACTTTATCAGAGGGATTAATTTTTTCTCGATATACCTTGTAAATCTTTTCTAATAACTCAATTGAATAAAATCGATATAATCTATAATCTTCAAGATTTATATAAAGAATTAGGTTCCTATCTGTACTTTTTAGCATCTCTCTTATAATTAATTTAATTAAGACAGTTTTGCCAGCTCTTCGAGGGCCTTGTATTACTAAAATAGATTTTTTATGCAAATGAGGCGTTATTGCCTTCAGATATTCATCTCTACTTATATAATCAAATTCTGGCTGGTTATACCAGTAATTGTGTTCCCTTAATATATCAAATAATAATGAAATATCAATCATAATTAGTTTATAATAATTTAATATTTAAGGTTTATCAATATAATGATAAAATTACCCTTTAAATTTTATCAATATAATATTAATTTTAAAAAGTTTTTATATTACAATAATAAATTTATCAAAAATAAGAAGTGCATCTCACGAACCTAGGAAATCAAACAAATGAATATTGAAGGCATTGTATCGATCTTAGATGCAATAGATGAAGGAATTTGCTTATTAGGACAGGATTTTTATAAAAATTATAAAAGAAAAATTGAATCTTAAAAAAAAAAAGGACTTCGAAAAGATCCACCAGCATGGATTTTACCCGATTCAATGTTAATAGATTAATTTAAAATAAAATTGTTTGATTAGCCCAGATTCTCATATAATTTTACTAATTTTTTAATAATAACCAAAAAGTTAATTAAATCTTACATCATTAAATACGCTATGTTAAACCATCGCTTAATAAATGCACCTCACGAACCTGAGAAGTTTGTAGATGCTGCTGTTCAATTTTTACAAAAACATGCCAAGGAAAAAAAAGTTTTTTGCGCATTATCTGGAGGGGTGGATAGTTCCGCCACATATCTTCTACTTAAAAAAGCGAAAATCAGTGTGATTCCAGTCTTTATTGATCATGGACTAATGAGAATAATTAAAGGCGTAGAAGAAAGAGAGTATATTAAGAATACTTTTCCTGATACCATTATTTTAGATATTCGGGAGAAATTTCTCCCTAAAATTATAGGTAAGGGCGATGCAGAAGTAAAGAGAAAACTTTTCAAAGATGCCTATTCAGAAACCATAAGTAAAGTCATAGATAAGGAGAATTGCGATTTACTCGCAGATGGTACTATTCTTCCAGATATTGAAGAAAGTTTTGGAGTTAAAATCACAGACTTAAAAGAAACAATGTCTATAGAAGAAGAGAATATATTGAAAAAAAAAAATATTAAAGGATTTATAAAAAGTCAGCATAATGTGGAAATTGAATACGATGTTGATGCAACTATTCAGCCCGTAGCCAGTCTAACGAAACCAGAAGTTCGAAAGGTTCTTGAATATCTTAAAATGCCTCAAGAATTAGTTTATAGGAAAGCATTCCCTGGACCTGCACTTTCAGCAAGAATTATAGGACCAGTAACTCTTGATAATTTAAAATTTGAAAAAAAGGTTCATGACATTGTAGAAACTCGTATTGATGATTATTATATAGAAAAATATGGGAAATCAATGATAATAAACGAAAAAGGAGAAGAAGAACCGTTCCAAGCGTTTGCAGCAATTAGTGAAGATGTTCTTAATAAAAAAGTCACTGGGATAGTTGATGGTAAAAGATCTTATGAAGTTCCATTATGTGTGAAGGGAAATTGGGATTATAAAAAACTTATAAAGATAGCAGCGCAAATTAAAGGATATGCTAGAATGTTTTTTGAACTTGGTTGCAATCAAAAAGGACGGTATGATGTTATAATCCGAAGTATTAATAGTAAAGACGCAAGAACAGCAAGCGTTACAAATCTGCCAATAGATTTGATAAATCAGATTAAAAGTAAATTGCTTGAAATTTCTGAAACAAAATTTATATATTATGACATAACCCCCAAACCTCCTGGAACTATAGAATATGTATAAATTTTATGAGGAAAAATGAGGGTTTTTAAAGAAGATATTAATGAAGCCAAGGAATGCTTAAAAGCATGGTGGGATCATGAAATACTTGATCGTCCTTGTCTTAGTTATTGTCATCCTCGATTAAATGAAAAATTCTTAATTGAGGAAATAATTGAATATTTTATTCCTTGGTGTTTAGCAAAAAATTGGGATGATATCGGTCCTTGTTT
>Ga0315549_1003772_pt1 | contig 13265 bp, 13 predicted proteins | sample SalMarSW160200MG_FD_203101 | JGI IMG/M metagenome (GOLD analysis project Ga0315549, IMG submission 203101) | Salt marsh sediment microbial communities from the Plum Island Ecosystem LTER, Massachusetts, United States - Salt Marsh Sediment SW1601-200 ... | reverse complement strand
GCAGCGATAGAAAGCGGCGACGATAAAATACTATTGTCGCTACCATCAATAGGCAAAAGATTGGCTCAGCAAATTATTGCAGAACTGAAGGGCAAGCTCGGTGATTTTGCGATTGGCGCCGAATCCGGCAGAGCCGGAGCAGAGGCGGTATATAAGCCATTCCAGGTTGAAGCGCTGGAGATTCTTATCGCCTGGGGCGAAAGAAGAAATGAAGTGATGGAACTTATCGAGCTGGCCTGCCAGAGACACCCGGACATTAATTCCGCTGAGGCACTTGTGCCGCTGGTATACAGATTAAAGCAGGGAATAGAGGTCTGAAAGAACTCGGAAATAAAGATTAAATATTATGGCGGTAGATAGAGTAATAAGTGGACGACCTGTAAACGAGCAGGAGGAGAGTTTCAATGTTGCGCTTCGGCCAAAATATTTGGAAGAATGTATAGGCCAGTGCAATGTTAAGGAAAAACTCGCTATTGCCATAACCGCTGCCAGGCAAAGAGGCGAGCCACTGGAGCATATCTTATTCTACGGCCCGCCCGGCCTGGGTAAAACTACACTGGCTAATGTCGTGGCAAACGAAATGGGAGCCAGAATTCGCTGCTCATCGGGGCCGGCCTTGACAAAGCAGGGTGATGTGATGGGTCTTTTGAGCAATATAAATACCGGCGATGTGCTTTTTATCGATGAGGTGCACCGCCTCAGCACGCCGGTTGAAGAGTTTATTTATCCGGCTATGGAAGAGTTTAAGGTAGATTTTACCGTTGACAGCGGCCTGCACGCAAAGACAATAAATTTCCCGCTAAAACGATTTACTTTGATTGGTGCAACGACACGGGCAGGATTATTGAGCGCTCCGCTTCGCAGCCGATTTGGAATGCTGTATCATCTGGATTTTTATAACAGCGAAGAGCTGACGGCCATCCTGGAAAGGTCAGCGAACCTGTTAGACCTGCAGTGCGAAGACGCCACACTGGAACTAATCGCAGCGAGGTCACGCGGAACGCCCCGAGTTACAAACAGACTATTAAAGCGGGTCCGTGACTATGCACAGGTGAAAGGCAGAGGGATACTTAGTACTGAAATTGTCGAAAACGCACTAAAGATGGAACAGATTGACACGTTAGGCTTGGATGAGCTGGATAGAGCTTTTTTGCGTGCATTGGTAAATACCTATGATGGCGGCCCTGCCGGCATTGATGCAATCGCAGCTACGCTCGGCGAAGAAAGGGACACGCTGGAGGACATAGTGGAGCCGTATCTTCTGCAAATAGGTTTTCTTCGCCGAACAAAACGAGGCCGGGAAATCACCAAATCCGCCTGCGAACACCTAAACCTAAAATACCACAAAAAGAAAAGCAACTCAAAACAGCCGGAATTGTTTGAGAAAACCGAGCAGTAGATTTGCTTGTATAGCCACAGATTTCGCAGAACTGCGAGATACGCTTATCGATTCACGAGATACGTCTTTTTCTCAGCACCACCGTACCAAAGCCGAGCAGCAAAAGCGTGATGGGTTCGGCTTATTCACACACATACTTATTTACGCACGTAAGATTAGAAAAGCTCTTGCTTATGGAATAGTTTTATCATCAACATAACGATATACACCAAAAATTGGACTCCCGTTTAATGTATATTCCTCTGTCATTGACTGACCATCTTTGGATATGCAAAGCTCAACATCTGACTGTGTTACCATTATACCTATCTTTGCTCCCAACTCATCAATGGCCTTATTAAATATTCTGATAATGAGACTTTTGCCCGAATACTCCTCAAAGACAATTTTGAATCGAATAGGAGGGCCAACAGAACCTCCAAAATTCTTGAGCCTAAACGTCCCGATTCCAAGTGACCGGTCTATAGGGCTATAATAGATTTCACCGCCATTATCAATATTCACCCAGTGCCCCACAATCCGATTTGATGGTGTTGATAGGTCTCGTTTTGGCACAGAAGAAACCATCTTGCTTAAAGACTCAACACTAGTGACAGCTCTTGTAGCTTCTGGAGTTTCTACAAAACGTACAACGATTATGGCAATAAGTACAATAATGAGCAAAGCAAGCGAAAACCATTTCACATATTCTTCATCTTTTACTGGTGCTTCTTGGTGATTTATAGAGCAGTTTTTTGTTTCTTCGCTCTGAGTCATTTTTACCATATCAGCTTGTTCAGCAGCAATGCTTGGTTTTTTCCCATCGGATGCTTTTATCTTCGGTTCGACTTGAAAAGCAGTCTGTATTTCTGGCGTTTTTATCCCGTTATCTTCGTCACTATTTTCTGGCGTATCAGTTTCATAAGTTATAGCTGATGAATCAGATTCAGAATTTGCTTTTTCTACACAACCAGCATTGCTCGTATTCTTACTTGTTTTGCTTTTTGTTATCTTTCGCCATACTGCACCTACTATTGCAAAAAGAATCATCATTGGAATTAAACCACCTCCATGTTGCCATCCAAAAACAGCAGCTCCAATTAGAACGTAGGCAATAAATACTCCAACACATGCTAACACTGCTATAACATATTTCATTTACTGTCCTCTCTATATTTATGTTACTCTACAGGCTCTCTATATCTGTTTGGTCTTGCAAGGAATCTAACTCTTGCTTTATTAAAGTTGCGGTGTTTAAAAGAAGCTTCCTGAAAGACATGCGGAGTTCAGTAATTTCATTTGCAAGTTTGTTTTTCTCATGTCCTTCAGGCATTTCCTTCCGCTGTTTATCTTTCTGAATACTGCTGCCTAAACCTTTATGAACTTGCTCCCATCTTTCCCAAAAATAGGTTGGTAGCGAATCCTTATTTGCTGAAATCCAAAGTTCGTAGTCGTCCATAAACTTAATTGCTCCGCCGTTTGGTAACTCGAATATTTTACGTGCGACATCTCCACAAAGACTGTACGCCTTAGATAATATTTGTTTTTTCCGTATCATTTTCAATCCTCGCAATTTTCTATATTGAAATTGCCCCCATCCTTGATAAGATTTTTCCGATATTCTATATCGGTCAAAAACAGGCCTAAATGGAGCAAAAAGTTCGTTTTCAGTCCAAAATCGGCTTGCAATGCCATAAAGTCAATTTACTTTGTCATAAAGTAAACTTGATTTGTCGCTAAGTAAGTTCACTTCATCGCAAAACCAGTTTGATTTGTGGCTAACTCAATTTGATTTTCGGTTAATCAAATTTGATTTACGGCTAATTAAATTTGCTTTACGGCTAATTAAACTCGTTTTTTGTCCTTAATCCGCAGCATCCGCGTAATCCGCGATTAATTTTCTGTGCCTTTTCGTGGCTGGCTTAACTGTGTAAACCCCGTTAGATGTTTACTATCTAACGGGGTAAATCTGTGTTACCATGTCCTGAGCTTGTCGAAGGAATCTGTATCTAAATATATTTTGCCATTTTGGGCGGGCGGTGAAGGATTTCGGTGAAGTGGTGAATTAAAACCTTCTCGATTTCTCTTAGAGTTTTTTCATCAGCACTAACAATCAATTTCAAATCGCTCAGGCAGTCTGCTGCATTTTTAGTTAATTTAATTTTGTCAGGAAAGCTCGCTTCACAATCTCTGCAAATAAGGCCGTTAGCGGAACTACTGAAATAAACTTCGTCGCTCGCCTGCCACGGCGTAGCCGAAGGCGAAGCCTGGGTCGCCCGTGACCCGTGACTCGTTTTGCAATTTACGCAGTAATCCAAAATTGGTATTAGGCCGACCTCTTTGAGCAAAGACAACTGAAACAGTATCAGCAACACCAGAGCATTTCGTCTCTCGTCCCTCGTCCCTCGTCTCTCGTCGGTATTCTTTAAATATTGCTGAAAACTATTAAAGAGTTGCGGATGTGGGTCGTAATCATTTGTCAGACTATTTAGCAGTTCCATAGCAAAAAGACAGCAATGCAGGACAAAAAGACTGCTGTTCAAGTTTGCAAAGCCCGGCTGCTGTTGGAATTCGGTCAGTGTTGCGAGTTTTTCTTTGTTTGAATCTGAGAAGACGATTTTCCCGTGCGCAAATACTTCGATAGGCCCGTCAAATGCCGATTTGGGCCGTTTCGAGCCTTTGGCTATGGCACTGATTTTGCCGCTTGCTCTGGTAAAAAATGTTACAATCTGGGATGTTTCGGAGAAATCTGTAGCGCGTATACAAATAGCTGTGTCTTTAGTCAACATTCTTTAGCGTATGTGTGTTCACTCGTTTGCTTGTCCATGCTTCTGGATTCTGATGCGTTTTATTTTTCTGGCTTCGGCGGAGCTAATGGTAAATTTCAGATTTTCATAATCAAGACTCTCACCGGTTTTGGGAATATAGCCGAGGCGCGAGAAGACAAAACCGCCGATGGTATCGTAATCTTCGTCTTCGGGCAGATTCAATTCGAAGCTGTCGTTTAAATCGTCGACGTATGTCCTCGCATCGACGTCGATGGTATTCCGGTCTATCTCTCTAACCGGTTCCGGCAGGAATTCTTCGTATTCATCCGTTATTTCACCGACGAGTTCTTCGAGAATATCCTCCAAAGTAACAACTCCGGCTGTTCCGCCATATTCATCGAGCACGATGGCTATATGCTGCTTTTGATTTTGGAACTCGTGCAGCAAAATCCTTAGAGGTTTTGTTTCAGGAACGAAATAGGCCTCTCTCATCTTGTCGCGCAGCTTAAAATCTGAACTCGTTTTACCTATTTCGCTCAGCAGGTCTTTGGCATAAATCAAGCCGACTATATTATCTATATTTTCTTCATATACCGGCACACGGGTATGCCCTGCGGTAGTGATAGTTTTCAAAACCGTTTGCAAATCAGAGTGGACTTCGACCGCTACTATATCTGTTCTTGGAGTCATTATTTCATCTGCTGTGGTTTCGCTTAGCTCCAGCACATTTTCAATCATCTGCTGCTGTTCCTCATCGAGAACTCCTTCGGTCCTGTGCTGCTCAAGACCGGTCAAAAATTCTTCCTGTTTCTCTTCCTGTTGCTCTTCAGGTGTCGTTTCTGCTACGCCGGCCAGGCGCTTGACAAGGCCGTCAGTGAATTTCCAGATGTAAAGTACTGGTGAGGCAATAACCGCAAAAAACATTAATAGTTTGTATGTTCGGCTCAGGATTTTCTCACCTGCATACTTGGCCCAGGCATGGGGGATTGCCAGACCGAATAGAGAAAATATCACTATCGCAATAATAAATGTAAATAGAAAATTGCTGAGTTGGGAGCCGGCCGGACGCAGCTTTACGAGGAGTATGACCAATAACAGCAATATACATGCGTTAAAAATCAGCCGGTACAAAGAACAGGTCAAAATCAATTTTTCAGTATTTTCGACTAAGCCGTCGGTAAGCTCATCCGGATTCGTTTTTTTGTTTGCTGCCTTAAATGCTTCCTGCAGTTTGACGTGGGAGAATGTCCGTAGGGCCATGGTATTGGCGGAAAAGAAAAGTACACCGCCGGTAAGAATACAAATCAGCAACACTATCCAGCCGATGCCCATTTATAATATCCTTTCATTTAACCAGTATGCCGTTGCGAGTCCAAAGAGCTCAACACGGCTCTGTTTTCTACTCTTGTTCTGTTAACCACCTGCATTTTTATTATATATCGAACCATAACCAAGTTGTTGCAAAATTTTATCTTCCATATCATGCATCTTTTTTGCCTGTCTTTGCGTGGAATCATCGAAACCAAGGTTGTGCAATAATCCATGTGTTATGTAAAGTGCCAATTCCGCTTCGCCTGAATGGCCCCGCTGCTTTGCTTCTCTAACAGCCATCTCTCCGTTAACGACGAGCTCAAATAATTTTTGATTTTTCTCCTCTGATAAATCAAAGCTTATAACGTCAGTAGAACCATTGCGATTTAGAAATTTTTTGTTTACCTTGCGTATTTCGGCGTCGTCAACTACTGCGATGCTGACTATCGTATCCATACCTTTGCTAAAGTTAAAACAATTACAGATGGTATCAACCAGCTTTTTAAGCTTAGGCAGAGACAACTCTATTCCTTTGAAACTTTTGGCTATTTGAACGATTGTCTCTGGCTGTTGTTTAGCAGCTTCCATAATTGTTAATCGACTTTTTGCCCGGTTTGCCCTTGTGGGGATTGTGCGTCCTCTGGAACATCCGGCGCTTTCGGATATGCGATTCGGCTATGATAGTGGGCAGCGAGGGTTTTAGATATACTTGCCTCTATCTGACTTAGCTCGCGAAGAGAGAGGTCGCACTCATCAAACTGACCGTCCTGCAGACGCTTCATAGCCATATTGTGCACGACCGCTTCTATTCTCGTAGGTGTTACTTCCGGCAGACTCCTGACCGCACCTTCCACGGTGTCAGCCAAAAGCACAATGGCAGCTTCTTTTGTTTGGGGCTTTGGGCCTGGATATCTAAATTCACTTTCAGAAGGTATTTCAACTATTTTTTGCTTTGCATTTTTTGTTTTCTGTTTTTTGGCCTCATTGTAAAAATGTTCAACCAATGTCGTGCCGTGGTGCGCTTCGATAAATTGCCAAAGCACGCTTGGCAAACCGTATTCCTTGGCCATTTCTATCCCGTCTTTGACGTGACCCACGATAATCAAATGGCTCATCGCAGGGGATATCTCCTTATGCCGGCTGGTCAAGCCCATTTGGTTTTCGACGAAATAGCTGGGCTTATTGATTTTTCCGATATCGTGGTAATAAGCACCGACCCTGCATAAGAGTCCGTTACGGCCAATTGCCTCAGCCGCGGCCTCGGCAATAGAACCTATTAACAGACTATGGCTGAACGTGCCGGGTGCATCCATTGCAAGTCTTTTTAACAACGGCTGATTGGCGTCGCTGTAGTCCAGCAGTGTCATACTCGTAGCTATTCGGAAGATTTTTTCGATAAGAGGAAGCAGGCTCTGGATAAGCAGGCCCATCAGAAAGGCCGCTCCTGCATGACTGCCGGCATTGCTAAAAATTTCAGCGGTCCCGGGTTCCTTGCCTAATAAGTCTAAATAAGCCACGGCAGTCGCTGTTATAAACACCATTACCGATACCAGGGTACTGACTTTGAGCAGCTTCATCCTTGTGCGGATTTCTTTCAAACAGAAACAGCAGGTAAAAACAGCAGCGAACATTGTCAAAAGCAGGTCGATATTCGTCAGCTGATGTTCATTACTCACTACAGGCCCTATGGCCAGGCAGGCTAACAGGCAATAGAATACACTCATACCTATCGCAAAACGTTGATTATAGGCAATTGTCAAAATCACAGCTACCGCGATGGTGGTAGTGGTGGCCCAGTAGCTATGGCCGGACAATAACACACCGAGTTTGATTGTGGCCAACAATGAAATAAATAAGCCAATCAATACAAGTGCTCTGACGTGGTTTTTTACAATTCGGCCTTGATAATGGTAGATATACAAAGCTGCAGCCAGGCAAATCAGAACCACTATTACAGATGTCTGTATCAGCTTATGATAGCCCTGGAATGAAATTACAGAAATACAGAGAACAACAAAAAGCAGCCAAAGAAGGACCGAAATTACACTATCGGTGTCTGCGAGCCGGCTTATTTGCGAGAAGCGCTCGCCGGTTATACTCTTGCGTACCCGATTTCGACGTGGACTTGCTTTTCTTAAAAATCCCATTTATTTATCCTATATAAAAGCTCTCGGCAAATAATATTCGGCAAAAGGCAACCCATAACCAATGCTTAAATACCAACAAATAAATACTAATGCTCGGCAGTCTTTGACTTTTTTTTGTAGGCCTGTACTATATTCTGAACCAATCGATGTCGTACAATATCTCTCTGGCTTAACCGGACAAAACCTATTCCTTTTATGCGGCGCAGTAATTCAATTGCCTCGACCATTCCACTTTTCTGGCTGGGTTCTCTGTCAATTTGTGTTATGTCACCTGTTATTATCATTTTCGAACCATGGCCCAATCTTGTCAACACCATCAGCATCTGTAGCGGTGAGGTATTTTGGGCCTCGTCACAGATGATGGCGGCTTCGTTTAGAGTTCTGCCGCGCATAAAGGCAAGTGGGATGATTTCGATAATATCAAGCTCAATAAATTTCTTCATCTGAGCGAAATCCATCATATCTTCAAGGGCGTCGAAAAGCGGCCGAAGATATGGATTTACCTTTGCCTGTATATCTCCCGGCAAAAAACCAAGTTTTTCGCCGGCTTCCACAGCCGGTCGCGCAAGGACGAGCCTCCTTACTTGCTTTTTCTTCAGCATTGATACAGCAATTGCAACAGCCAAATATGTTTTGCCGGTCCCGGCAGGACCGATGCAGAAAGTGAGGTCGTTGGCCAACATTATTTCAACGTATTTTAGCTGTCCCTTTGTCGACGGTTCGACCACCTTTTTGTGGGAATAGACGGTAATTGTTCCGCCTGTATCAGTCGCAGCAACCGATTCACCACTGGCGATAAAGCCTCTTACATCTTCAGCAGTAAGCGAGCCGCGTTTAATTAGACGTTTTTGCATCCTGTCGATAACTTCGGTGGCTTTGCTTACGTCTTTTTCTTTGCCGCTGATTATTAAGTTATCCTGACGTGCGGTAATCCGGACACCCAGAGATTGGCGCAAAAGGCGAAGATGGCTGTCGGCCGGGCCGAACAACTGAAGCTGCTTTCCAGCCGAATCCAATTGTATGCTAACTTCCAAAGTTTTCCTCTTTACGAACTGCATATAAAGAATAAATAAGCAAATGGTGCCGCTACCAAAGGTGAATCAATGACATCCAGTATTCCACCGAAGCCGGGAACTTTGTTCGCCGAATCTTTCTGCTCGGCGTCTCGTTTTAACATCGACTCGGCCAAATCGCCGAACTGTCCGATGAAAGCAAAACAAAAGCCAAAAATTGCTGCCAACCACCAGGACAACGTAATTATATCACAACATACAGCAAAGCCAATAGCAACAACTACTGCTACTATGACAGCGCCAACCATTCCTTCCCAGGTCTTCGAAGGGCTGATTTTAGGTGAAAATTTGTGTTTTCCAAGCAGGTTCCCTATTGCGTAAGCCCCTATATCGGCAAATTTTACGACAAAAACGAACATAAGAAGCGGCCAAAGGCCAAAATCAATGCGAATGGCGAGTACGAAGCTGCTCAAAAGCCCCAGATAAACAATAGAAAAATAACTTACCCCGCAGTTAGCTAACACATCAGAAGTCCCATAGCGTACATATTGGTAGAAAAGCAAAGCCATAAGTACAAACACTGAGAGAAAAAACAGATACATACCCGGTGCGATTTTGACAAGCTGTGGCCAATACCAGGCGCCTGCGAATAAAATCGAGGCGATGATTGAAACAACAGTGAAAAACTTTAAATTCTTGGCTGCTGCAAGCCTGGATAGTTCAAGCTGAGCGGGGATTGCTAAAAGGGCAATAAGCAAAAAAAGAAATGTCCCCTGCACCGGCTTATCATCGGCTGCCGTAGCTGTCAATCCGCCGTCCAGCCAACCGTCAAAAACAACGACGGCTGTGAAAAATACCGTCATTAAAGTACCGAAAAGCAGTCTGTATTTTAGCATAATAATCTGTTGCAAATCGCTATTCGGTTATCACATATCACCGCTTAAGATTAGACATTTGTGACTGCACCGAAGCGTCGATTGCGTTTTGCATAAGCGAGTATCGCCTTTTCCAAATCCGACTTTTTGAAATCTGGCCAGAGAGTTTTTGTGACGTAGAATTCGCTATACGAAATCTGCCAGAGCAGAAAGTTGCTGACCCTCATCTCGTTTGCAGTGCGTATCAAAAGGTCCGGGTCTGCAAGGCCGGCGGTATATAGATGCTGGCTTATGCACTTTTGGTCGATATCATTTAGGCGAAGTTTGCCTCTTTTGTACTTTTGAGCAATTTTTTTAATGGCATCAGTAATTTCGTCTCTACTGCCGTAGTTGAGTGCCAAGGCAAGTTTCATGCCGGTGTTGGCAGCGCTCATTTTTATGGTTTCTGTAAGCTCTTTTTGTACCTCTTTAGGCAGACCATCTAATCGGCCAAGGTGAATTAGCCTTACATTATTTCTGGCCAGCGTAAGGCGAATCTCGACAAGGTATTGAGTGTACAGGTGCATCAGAGAGTTGACTTCATCTTTGGGTCTCTTCCAGTTTTCTATGCTAAAAGAATATAATGTCAGAGATTCGATGCCAAAATCGACGCAGCATTGAGCTATCCTCTCGACCGTCTCTCCGCCCTTGCGATGTCCTTCGACCCGTGGCAGGTCTTTTCTCTGTGCCCACCGGCCATTACCGTCCATAATTATGGCGATATGACGGGGCATCTGCTCGGCCGTTATACCGAGACGTTCGGCAGTTTTTTCAAGTTTCTCTTCGATACTTTCCATAGCGCACAGCGCTTAGCATACCCACTATCCGCTGAAATTATCTAAATATCGTCTGGCTTCGTTTCGGTCCTACACCTATGATTGTGACAGGTTTTTTGACCATCTCTTCAATAAGGCAAACAAAACTTTGGGCCTCCGCAGGCAAATCATTAAAATCATTTACTCTGGTTATATCAGTATCCCAGCCGGGGATTGTTTCATAAATGGGACTTGCCTGTGATAGTCTGGCTATGTTTGCAGGAAAGAAGGTAGCTTCTTTCCCGTTAATTTCATATGCCCTGCAAATGTTTATTTCTTTCAGGCCGGCGAGTGTATCAAGGTGCATCAACGCTATCGAATCGATAGCACCGATGGTTACAGCGTAAGATACTGCTACGGCATCGAACCAGCCGCACCGGCGAGGCCGGCCTGTGGTAGTGCCGTATTCGTGCCCTTTGTCACGAATATACTGACCAATCTCGTTATCCTGTTCTGTAGGAAATGGACCCGCACCGACTCTCGTTGTGTAGGCCTTGGCTACGCCGACGAATTTATCAACAATTTTGGCCGGTATGCCGGAGCCGGCCGGCATACCAAGCGAACTTGAGTTCGAGCTGGTTACATACGGAAAAGTGCCGTGGTCCAGGTCTAATAGCGTCCCCTGCGCACCTTCAAAAAGGATAGACTTACCATCGGTAATTGACTTATGCAGGAATTCGGTAGAATCCGTTACAAACGGCAGGAGCCTATCGGCGTAAGATTTACACTTTTCGAAGATTTCGTCGGCACTTACCGGCTCAGCGTTATAAAGAGCTGCAAAGATTTTGTTTTTGTATTCGACGATGGTCTGCAATTTGGCTTTGAGGCCGTCGAGGTCTCTGAAATCGGACATACGTACGGCGTGGCTTCTGCCGACCTTATCTGCATAACAAGGACCGATACCTCGAATCGTTGTACCAATTTTGTCTTTGCCGAGGGATTCTTCGCGTAATTGGTCCTCTTTTTTATGATAATCCAGAACGACATGGGCATTTTCACTTATAAAAAAACGCCCCTTTAGCGTAATACTTTTTTGCGCAAGCCCTTCAATCTCCTTTATTAATGTATCCGGGTCAACCACCACGGCGTTAGTAATCACACAAATAGTATCCGGCCGAACCGAACCGCTGGGCAACAGGTGTAAAGCGAATCTGTCGTCACCTATAATAACGGTATGTCCGGCATTTGCGCCACCGCTGTATCGGACAACGATATCATGCCGCTCGGCAAAAATATCTACAATCTTGCCTTTGCCTTCGTCCCCCCACTGTAATCCAACGACGCACGTATTCATTCGTGTTTGCTTCCTAACTATGCTGTTAAAAATCCCAAAAATAAACCGCAACAGCTTACAAAAATTGCATATTGCGGCTCAACCGTTAATTAAATTTTAGTTTTTACTGCGATAGTTTTCAACTGATTTTTGCTACCAGATGGTCCAAAATGGCTTTTAGATTGTCGTATGTTTTCCCACTTATTTTACGATTGATTTCTCTGCCGTCCTTAGCTTTATATGTGATGATAAAGTAACCTTTTGAGTCAAAGTTGGTTTTATCTATTTTTTGTATGGAATCGTAAGCAATCTTTTCATTCGTGCTAATGACGAGGTCATTGTCGTTAGCGACAAGTTTCCTGCCCTTTATGGCAAACAGGTACACACCCAAAAGCACCGCAGCTCCGCCAAAGAAAACTGGTGCCTTCTTATTAAAAACCAGGTAAGCCTGTGGAGTGCCGTCGGGATTTGTATGTTCTTTTATCCATTTTTCGCTAAAGTAGCCGTCATATGCACACCAAATCGCAAGGGCAATACAAACAGCGATATAGATTTTAAGGTTTGTTTTCTTAAACTTGCTCATCGGTGCTTCTATAGCCATTTTAGACTCCTTTCTCCCTCACTCATTAAAAACTGCGATTATATCAATCTTTTTTGCGCAATTTTCTCGGTTAAAGGCATTACAAAGTTCGGAACTATCTTCTCAGCCATTAATTCCTGAGCCAGTTGGCACTGGTATTCAAAAGATTTTAGTGCGTCAAACTTTTGAGTGGCTGTGGGGTACTGGCGGACTGTAAAAGACAAGCTTATCGCCTCGTCTAAACTGTGTTTCTGTTTTCTGCCTTCGTAGACGCTTGTTTTTGAATCTACGCTGATTCTGCCCTGAGTATTACCATCATCGGACAATGCCACAACGAGCGCAGGTGAGAAGCCAATAGGCCGGGAGTGAGGCAGGTCCAGAAGGCAATTAAAAGGGCTCGTCGATAATAGCGCCTCTGCGATAATCTCATCATGGCTTCCTAAATAATCAAAATCCATAGCGAAAGTTACATCTAATGAAGCAATGTCAAGATGGCTCACGCTGAGCATATAAGGGATAAGTTCGAGCACCAGCCTGTCCTGGCAGAAGGCCTCTTCGAAACTTGAGGGATTGACGACTCCGGAGCCGATACGGTCGGTTTCGAGTGCAATCCAGCGGTATCGGCCGAGATGAGGGTCTTCTTCCAGGCAATACTCGTTATTTTCACGCCGATAGAAGCGGCCCATAGAAGGAAATTGCTTTTGTATTCGCTCGAAAAAGGCCAGGATGGTATCTCGCTGCACCGGAAGGTCTAATTCGGTATTAATATACATATCGAGATAGAAATCATCGCACAGCGAACTAAAACTATTCAGAGCCATTGCAAAAAACTCCAACTCAGGCTCCGCAAACACCTCTCACAGAGCCCTTTCAATGCAGTTAAACTTCAAAAAACCACAGTGCCCTGGTCAGCCATTATACCCCCTGATACTCATTTTCCCAATTTTTTTTGATTTAACCTGAGATTTTTCTTTAGCTCAAACCGCATATAAACCTGTCTAACCAAAGGTCTATTATTACCATTTGTGCCCGCAGATTCAATTATCATAAGACAAAGGAAAAATTT
>Ga0315549_1003770_pt1 | contig 13267 bp, 11 predicted proteins | sample SalMarSW160200MG_FD_203101 | JGI IMG/M metagenome (GOLD analysis project Ga0315549, IMG submission 203101) | Salt marsh sediment microbial communities from the Plum Island Ecosystem LTER, Massachusetts, United States - Salt Marsh Sediment SW1601-200 ... | reverse complement strand
TGGAGGGAATCACGGCACCCCGCGATCGGATCGAGGCCCTGATGCAAGATAACACGGCGCCCAGGGACCGCTCCGAACAGGAAATCGCAGGATACCGGGACGTGCTTAATCACATCCACATTAACCACGCGCGAATCGACTTCTCGCCGAGTACCGTGTTGCAGAGCTACGCCATGATGATGAAGTACGTCTCTCCCGAGGGAGGGCATAGGAAGACCCGCGACAACGTGATCATCGAGCGATACCTTAACGGATCGCGCCGCATTCGGTTCAGACCCGTCGCGGCGTCGGGAACCGAAGAGGCCATTACGCAACTCGTCGATCGCTACTACGATGCCGTCTATCGAGACGGTCGGGAGCCCCTTGTTGTCATGCCCCTAACAATTCTCGACTTCCTCTGCGTTCACCCCTTCGAGGATGGAAACGGACGCTGTTCCCGACTGCTGACGGTTCTCCTGTTGTATCATCATGGATATGACGTTGGACGCTACATCAGCCTGGAACGTGTCTTCGAGCAGACACAAGAGAGTTACTACGACACGCTTCAGCGCTGCTCGCAGGGCTGGCACGAGGGAGAGCACGACGCCTTCCCTTGGATGAGCTACTTCTGGGGCGTGCTGCTTGCCGCGTACAGAGAATTTGAGAACCGCGTCGGAGCCATTCGGACCGGAAAGGGAGCAAAGGCCGAGCGAATTCGAAATGCCGTCGAGCGCACACTCGGGCCGTTTCGGGCAGCGGACATTGAAGCGGAGTGTCCGGGTGTGAGCCACGAGTGGGTACGCCGGATCTTGCGCGAACTCCGAGACAAGGGAGTGATAGAGTTTCACGGGCGCGGACCGGGAGCTCGCTGGGTCAAGAAACGGCCAAGCGACGCTACAAAACCAACATGATCCCGTGGCGTCGGGACCCGTGCCCGACGGTGGGGAGTGAATGGGAACTGCAGCAAGAGTAAGAATCACTCCTCAGTTGCCCGCACAATGCGATTGGGATAGGATCATCTAGTAAAGAGCGGAACTCATTTACGGGGGAGTGCGGACGTGGCGCACAGAAGTACCACCAACGGCACTACACTCGGATTCGAGCAGACGCTCTGGCAGGCGGCGTACACAGTGCTTGAGATACCAGATTGGCATCTCGAATGAACAGCGACGGGAGGGGGCAAGGTGAGAGTGTATGTAGGCAAGGACTATTAATCAATGAACCGAACCGAGCTTGAACGCCTCGTGGCACAAGGCGAGTCCGAATGTCTGGAACTCAAGAAGTCAACCGGCCAGCGAACTGCCGCGATGAAGTCGGTCTGTGCGATGTTGAACGGCTTGGGCGGATTCGTTCTGTTTGGAGTCACCGATCGCGGCGAGGTCGTTGGTCAGATGGTCACAGAGAAAACGCTGAGGGATATCGAGCACGAACTCACAAGGATCGAACCTCCAGCCTTTCCTGATATCGAAACGGTAGCTTTACGTGATAATCGTGCGGTCATTGCACTTCGGATCCCCGGCGGCGGAGGACCATACACGTACGACGGCCGTGCGTACGTCCGATTTGGTGTGACAACGCATGTCATGCAACAAGCAGTCTACGAACAGCGTCTCTTGGAGCGGATGCACGCCTCGAAGCGCTGGGAGAACCAACCCGCTCACCGTTTGAACATGGGTGATCTTGACACGAGCGAGGTCATCCGAACGGTCGATGAAGCGATCCGTAGACAGCGGCTAGAGGACCCGGGAACACGCGATGCTTCGGAGCTTTTGACCGGCCTTGGGTTAGTAGAGGATGGTCAACTACTAAATGCAGCCGTCGTCCTATTTGCAAAACGTGATAGGCTACTTCCGTACTATCCGCAGTGTATGCTACGGATGGCCCGTTTTCGTGGCGAGGACAAGAGCGAGTTCATCGACAATAGACAAGAACAGGGGAACGCCTTCCAGCTGTTCCAGGTGGCTCAGCGATTTCTGCGCGATCATCTGCCGGTTGCAGGCCGCGTGTTACCTAATGTGTTTGAACGGGTTGATGATCCTTTGTTCCCGACCGCCACGCTGCGGGAAGCGATAGCCAATGCCCTTTGTCATCGTGACTACTCGATACCTGGCGGCGCGATCAGTATCGGGATCTATGATGACCGCTTGGAGATCTCAAACACCGGGTCGCTTCCGTTTGATATCACACCGGAGATCCTCCTGCAGCCGCATCATTCGAGGCCGTGGAATCCTCTGATTGCCCAAGCGTTCTACCGTCGCGGCATCATCGAGAGTTGGGGTCGAGGTACGTTGAAGATTCGGGAACTACTTGCTGCGGCGGAACTCCCTGTACCCGAGTTTGAGTCCGGCCATGGAGAAGTTCTGGTTCGTTTTCGGGCGGCCGTAGCTGCACAACTTGCTCGATCACGCACCGAGCAAGTTACCGAGCAAGTTGCTGTACGAATACTCGAATACTGCTCCCAGCCACGACGGGCAAAGGAGATCCAGGAGCTCGTCGGCTTGAGGAGTCGGGAGACCTTTCGAGCCAACTATCTCAGGCCCTTGGTTGACGTTGGCTGGTTAGCAATGACGGTTCCAGACAAGCCTCACAGTAGGAATCAGAGATACGTTACGACGGATTCGGGCGCAGAGTGGTTGAAAAAGCAGGGTGGCAAAGGAGCATGAAGAGCGATCGAGCAACTGTGCTGGCAGGTCATCGAGCATGTCACCGAGCAAGTAACCGCATGAGTTGACGACGAACACCAGGAAGACGTGGACGACGATGACAAGGGTGATGACAGTCGTTCTGAGAACACAGGTTATGGCGAGCATGTTGAGTGCTCAGGTGAGAGAATGACTGCGCCGAAGGAGATCAAGCGACTCGTCGATCGGTTCCGGGAGAACCGCGATGTCTATTGCGCCAGCGAGTACAACGAGGCGCAAGCGCGGCACGAATTCATCGATCCGTTCTTCAAGCTTTAGGCTAAGAGGTGAAGGCTTGTTCCACCATTTATTCTCGTCTCTTAGACTGATGTCGATTGAGATGGAAAGATGGAGGTGAGCTTGAGGTCACAGGCAGGCTTGAAAACCTTCAATCCCTTGGGAGTTATGAATTAGCAACCATTCAGCCGCATTTGCCGGGAAGGATCGATCACGTTACTATCGTGTAGTTGATACGAAAACACGCGTCAGCGAGGATTGGCGAGACTGTGAGGTTGACGGCAGAGATAGTCTTTGAAATAGGTTTTGAGGCCCCAGGGCGGGGAGAGTTCTTGGCAGTTACCAATATGAGAATGCTGCTCCAAGGGCGAGCGCCCTTAGACCTTTTCCCTCCTGCGGTTGGCCATAGAGAAAGATCCGATCAAGCAGTTCTGATGCGCGGACTGAAATAACAACAAGGTGAATCTGAAAAGACTGAGGAATGGAGAAGGAATTGATAAAAACTGATGGTTCTCTCCCGGTTCCCAAGAACCTGATCGTCGACATCCGGCGGTTGATCGAAGAGACTCGCTCGGCTGTGGCTGTAACTGTCAACGCTGGATTAACCGCGCTCTACTGGCGGATCGGCAAGCGGATCAAGGAAGAAATCCTCAAAGGACATCGCGCAGAGTACGGCAAGCGGATTGTCGTATCACTGTCGCGACAATTGGTGCAGGAATACGGGAACAGCTTTTCCGAGAAGAACCTGCGGCGTATGATTCAGTTTGCGGAAGTCTTTCCTGATGAACAGATTGTCGTATCGCTGATACGACATTTGAGCTGGACACACCTTCTCGCTTTGATTCCCTTAAAAGATCCTCTCCAACGCGAATTCTATGCCGAAATGTGCCGCGTTGAACGCTGGAGCGTCCGTACCTTACGGAAAAAGATCGACTCCATGCTCTACGAGCGTACCGCGATTTCCAAAAAGCCCGAGGAACTGGCGAAGAAGGAGCTTGCGGAATTACGGGACGAAGACCGCATCTCTCCCGACCTGGTCTTCCGTGATCCGTATGTGCTTGATTTCCTCAACCTGAAGGACGCCTTCAGTGAAAGAGACCTGGAAGCCGCCATCTTGCGGGAGTTGGAGTTGTTTCTTCTGGAGCTTGGGGTCGGCTTCACGTTCGTCGCCCGCCAGAAGCGGATGGCGATCGACAACGATGACCATTATCTCGATCTTCTGTTCTTTCATCGTAAACTCCAGCGATTGGTGGCAATTGAGCTGAAGCTGGGCAGGTTCAAAGCCGCGTATAAAGGCCAGATGGAGCTTTACTTGCGCTGGCTTGATAAAAACGAAACCGAAGAAGGCGAGGAGTCCCCGTTGGGGCTCATACTCTGTGCCGAGGGATCGCACGAACAGATCGAATTGTTGGAACTGGACAAGACATCCATTCACGTGGCTGAGTATCTCACTGAACTGCCATCTAAGAAAGTGTTGCAACGCAAATTGCGTGCGGCAGTCCAGCAGGCCAGAGCACAACTGGCACAGCGGGGAGAGGAGGTGCTAGGGAATGAGGAGTGAGGTCCCCCGACGATTGGGAGGGTGGTAACCGCTCTATCACAGACTGTCCGAGAAATCGAGCGACAAGCGGCTACACAAATTGGTGTTCACTCACGGGGGAGAATCCTGTATAATACATGATTAACCAAGAGACGATGGGGAAATACTGTGCATGAAGAAGTAGCCTGCGCAGCGAAGAGGAATGACGAGAATGTGAAAACGGCGTTTGTGTACGGGTTGTCATGTGTAGTTTCCGCCCTGGGGTTAAATGCCCACGGGGCGGTTTGTTTTTATTCGTAGGTGACGAAGGGGCAGGGAGAGATGGCAGAAAGGAGAGTTAACAACGGCACGACATTGGGCTTTGAACAGACCCTGTGGCAGGCGGCGGACAAGATGCGCGGGCACATGGACCCGTCGGAGTACAAGCATGTTGCTCTCGGACTAATCTTCCTCAAGTACATCTCCGATGCGTTTGAGGAGCGCCGCCAAGAGATCGAACGCGAGCTTGCCGATCCAAAGAGCGAGTGGTTCGTCGCCGAGCCGATGCTGCGCTACGAAGAAGCAGAAGACCGCGACGCCTACGCGATGGCGAACATCTTCTGGGTCCCAAAGGAAGCGCGCTGGACCTACCTCCAGGAGCGCGCCAAGCAACCGGAGATCGGGAAGCTCCTCGATGACGCGATGGTCGTGATCGAGAAGGAGAACCCGTCGCTCAAGGGTGTCCTGCCCAAGGACTACGCCCGTCCCGCGCTCGACAAGCAGCGACTGGGCGAGCTGATCGACCTCATCGGTACGATCGGCCTCGGGGACGAAGAGAACCGCTCCAAGGACATCCTCGGCCGGGTGTACGAGTACTTTCTCGGCCAGTTCGCGAGCAAGGAAGGAAAGAAAGGCGGCGAGTTCTACACGCCTCGCTGCATCGTCAAGCTCCTCGTCGAGATGATCGAGCCGTACGAAGGCCGCGTCTACGACCCCTGCTGCGGATCGAGCGGGATGTTCGTGCAGAGTGAGGAGTTCATCCGCGCCCACAACGGGAAGGTTGGCGAACTGTCGATCTACGGCCAGGAATCGAACCCAACCACATGGAAGCTCGCCAAGATGAACCTCGCCATTCGCGGCATCGAAGCCAACCTGGGACCGCACCACGCCGATAGCTTCCACAACGACCTGCACAAGACGTTGAAGACCGACTTCCTCCTCGCCAATCCGCCGTTCAATGATTCGGACTGGGGAGGCGACCGATTGCGTGAGGACGTCCGCTGGAAGTACGGCGCCCCGCCAATCGGCAACGCCAACTTCGCCTGGGTCCAGCACTTCATTCACCATCTCGCGCCGACGGGGATCGCCGGTTTCGTTCTTGCCAACGGCTCGATGAGTTCGAATCAGTCTGGTGAAGGCGACATCCGCAAGGCCATCATCGAGGCCGATCTCGTCGACTGCATGATCGCGCTGCCCGGGCAGCTGTTCTACGGGACGCAGATTCCTGCGTGTCTGTGGTTCATCGCCCGCGACAAGTCGGGCACGCCGACCAAAGGGCATGGGCACCCCTCTACCTCTGGGAGAGGGGCTGGGGGTGAGGGACGTTTCCGCGACAGACGAGGGGAAACGTTATTCATCGACGCTCGGCAGATGGGCGAGATGGTCGACCGCACGCATCGCGAGCTGACCGACGACGACATCGCGAGGATCTCCGGTACCTACCACGCATGGCGAGGTGAATCCCCTCTCCCGTTGGGAGAGGGCCAGGGTGAGGGTGTCGCGGAATACCGCGACATACCCGGCTACTGCATGAGCGCGACGCTCGATGACATCCGCGAACACGGCCACGTGCTCACACCAGGCCGCTACGTCGGTGCACCTGAAGCCGAGGAAGATGACGAGCCGTTCGAGGAGAAGATGGCTCGACTCACCTCCGAGCTGTCCGAGCAGTTCGTCGAGTCGAAGCGTCTGGAGGAAGAGATTCGGAAGAACCTGAAGGGGCTGGGATTCGATGTCTGAGATGGAAGTGGGAGATTGACCATTCCACAGCCGTTGATCGATGATATCGTGCAAGGTCGCTGTCTCCCGTTTGTTGGGTCTGGGTTCTCCAAGAACGCGACACTGTCATCGGGCTCCCGCATGCCAAACTGGCAGGAGCTAGCTAGTTTCCTAGCCTCAGAAGCTGGGGTCGACGAAGCGTTGGAACCTCCCGCTATTGCTGAGGAGTATCAACGCCGATTCGGCCGTGTCCAGCTGATCGAGGCGATTCGCGCTGCTCTGCATTCCGACGAGGTCCAACCCGGACGAGCACACAACACGTTCTGTCAGTTGCCGTTTGATACCGTCTATACCACGAATTTCGACCTTCTACTCGAAATGGCGTACACCGAGTCCGGACGCCCGTTCCGTTCACTTGTGGGTGAGCGTCAGATGCCATTTCACGCTGGCCGTCTTTGTTCCAGCGTGATTAAGATGCACGGAGATCTGCGCCACGAGGAGCATATCGTCGTCACAAAGACCGACTACGATCAGTTCGTGGAGGCCCATCCTGTTGTGGCCACGCACTTGTCTGCCATGCTCATCACTCGGACGCCGCTATTCATCGGCTATAGCCTCTCGGATCCGGACTTCCAGCAAATACGAAGTGTTGTACGCGCGAGGCTCGGCGCATTCGAGCGGATGTCCTACGTTGTGCAGTTCGACTCGTCAGAAGAGGACATTGCGTCTGCTCTTGAGGAGAACATCCATGTGATTTCCCTGGCACAGCCTCCTACGAGAAGCAGAGACGAGGTTCTCAACGAGTTGCTCCAGGCGATCCTGGGACAGGTCAACGAGAACTCCACAGCATCGCTCCGTGACTCCAGACCAGAAGCGTTTGAAGACCTGGAAATGCTGGTCGTGAAGAAGGCCGTTGAGTACGCTGGTGGTGCTCAGATCTTGGAGGCAAGCTCGAGACTGTGCTTCGTCATGATGCCCTTTGGTGATGAGTTCGAGTCTGTCTACCGCGAACTGATCTCTCCAGCAGTGCTGGATGCTGGCCTGAAGCTGTGGCGTGCTGACCAGATCTCTGCTCCCGGCGCGGTTGTGGAGCAAGTCAGGGCTTCGATTCGGCAAGCTCGCCTTTGCGTCGCGGACATAACCGGAGGGAATCCGAATGTCTTGTACGAGGTGGGGTATGCACAAGCTCTAGACAAGCCCCTGGTGCTCCTGGCTCGGGCAATAGACAACGTTCCTTTCGATCTCAGACACCTGAGGATTCTGGTGTACGGCGATGCACCGAGTGAGTCTCGCCAAGAGCTCCGCACGTTCGTCAGCTATGCGGCATATGACAAGAAACTGGAGAAGGCAGAAGAGCTAATCGGCATGGGACAATACAGCGGGGCTATTGCTGCTACTGCTGTAGTGCTAGAGCAGCACCTTCGTGAAGTTCTGTCGAAGCGTCCGCCCAGAGATCTGGACCGCATGACACTTGGCCAGCTAGTCACTCGAATTCGGAAGAGGCAGAAGCTTGATCCTGCTCTGGCCGCCCAGCTCGCAGATGTCGTAGGGGTGCGCAACTCAGCTGTCCACCAAGTTGAAGATCGCTCGCAGGAAGAAGCTCAGTTCGTGCTAGAGGTCGTGCGCGATGTACTCGCCTCGCTGGCTGTGGGACAGGGCCAAGGAGAACCAGATGATGCTTGAGGCACCTTTCCATTTGGCAAGTCCTGGATGGCCTGTCCTCTCACTGGGTGATGCATGCGAACAAGGAGGAGGGGACATCCAAACGGGCCCATTTGGCAGCCAGCTCCATGCCTCCGATTACGTTGAGCATGGCATTCCTTCGATCATGCCCAAGAACATCGGAGACAACCGAGTGAGCACTGAGGCCATCGCATACATTTCCGAAGAGGATGCCGAGCGACTATCTCGGTACCTCGTTCGCCCGGGCGACATCGTCTACAGCAGGAGGGGAGACGTCGAGAAGAGAGCCCTGATCCGGGACTCTGAAGCTGGGTGGCTCTGCGGGACGGGTTGCCTTAGGGTCCGCCCCGGAGACGGCAACCTCGATCCTGTCTACCTTTCGTACTACCTCGCACATCCAGTAGTTCGTTCCTGGATCGTGCGGCATGCCATTGGCGCAACAATGCCGAACCTGAACACGAGCATTCTGAGCAGCCTACCTGTAGTCATGCCGTCCAAGCGCGAGCAGCGGCGCATCGCCCACATCCTCGGGACGCTAGACGACAAGATCGAGCTGAATCGGCAAATGAATCGAACGCTGGAAGCGATCGCCCGGGCGATCTTCAAGAGCTGGTTTATTGACTTCGACCCAGTCCACGCCAAGGCCGAAGGCCGCGAGCCCGTCGGCATGGACCCCGAAACCGCCGCCCTCTTCCCCGACAGCTTCCAGGACTCCCCCCTCGGCAAAATCCCGAAGGGGTGGGATGTCGGCTGCCTGGAAGGTCTAATCGCCTTCGCTCTCGGGGGTGATTGGGGCAAAGCTGAGCCTGATGGAACCTTCACGGAACCTGTCTACTGCATTCGCGGTACAGATCTTCCAGCTCTCCAGCAAGGCGATCTTGCCGAGCTGCGCTTGCGATACCTCAAACCATCCTCACTGCGGAAACGGGCTCTTCAGCCCGGCGACCTTGTCTTCGAGGTATCCGGGGGAAGCCCTACACAGTCGACGGGGCGCTCTCTCATAGTCAATGAAGCACTCCCTAGCTCGTACGAGTATCCACTCGTCTGCACCAATTTCTGCCGTCTCGTCCGTTTCAACTCATCCGAAATCGGCCTCTTCATCGCCATGTTGCTGGATCGCCTATACTCGTTGGGAGAGTTCTTCCAGCACGAGACGGGAACAACAACAATCAAGAACTTCGCTTTCGCAAAGTTCGTCCAGAATCACCAGATCGTGCTCCCAGACGAGCGTGTAATGAGTGCCTTCTCCCGACTTGTCAAGTCACTGCTGGGAGCGCGAGATCAGAACGGGGTTGAATCCTCCTCTCTCTCGTTCACGCGAGACACGCTTCTTCCGAGGCTGCTAAGTGGTGAGATCGAAGTGCCAGCAGAGGAAGGTGAACCCGAATAATGCCAAAGCGGAAACGGCGTCTCTTCTCGATCAAGGAGGAGCTGCTCTGTAAGTCGCGAGAAGCTGCGCTGGCAGCTGTCCAGATCTTCAATAACCCCAACATCACCTTTAAGGCCGAGATCTTCATTGTTCTCATGCATATCGCGTGGACGTATCTTCTCCACGCGTACTACCGATCGAAGGGCATCGAGTATCGGTACTTCGAGGTGCGAAAGGTTCGCCGCAGGTTCGACAGAACCAAGTCCGGCGCGTTCAGGTACTGGGAGCTTGAGCGCTGTATCAACTGCAATGACAGTCCTCTCGATCGAGCTACGGCGCGAAACCTCCGGTTCCTGATCGGATTGCGACACGAGATCGAGCACAAGATGACTACCCGGATTGACGACTACGTGAGCGCCCGCTTTCAGGCGACGTGTCTCAACTACAACAGGTGTATCAAGGCTCTCTTCGGTGACAAGTACGGGATCGATCAGCACCAAGCCTTCAGTCTCCAGCTAGCTTCTCTGACTGACGAGCAGATCGACATGCTGAAGGATGCGACCGACCTGCCCTCTCACATCTACCGTTTCATCGAGGGCTTCGATGGAAAGCTCACGGATGAGGAGTTCAATGATCCGCACTATGCATATCGCGTCCTGTTTGTGTCGAAGTCGGCCAATCGCAAGGGGCAAGCAGACCGAGTGATTGAGTTCGTAAGCCCAGATTCACCGCTTGCGAAGACCTTGAACACAGAGTACGCAATCATCAAGGAACGTGAGAAGCCCAAGCACTTACCAAGTCGAATCGTGCAAATGATGCAGGATGAGGGCTACGTAGGTTTCAACATACACCATCACGCTCAACTCTGGAAGACGACTGACGCCAAGAACCCCGGAAAGGGATACGGAATCCAGGTTGAGAACACGTGGTACTGGTACGACAGATGGGTTGATGAGGTCAGGAAGCATTGCGAAGCGAATCGGGAGCGGTACACATGACAACAACTCGCGTCTGCGAATCCCTCATGGAGGGAGCCGCTCTCGACTGGTTCGAAACGCTGGGCTGGTCCGTCCTTCGCTGCCTGGAGACTGCAATAGGTGACCACCAATGATCGAGATCCATCCGAACCTCTACGTCGGCCATCAGGGCGACTACGAGTATCAGGTCAGAGGACAAAACGGCTGGGCCGTCATCCACGCCTGCAAGGCGCCCTACCATCGGCAGCTTCTCGGTTACAGAACCCGTGGCGCGCCGAAGGATCATCTGGAGTACCTGTACGCAGAACGCGGTAATCGCCTGTATCTCAATCTCGTGGACGCAGACGATCCTGCGTACATCCCGAAGGAGATCATTGACAAGGCAATCGCGTTCATCCACGAGAAGCTTGGAGAGGGGCTGAAGGTGCTCGTCCACTGCAACCAAGGAGAATCGCGAAGTCCGGGGATCGGCTTCCTTTACCTCCTGCGTCACACCGACGCCTTACCGAAGACATCGTTAGAGGATGCGTTGGCGAAGTTCCGCCAGATCTACCCGGCCTTCTCTCCCAGCCGCGGAATCTCGGGCTTCATCGCAGCGCATTGGGAGGAGTACGCTGCAAAGTCGGCGACAACGGGACTTGAGGGAATGCGCAATGAGTGAGGAGAAACACTCGAACACGATTTCGGAGGCGACTCGAAGGGACATCTTCGATTACCTAAGGGTTGAAGGCGTGAACTGGTCGGGCCGTCTAGAGGAGACGGTCTTCCTATCAAGGCTCTATCGTCTCGACGAGTTGCCATCGGGTGAGTGGCGATTCAGTTCGATGGCCAATGAGATCTGGCAGCATCGAGTACGGAACCCGACCGATTGGGAGGATGATTGGGTGTTCGAGGACCCCAGATTCGACCTCTATGCCTGTCCTGATGAGGAATTCCTAAGCTTCCTTTGCGAGATGCTTCATCCGATTGTCCGTCGCAATGCGGACGAGGTCGGCAAGCTCCTTGGCGCGTTCAATGACATCCTGGCGACTGAGGGCTGGCAGATCATCCAAGAGGGGGAGATGGGTGGAAGACCCGTGTATGGTGCTCAGCAGTTGATGCCTTCAGCCTCCCTCGCGCTGGAAAGCGCCCGCGAATCGTCCGATATCTTGAATGCCAGCTACGTCGCGCGCCAAGTGACAAGGATGCAGGCTGCGATCCAATCTGACCCCGAGCTGGCAATCGGAACAGCGAAGGAGTTCGTCGAGACGATCTGCAAGACCGTTCTCGATGCACTTGGAAAACCGATCTCGAAGGGCGCGGATCTTCTCGATTTGGTGAAGCAGGTCCGAGCGGAGCTTCAGCTGCTTCCAGAGAGCATTGACGACAAAGCCAAGGGGGCAGCTACTGTCAAGCGAATACTGAGCAACCTCGGAACAGCGGCTCAGGGCCTTGCTGAGCTTCGAGGGCTGTACGGGACGGGGCACGGGAAGAGCGCTGGATCTGGAGGCCTTCAGCCAAGACACGCGCGGCTGGCAGTCGGAGCAGCCACCACACTTGGGGTGTTCCTGTTTGAGACGTATCAGGAGAGGACCGGCAACGGGAGCAGCAATGGGTAACACGCGGGTCTACGAATCCCATGTCGAAGATGCCGCGCTCGACTGGTTCGAGGAGCTAGGATGGACTGTCGTCCACGGCCCCGATATTGCATTTGATGGTCCAACGCCAGAGCGTAGTTCCTACTCCGACGTCATCTTGCGCGATCGCCTGGAGTCAGCAATCGATTCGCTGAATCCGGCCCTTCCTGCTCAGGCGAAGGAAGAAGCTCTACGCAAGGTTCTTCACGTCGATTCGCCTTCCCTGATTCTACGCAACCGTGCGTTTCACAAGATGCTCACGGATGGCGTCACGGTCGAGATTACTGAAGACGGCCGCGTTCGTGGCGAGCAGGTCAAGCTCATCGACTTCGAGCATCCGGAAGTGAACGATTGGCTGGTGGTGAACCAGTTCACGGTCGTCGAAGGCCAGCACAATCGACGGCCCGACATCGTCGTCTTCGTCAACGGGCTCCCGCTGGCCGTGATCGAGCTGAAGAACCCGGCGGATGAGACTGCGACGATTGAGACGGCGCGCAAACAGATCAATACGTACAAGGCCGAGATCCCGAGCCTGTTCACGACGAACGAACTCCTCGTCATCTCCGATGGGGAGCAAGCCCGAATGGGAACCATAACATCACCCAGGGAATGGTTCCTGCCGTGGAAGACGGTTGTGGGTGAACGCGTCGCTGCTGCCACCGAACTAGAACTGGAGGTGTTAATCAAAGGCGTCTTTGATAGAGAACGGTTTCTCGATCTGGTCCGTCATTTCGTTGTCTTCGAAAACGACCGTGATGTGATCGTGAAGAAGGTCGCTGCTTATCATCAATTTCATGCGACTCGCCGCGCCGTACAGTCGGTCGTCGAAGCCTCGAAACCGGAAGGAGAAAAGAAGGGCGGCGTCGTGTGGCACACGCAGGGTGCGGGCAAGAGCCTGACGATGGTCTTCTTTGCCGGGAAGATGGTCCTCCACCCCGCCATGCGCAATCCAACGATCGTCGTGATCACGGACCGAAACGACCTTGACAACCAGCTCTTTGGAACGTTTTCGCGCTGTTCTGAGCTTCTTCGCCAAGCTCCGGCGCAGGCCGAAAGCCGCACCGATCTGCGAAACAAGCTTCGCGTTGCCTCGGGCGGGGTCGTGTTCACCACGATCCAGAAGTTTATGCCGCCTTCGGCGGCACCCTCACCTCGATCCTCTCCCAAAGGGAGAGGAGGTGAAGACCAACAATACAGAGGTGGGTATG
>Ga0315549_1003767_pt1 | contig 13273 bp, 13 predicted proteins | sample SalMarSW160200MG_FD_203101 | JGI IMG/M metagenome (GOLD analysis project Ga0315549, IMG submission 203101) | Salt marsh sediment microbial communities from the Plum Island Ecosystem LTER, Massachusetts, United States - Salt Marsh Sediment SW1601-200 ... | reverse complement strand
ACAAATTGTTTTGGTGTTTTATATCCCGATAAATGCGTACAATTTGGATTTTTACATTGAAAAGTTTCCACGCGAGTGTGTTTCCTGCCGTGCGTTCCATATTCGCCAACTTTAATACTTCCGCAGGTTGGACAAGATACCTGAATTTTCCCAAGCGAGAATCTCGTTCCACTCTCGCTCTGAGCCTTGATGGGTCGCCAAAGTGGACAATACTTCTTTTCTTTTCTTCCAATCATATAAAGTATTAATGATGACTCACTTAAATATGCTTTAGACATGATTTAGAGCGATCCAATCGAAATCTTAGGAGAAAATAGTGATACGATTGAGACCGATAAAAATATATAATATGTGTATAAAATCTTGTGGTTGATTTGGGAGTTGATAAAAAAAAGTGGGGAGAAAGATTTTATAAACGAAGAGAGTTGAAAAAGTATATTATTCTTCATTCATTTATAAAAATACCCGAAAAAATTATAATTCTCTTATTTTTTTATTGAGTTTTTCGTCTATTTATCACATAGGTGATATATTAATATATCAAAAATATCGTAAAAGGACAGTTTTGCTAAACCCACTCTAATGAATGATAACAGACATATCATTAAAATATAAGATTATTAATTAATAAAATAACAGATTTTAATAGGAAATCTAAATTTTCTAATAATATTTAAAAGAAAGAACATCAATTGATTCCAATTTTAAAGATTTATAAATTGTATATTTTATCAGAAAATTCTTAAATAGAATGATAAAAGAATTCAGTTTTGCTCAGAAAATAATCCACAGTAATTTAAAAGACTCTTATTATTTATAATAATCTGGATATAAAAATATAATAATTTAACATTGATTATTAAAATAGATTAATTAAGATGACTGTAAGTATATCTGATTTGTATCTTATCTTATTTTATAACATAAAAGGTATAGGGGTTAAAAAATTAGAAGAAATTTATAAAAAATTTGGAAATTTCCAAATAGCATATAATGCTCCATTTGATGATTTTAAAGGATTGTTTAAAGATGAAAAGTTACTCTCCAATATTAATGAATTTTTAAATAATCGAGATAATATTATCGAAAAGGTAAAAAAGACTAATGAACTTTTAAAAAAGAAAAGTATTAGATATATCTCATATTTTAATAAAAATTACCCATTATCATTACGAGACATAGAAAATCCTCCTATTGGTTTATATATTAAAGGAGAATTAAACTTTAATGAATTAAAAAAAAGTGTATCTATCATTGGAACTCGTGATCCTTCATTTTATGGTCATTCTAAAGCAAGAGAGATCTCAAAGGGATTGGCAAAAAAAGGTTATATAATTATAAGTGGATTAGCAAGAGGTATAGATATTGAATCTCATATCGGTGCTCTTGAAGGAGGCGGAAAGACAATTGCAGTTTTAGGATCAGGTGTGGATAATATATTTCCAATAGAACACAAAAATCTTGCTAATGATATTATTAACAATGGAGGAGCCATAATTTCAGAGTCGGATATCAACCAAAAAAGTACTCCATATAACTTAATTAATAGAAATAGGATTATCAGTGCATTATCTGAAGCATCTCTAATTATAGAAGGAAATCTAAAAAGTGGAACAAATCATGAAGTAAATTTTGCAAAAGCACAAAATAAACGTATTTTTGCCTTAAAACCAATAGAACCATCTCGAGAGGTATCGAAATTATCTCTTTCTCTTATAAGAAATGGTGCTATTGAAATAATTAATCATATGGAGATCATAAATTATCTAAATTCTAATCCTAATAGGAAGGAATTAAGAAATATTGTTAGAAAAGATATATTTGATTACATAAAAAATTAGAATATTTGATAATTTTTTTAGTACATTATAAACCAAATTTATTTCTAAACCCTACTAATTGGGAAGACTGATCTGTAAAGTTAAGTAGATCAATCATTAAGGCTTTAAAATATGATAAATAATTAATAAGTCTGCTAAAGTTGAGTTTAATAATGATTTTCTCATAATTCTTTATTGAATATTCTTTACCAACTTTGTTGGATATGTCTTCCATAATTAATTTTTCATAGGATATCTCATTAGGATCTTGAATAGACTCTTCTAATTTATCTAAATCAAAACGATCTATAATTTCTCTCTTGAAAGTTTCATCAGTAATACCTAATTCATCAAAGACAAGATTAATATTTGGAAGAAAGATAACATCACCACCTTGTTTTAAAGTATGAATAAGAAAACGATCTTTGTAGTTAGAATTTCTGATGTTTGGATGGAGTCTCTCAACTTCACTATAAATATCATCTCTTAGTGAATTTAGGTTAGAATGGTCTAATCCTCTACAATTATTAGGATGAAAATCAGGTAAGAAGATGCAAATGAAATTAGGATCATTCATCACCATTATTGCATGTCTCTTTAATTGTTCTGGGCTAAGAAGTATTGATTTTATCCCTAGATCTCTAATCTCAATTTCAACATTAAGAAAGAAGTTACTATATTTTTTAATAATACGTTCTTCAAGAAAAAATTTCTCAGGTTGACCTTCAACAAGCACCTTTATATTCAATCGATGGTCTATCATTATAAATCCCCTTGATTATAAAGAATTTGATCGATGAGTAGAAACAATTATATTCTTTTCAACATCTTTAAGATCATTTATAGTCTCAACTAATGATTTTTCATCTGATAATCTAATAACACTTGTATGTAAACCTTTTCTCTTAAAATAAAAGATATTTTCTATTTTAAAACTTCTAAGGCTCTCAGAATCATGGGTGATGTATATCACCTGTGCTTTATCACTCGATGTTTTTGAGAAGTCTATTATAAATTTTCTGATTGTTGGATGAAAACCATTTTCAGGTTCATCAAGCATTATCAAAGGTGGTTTTTTTTCATTAAATAATATAGCTAAATAACAAAGTAGTCTAATTATTCCATCAGAAGCCCATTTAATCGGGAAAAGTATTGATTTTGGCCATCCTTTTTCTGAAAATAAGATCTCTCCACTCCCCTTAATTTCTGACATTTTTAATCTCAATTCGTTAAAATTTTCTATTAACCGTTTTAGCCAATTTCCAATATCCTCAAAAATATCTTTTTGTTGAAGATTGATGTTTAATAATACAGAGATTAAATTCTTAAAATCTTCAGAAAGAATTAAATCATTTGATATTTCATTGAATTCAACAATTTCTTTCTTAATATATCGATTAGAATCATAAAACCTTATTTTATCCCAGTAATCATAAAATCTTTCAAAAAGAAGAAAATGTATATTTTTTCCATTATTCTGTTCACATAAAAATTTCAAAATACTTCTGGATAAATAAGAACCATCTTTTTGAAATTGAGTTTGTGAATCCCCTAATCCTAAGCCTTTAAAACGGATTTTTCCTTTAATATTTGGATAGTATACCTCAGTTTCTAATGAACCTTTAAAAAAAACCTCTGATTTTTCAAGATGATGTATTATAAAGGTATCATTTGCCCATATAATATTAGAATTTGGTTCACGAGAGATACTTGCTTCATAATCATATAAATATCCTCCAATAATAATCTTAAATTTTATAAAAAGTGGTTCATTTTGTCCGATACTTATTGCATTTTCTAAAAAATTTTTTACATAAGTATTGTTATTTTCTTTTTCACTAAAAAATTTCATTAACTCTCTGAAAAAAATAAAAAACTCTGCTATTGAAGACTTACCAGATGAATTTGGACCAACAAATACATTATATTTTTCAAATTCTATTTTTAAATAATCAAATAGCTTATAGTTCTTTAGTTCTAATAAAACAATTTTACTCGAGATCATATTCATTTAATAGTATAATGCAATATATATTAATAAAATATTATGATTAAAATTTTATAAATCCAGTGATGTATGATTATATAATAAAAAAATATTACTAATTAAATCCTTGAATAGAATTATTAATATCCCCCATTTTTACCAATTTAGCTGGAAAATTAAACAATCTTCAATATTTTTTTCATGGAAAAAAGTCTTTTTTTAATGGAAAATCGAACTGAAAGGACAGTTTTGCTAAGCGCACTCTAATGAATGATAACAGCCATATCATTAAGAAATAGGAAAAGAATTAATTAAGAAAAGAGATTTTAACACTTTGATTGAATTATCAACTAATTATTAAATAAAAAAAGCTTTTAATCTTTACAATCCGATGATAAATTATTATTAAGATAATAGTAATAATATCGTGAAATAACTGTTTTGCAAAACGCTTTTTCCTAAGCGTTTTCCCATCTCTCATCAAGGTCTGAGAAACTTAGGAATAAAGTAGAATTAGTTATTATAATCTCATTATCTCTGCATTATAAATAAAAGATATAAAGTTATTTGACTTATAATTTCAAGATATAATAGAAGAAAAATTAAATATAATTAAGAAATTTTTATTTTTATGAAATGTAATATCTTAATTTGTAAACTCTGTGTTTGATTTTTATTAAGATTTAGTAGAAAAAAATATCTTTCAATCCATTATATAATTTCTTTCAGATTACATAATAGTTTTAAATATTCAAGACTTCTAAACTATATAATAAAAAGAGAGAGTTAATAATTATGCGTTATAATCCCATTCCTTTTTTGAAGCAAAGAACATACCCTTGGATTACGTATAATCTTTATAAAAATATCTTAACCAAATCTAAAGATGAGGATGTACTATTAAAAATTAAGAAAGCAATGATAAATAGTGAACTCATCCAAGAATCAATTAATATTGCTAAAATGTGGGAAGATTCTATTTTAAAACGACATAATGATGCAACTCATCCAATACATTATCTTGAGATTATTACAGAATTTGGATTGAATCAGAATGATCCTGATGTTTTAAAGATATGTCAGTTAATCTTTGCACACCAAACCAATGATGGAGCCTTTCAAACTAAAATATTAGTACCAAAGCAATTTAAAGGGAGTGGTGAAGCAAGTTGGGATTGGATGACTTGTGATATTCCAATTTTAATTTATTTCCTTAGTACTATGGGGTTTCAAGATGATTTACGTGTTAAAAAAGCAATTAAACATTTAGTAGGATTAATTCAGGATAATGGATTGAGGTGCTATAGTTCGATTCCAAAATTTAGAGGTCCAGGAAGAAAGGAAGATCATTGTCCTTATGCAAATCTTTTAGCTTTGAAAGTATTAGCAAACTTTTTGGATAGTAAATATATTCAGGATGCATGTAGTAATGCCATTCAAGCACAACTTGATTTCTGGAAAAATCGTACAGAACGAAAAATTTACTTATTTGGTATTGGAACTGACTTTAAAAAATTAAAATATCCGAATATCTATTATAACATTGTTCATGTTCTTGATGTTCTCAGTTTATTTAAAGAAGCACGAGAATCTAATTATTTTCAAGAAATGTTAACTATTGTAAATAATAAGCAAAATGAGGATGGAAGTTTTATTGCAGAATCAGTATGGCGTGCATTCAAAAATTATGATTTTGGTCAGAAAAAATATTCTTCTCCAACATTAACATATAAAATTACTGAAATTAATAATAGATGCAATAATCTTGATAATGAATGGATCTTAGACAACATATAAGTATAATTATTTTGAAAATTCTTTTTTTCCATGGAAAAAGGGACTATTTTAATGGAAAACTAGAGTGAAAGGACAGTTTTGCTAAGCTCAAAATTATCAAATAAATCATCTATTAGGTTTCCAGATTTAACCATAATTGAGAAATCTCTAATTTCATTATTATATTGCTTGTAATAATCAAAAAAAGAATTACCTCAAACAATATCTATACTTTTTTTAACTATTTATTACAAAATATTATATGCTCTAAAGGATACTCGATACCATGACTACGTAAATGGCTATCATGCTTTTTTAAGAACTCGGGATCAACACTCCAGTTTGTAAAGGTTTCAATTGCCGATTCATAATCCAATTGAATACCTATCTTTAAGTACTTAATTGTTATATCCTTAAATCCAATTTTATGCATAAGAATAGCTATTTCATCAGAATAGGGTGAAAACCAATCTGGTTTTGGTTGAGAGGTCTCTAAGGAATATTTATCTGCTTCAATAAATAATCTCTGAGGAGTATTTTCTGGAACTGGATTGATTTCTGCATGAGCCATTTGACTATTTGGATTTAAAATCCTATAAAATTCCATGAGTGTCTTCTCGAGTCCATATTGATCAAGATCACAAAGCAACTCATTTGAGAAGATTAGATCAATGCTTTCACTCTCTATACCTTCAATATTCCTCACATCTCCTTGTTTAATTGTTATAATATCTGTCAGATTTTCTTTCTGAATTTAACTCTTAAGAATTTTGAGACTATTAGAATAAGGACCTCCTGAAAGATCAAAAGCAATTAAATTAAGGTTTTGAATAAATTTTCTAACTTTTTTAGCAAATGGAATAGTTAATTCACCTTGACTGCATCCTGCTTCAAGAATAGTAGAAAATTTCAGATTGATATTATCTAAAATGAAATCTGTTAATCTACTGTAAAAATCATGAATTAAATCTTTCATCTTATTGTGTTTTTCTTTTAAAAATTAAAAACCTTTGAATGCCTATCATACTATAAGAACAATTAATTTTTAAGTTTACTACTTTAAAAATGAATATTTACCTATAAGTATATTGAAGTAATATTATTATAAATTTGAATTTTAAGATTTTACTTCCTTTCTTTCTAATAAAATAGTATAAATAGGATTGAAATGATAGGAATTGAACGTGTACCTATTAGATTATAATATTAAAAAGATTGTACTTTTTTCATCATTATTTTTTTAATCAAAATCTTCTTTTCATGGAAAATATAATGGTTCTAGTGGAATTTAAGAAGAAAAGGATAGTTGTGCTAACTTTAATCCAAAATCATAATTAGTTATATTGAAAGATCAGATAAAGGAGTGGATTTTTCACATTAATATTCAAATAGTTTATCAAAAAATTCAAACATATTTAGATCATTTTTAATAATAAGATAATTATTAAAATTTAGTTTTTCTCCTTCAAATAAGAGTATACATATGATATTTCCATATTTAACTATTGTAAAGTTAAAAAGATCAATTTTATCAACTATTCTAACCTCTTCTATTAATCTAAAATATTTATCCCTATTTTTATTATTTTGATTTTTCAATATTTCCTTTAAATATGTATTATCAGAGATTAAACATGATTTGATATTATTAACAAATTTCTCTAAAGATTGAATATCAATTATAAGATCATTAGGAAAGGCTTTTAAAAAATTAAACACTAAATCAGAACTCCATCTACCTAATATTTTACATTCAATTTCTTCATCTAAATCAAATTTGATTTGACTCAAAAATAAATTCATTTCTTTTATAAAATCCCAAATACTATTATGAATTTCAATATTCTTTAAATATGGTAGGAACTCATGCATAAGATTGAAAGGGATCCTATCAGCGGGTATTTTTCCAAAGAAATACCGAAATTTATTAAATTTTTTAAAATGGTAAAGTTCTGTTAAAAAATATATACCAAAATTTGAGATTTTATAATTTTTTTCCTAATTTATAAATTAAATTAGAATTAAGTAATCTTCTTAGATATTCTTGAATAGTTGAAGTTGGTAAACTTAATTCTTGAGCAGTATTTGTTAAATTTAAACTTCTTGATTAGAATTATACAAAGTTAAAATTTGATAAGAGATAATAGATGAAAGAAACTTAAAAGATCTTATTGTCTCCAAATTATTTTATAAAAAGAAATGATTCATAGAAAAGAGACTGAATAAAAATATTATTAAGATTATTTTTAAGAGTTTTTTCTATAGAACAAAAATAATCATCTATATTATTTTCTGACTAAATTCCATAATCTAAAATTCTAGATCCATGAATTATACGAATTATTTCAATATTATCTTTATAAATTCTGTAAATAATACGATAATTTCTTAGGATTAATTCTCGAATAGCTGGATCATCAAGTTCAGGAATCTTTCTTCCTATTTTTGGGAATTGAACTAAATGTTGAACCTTCTCATGGACCTGTTCATAAAAAGCTAGAGCATATTCAAGAGAATCTTGAGCAATATAATCAATAATTTCGATCAAGTCATTCTGAGCAACTGGAGACCATTCTATTTTAACCATTGTTCCAATCTCTTTTTTACATTTTCCATGACTTTTTCGTGTGGGATTCCTTTACCTTGATCAAGTTGTTCAATACCTGAGAGTATTTTTTTTTTAACATAAAGATGATACATAATATCATCGATTGTAACATCTTCAGGTAAATTTTTTATAAGAGTAATAATATCCTCTTTAAGATTAGTTGTCATATTTAATCAATATTAAAATAATTAATCTAACTTTAATAATTTTCCATCTATTATTTTAATTTATGAGGTGAGTTTAATTGAATAACAATCAATCCTATAAATTCTTAAAACCTAAATTTTACATAAGTTTTTTGGAGGATTTATTACAAAAAAAAGACTTTTCATGGAAAAAATAACTATTTTAATGGAATTTAAGAAGAAAAGGACAGTTTTGCTAAACTCACTCTAATGGATGATAAGAGGCATATCATTAAAATATAAGATTATTAATTGATAAAATATCGAATTTTAATAGGATATCTAAATTTTCTAATAATATTTAAAATAGAGAACATCAATTGATTCCAAATTTAAAGATTTATAAATTGTATATTTTGTCAGAAAATTCTTGAATAGAATGATAAAAAAATTCAGTTTTGTTCAGAAAATAATCCACAGTAATTTAAAGGTCTCTTTTTATTTTAATAGCTTGAAAATGAAAATATATTAACATAGCTTTGATTATTAAAATAGAATAATTAGGATGACTATAAATGTATCTGACTTATATCTTATCTTTTTTCATAATGTTAAAGGTATAGGGATTAAGAAATTAGAGGAAATTTATAAAAAATTTGGAAATTTCCAAATAGCATATAATGCTCCATTTAATGATTTTAAAGGATTGTTTAAAGATGAAAAACTACTTTCCAATATTCATGAATTTTTAAATAATCGAGATAATATTATCGAAAAGGTAAAAAAGACTAATGAACTTTTAAAAAGAAAAAGTATTAGATATATTTCTTATTTCAATAAAGATTACCCTTTGTCTTTACGAGAAATTGAAAATCCTCCAATTGGTCTATATATTAAAGGAGAAATAATCTTTAATGAATTGAAAAAAAGTGTATCTATTATTGGAACTCGGGATCCTTCATTTTATGGTCATCTTAAAGCAAGGGAGATCTCAAAAGGATTGGCAAAGAAAGGCTATACAATTGTAAGTGGATTAGCAAGAGGTATAGATATTGAATCTCATATTGGTGCTCTTGAAGGAGGCGGAAAAACAATTGCGGTTTTAGGATCAGGTGTGGATAATATATATCCAATGGAACATAAAAATCTTGCGAATGATATAATTAAGAAAGGGGGAGCCATAATTTCAGAGGTTGATATCAACCAAAAAAGTTCTTCATATAATTTAGTTAATAGAAATAGGATTATCAGTACATTATCTAATGCATCCCTAATAATAGAAGGAAAGCTAAAAAGTGGAACAAATCATGAAGTAAATTTTGCTAATGTACAAAATAAACATATTTTTGCCTTAAAACCAATAGAATCCTCTCGAGAAGTATCAAAATTACCTCTTTCTCTAATTAAAAATGGTGCTATTGGAATTAGAGATCATAGAGAGATTATAGATTACTTAAGTTCTAAAATTATCTCTTAATCTATTATTCCTCTTGAAATAGTGAAGATAATATCCTAATAAATAAAATATTGAATTTATCTATTGTAAAAATTCTGTAATTTTTAATTGTTGGAAAAATGCAATTGCTTGATTCCTAATATCTATACAACGATCCTCTAATGTTTCAGTTTTTCTTAGAATAATATTGTATTTATTTTGAGCTATCTTTCTGATAATTTCACTAATATTTATCTCCTGGATTAAATCTTCTGCAAACCAGTTTAAAAATAAAATAATTTTGCGTTTAAAAGCTTTTTTTTCATCTTCGCCAATACTTATTATTTGTATAAATTCCCTAAAAAGAAAATCTATAAAATGATCAGCTGTGAAATTAGAACTCTCTTGAGTTATTTTTCGATTAACAATAAATTGAATTAATTTATTTGTAATAATAATACCTGCAAATCTTGGAATATCAACTTTATTTCCATTTTTTCCCTTTATTCCAACAATATCATTTAGCGTAAAGGGAATGTATATTTTTTTCCAATAATCTTCAATTTTAGATAAATCAAGAATATTATTCATCAATATATGATTCGAAGTACCTTCTTCACTTTGGATCTCTTCTAAAGAATGATCATTCAATTTCATTGAATATACATATATTTCTTTTTCAATTGGAATTTGATTGATTATATCATTAATAATACTTAATTCTGTGTTGATAAATAAGTAATTAATAAATAATTCCGATGATATTATTTTAGGAACTATATTTTGATCCAAATCTTCTACTTTTAATGTTTTATATTTCTGATATTGTGGAATTAATCTCTCTTGTAGATCTTCATTTGTAATTTTATCATATCCTCTTTGCTTAAATTCGAAAGCTGAATAGAAATTATCTTTATTCTCAATAAAAAAACAAAAAAGATCTGGTGTAAGTGAATCTCCAGAAGGTAATATTATTGATGTTTCATAAAGTGCTTTTTTAAGAGTTTTTAATTTTTTAAAACATGCTAATAGGAAATTTAGTACTTGAGTATTATAGCTTATATTCATATCTTATTTTCCAATAATAAAATTTTCATTATCAATTTCAAGTCTGGTCTTAGGGGATAAATATTTTTGAAGGTTAGAGAAAATTCTTAAAATGATATTTCCACAAGAATCTTTTTTTAAATTAATGTACATTTTATCTTTAAATATTTGAAGTGTAAAAGTTCCACCTGTATGTTCATCGATACAATCATAAAAATAGTAATCATCTTTTTTAAATAAATATAGGATAAAAATCTTAAATATATCATGATTTTTCTTTATTATATTAAAAATATTCTGTGGATCTAATTCTTTATTAAAATAAATAATGAATAAGTTTCCATTAAGATCATCCCAATTAAATCTATTTTCTTCTATCTGCTTCATTAATGTATTATAACGATCTCTTACATTATCAACAAATTTAAGATGATGTTTAAAATCCTTACCCCTATTTATAATAAATCTCCCGTCGAAATACAGATCCTCTTTTATTAGTGTATCACCAAATTCATCAAAAAATACATAATTTAAAGAGTTATAGTTTATGGGCAATCCAATTTTCTTAAAGTTTTCAAGAAAAAAATCCATAGTCTTTGTCTTTTTTGGCCATAATCTCAAACTATAATCAATAAACTCTTCAACTTTCTCAGTATTTGAAAGTTCATCTTTAATTTCTTTAGAATCTTCCATAAAAAGTTGTTTAAATTTAATACTTATACCTAAGGAATCTGTATTTTCTTTTCTTCGATATTCTTCCATTATTTCATTTGGTATATATATCTTATCTTGTAGATAACTATTACAAAATATATCTTCAATTTTAGACTTAATAATTTTTTGTGGCTCTATATTATGAATAATCCAAAATCTTGAATTACTTATATCTAAATATAAAAAATGGGTTTCTTTTCTATCATTTTTTACCTCTACATTAAAGAAATTTTCTTCTTTTGAGGGTAATAGCTTTATTTCTTTAAAGTTTCTTGAGAAACTTTCAATGGAGTCATAATTAGACTCAACAATATGTGTTTTAATATAGTTTTTAGTTTTCTCAACATCTTTATATTCATTTTTTAAAAAACCTTCAAAATATTGGACCCAATCACTCTTATATTCAAATTGATGAGATTCCATAAAAATTCCTTGATATAAAAAATTTTTCTTATTCTTTAAAATTGAAAATGTCTTTATTAATATTTATACTATTGATAATTATTAATTTTTTCAAATTCTATACAAATCTTATTAAAACATATGAAATTATGTTTAAATCCCAAAATTAAATTCTTTAAAATTTATATATTTCTTAATTTCTAATTATAATTAATAAAAGACAAAAATTATTGTTCTCTATATAGTTTTAGAATAATTCATAATGGTTTAAATGGTTAAAATTATTGGTATTTCTGGGACAACTAAATATTTGGAGAAAAAATTAAAATGTATTAAATTAGAGGAGACAGATTCCTTCAATGGAATAAAGGATATCAAAGAAAACTACTCTGAACTATTAGCTAATAAATATGTTGATGTTAAACGACAATATATTGAGCAAAAAAATCTTCTAAAAGAAGATGAAACTCTATTGAAAAATTCAATCTTAAAATTAGAAGAAGAACCAAATAAAGTTCAAAAAAGAGAAGAGAAGAATCTGAAAAAAATACAAAAATCTTACGGGAAATTAGATAAAAAAGAACATAAAGAATTAAAAAAAACAGTATCTAAGCTTAATAAGGCTAAGAAAATTATTGAGAAAAATGAAAAGGTTTATCAAGGTTCAATTGGTGAAGAGGCAGTTATAATTAAATTATGTGAATTATCTGACTCATACTATCTTCTTAATGATGTAAGATTAATATTACCAAAATCTGTATATTGGAAAAAACATAAAGAGTATGTAAGGTCTAGTCAAATTGATCATATTTTAGTTGGACCAAATGGTATATTTTTAATTGAGACAAAGAATTGGAATCCTAACACAATGATTCAAACTAATTATTTACCTCATAAACAAATTGATCGAGCGAGTCTTATTTTTTATTTATTGATAGGAAAACACTATAAGAAAAGAAAACTACCAGTTTATAATATAGTTGTTACCTTAAGAAAACTACCGAAGATACATTACGATTATGTTAACCAACTTAGTTTAAATGATTTAAATTCTTATATTTTAAATAAACAAAGATCTCTTTCTGATTTAGAAATAGAAGAAATTATTAAACGAATAAAGAAAAGTAGTGGAAAAATTAGGTTGGGTCCTATAAGTAAATCTCTTTTAAAATTATTAATAAGGGGATTTTGAATAATATCTAAGGGAAAAATACAATATAATTGATGAGTAAATAATTTAATAACTTAACTTATGCGTTTTTTATTTTTTAAGTTTTCTATTCTTTCATTTCCTTCACCCAATTGCCGCCAAAATATGTGATTTGAGATCATGAAACAGGTGATCGTGTAGGGAATCTG
>Ga0315549_1003766_pt1 | contig 13281 bp, 19 predicted proteins | sample SalMarSW160200MG_FD_203101 | JGI IMG/M metagenome (GOLD analysis project Ga0315549, IMG submission 203101) | Salt marsh sediment microbial communities from the Plum Island Ecosystem LTER, Massachusetts, United States - Salt Marsh Sediment SW1601-200 ... | reverse complement strand
TGTTTACAAAGGTGCGCAAAGGATTGTTGTTGAAAATGTTTCTGCCGGTAATATTGTTGGTATTGTTGGATTGCGAAATGTTTTTGCAGGTGAAACAGTTTCCAGAGAAGAAATGGTTCCGTTTGAAGCAATTACACATTTGTTTGAGCCGGTTGTTACAAAATCAATTGAAGCAACTAAAGCTGCTGATTTACCGAAGCTGATTGAAATTTTAAAGCAGGTTGCAAAAGAAGACCCGTCAATAAAAGTTTCTATTAATGAACAAACCGGAGAAAGTTTAATTTCTGGTATGGGAGAATTGCATTTGGAAATTATTGAGAATAGGATTAAATCAGAAAAAGGTTTGGAAGTTAAAACTTCACAGCCAATTATTGTTTACAGAGAAACAGTTTCTAAACCTTCAAAGGTTGCTGAAGGAAGAAGTCCAAACAAGCATAATAGTTTTTTCATTAAAGTTGAGCCATTGGAAGACGAACTTTATGAGTTGATTAGAAGCGGGGAATTGCCTGAAGGACGTGTTAAGAAAAAAAGTGATATAATTACAAAAGTTTTATCTGAAAAATTAAAATGGGGTTCTGATATGATTCGTGATGTTAAAGATATTTACAAAGGAAATATTTTCTTTGATGAAACGCGAGGAGAAGTTCATATTGGTGAAGTAATTGAAATGGTTATGGATGCTTTTGAAATGGTTATGGATGAAGGACCTTTGGCAAGAGAGCCATGCATGAAAATGAAAGTTAGTTTGGTTGATATTAAACTTCACGAAGATGCAATTCATCGTGGACCTGCGCAAGTTTATCCTGCTGTTCGTGATGCTGTTAAAGAAGCAATGAAGACAGCCGGGTCTGCTTTGTTTGAACCATTGCAGGTTCATTTAATTGAAGCACCTGATGAATTTATGGGAACAATTACAAAACTTGTCGGCGGGAAGAGAGGGCAACTTTTGGATATGCAACAGGAAGGTGCGACAACCCAGATTAAAGCAAAGATTCCGGTTGCTGAAATGATTGGCTGGAGCAATGATTTGAGAAGTTCAACAGAAGGACGTGGAACATCTTCGCTGATGGAACAGGAATTTGAAAAAGTTCCAGTTTCAATGCAGGATGAAGTTATTAAGAAGATTCGGGATAGGAAGGGACTTTCTGAAAACCAGTGATGAGGGACTTGGAAAAAATCCTTAATTTCTGTTAATAGATTTCATAGTTTTCTTAAAGAAATGCAGAAACATTTAAATAAGTGACATCACTTAGTTCTCTATGACAAATATAACCCTCTCTATAGATGATGAAGTTTATAACAAGATGAAATTATTCTCTGAAATAAAATGGAGTGAATTTGTAAGAAAATGTATTCAGGCAAGAATTAACGAATTAGGTAGATTAAAATCAAATATTCATGCTGATGAAAATCTTTTGGCAGAAAATTGGCTCAGTGAGGAGGACAATTCAGCATGGGAAAATTTGTAAAGGGAGATGTTGTTGTGACGCCATTTCCTTTTTCTGATTTGACTTCTTCTGTAAAAAGACCTGCTCTTGTTGTTGCGAGTTTAAAGGGAGATGATCTAATTCTTTGTCAAATAACATCAAAGTTAAGAGACGACCCATATCAAATTCCATTGAATAAAAAAAACCTTTCCCAAGGAAAATTAAACATTGATTGTTTTATCAAACCTTCAATTTTATTTACATTAAGAAATTCTATAATTTTGTATAAAGCAGGAGAGATTAACATTAAAAAAATAAAAGAAGTTGAAGACAAAATTTGTGATATAATTAAAGGGGAATAATATATTTTAAATATTCATAATTATTTTAAATTTCATTTTATTGGAATTTTTTATGTCACAAAATAATTATCCAAAGGAAATTTCAGATTTAATTGACAAAATTAAATCCTTGAATTTTGTAACAGACAAGGAAATTGCATCAATAAATCCAAGAAATTGTAGAAATCATAATAATACATTAAATTTTAATAATAAATTCCGAGTTTATTTTGCAAATGTAAATTTAGGGGCGAATTATTACAAATTATATATTTGGGTTAAAGGCAACCGTCCAAATCCAAAAGTTGAAAAAGAAATTCTTAGGTATTTTTAATATTCCATCTCTATCCTCAATTCCATAAGACAAAAAACAAATTTGCTAATCTGCATGAAATGTCGCCGGATACTTTTAACATCTTCGTTTTCAAGAGTTTTCCATTTAAAGTGGTCATTGTAAATCTGGAAATCATTTTCTCCGAATTTTATTGCACCTTCTCTGTCAAATTTGTAAAACAAGTGATAATACATTTCAAAATGTTCTTTAACTCTTTTTGCAAAAGGCAAAATTTCTTTGATGGATTTTTTTGTTTTAGAAAGATGCGTTCCTATATACTTGAATTCATCTCCGAGAAGTTCAAGTAAAAAAAGAGTTGAAAAAATAATTGGTTTGTTTTTTTGAAAACTTGAATCATTTATTCTGTTATTTATTCTGCAACAATAATCTATAAATCTGTCAACATTAATATCCATTGTGTGAAGTGTTTTGCAAATTTGGATGTCTCCGACTTCTTCGTTTTCAATTAATTCCAGAACTTTGTCAAATAATTCTGAAATTAATAAAAAAATTCTTCTAAGAGAATTGTCAAATTCACGGCTTGTTAATTCGCCCATTTCACGAACTGTGCAATAATCTTTTCCATGATCAATTATTTCCATTCCAATGAACCGGTTTACAAGTTCTTCAATCATGTCCAAACCAGATTTTTTTTGATTTGATTTTTCTCCCATTCTTTTGTATTCAAATTGAGAAGTGTAAAAATTGTAGGCGCCTTCAGTTGTTTCTTTTGGATTGTAAATTACTTTTATTTCGTCGTAACCTTCACGATAAGCTGATTGGAAGAATCGCCAAACCATTGGAACGCTGAAACCGGAAATGTCAATTACTGTTTGTTTGTTTCCAGTGTGTTGTTTTCCATTAACTAATAAAGCACCATTGTTTTCATGCAGGTCTAATTCGTCACCTGGCTGAATGTTCAATTTTTTAGTCCATTCTGACGGCAAAGTTATTGTAAGAGTATTGTGCCCTTGCTTGATAACTCTACGTTTCATATATTTACAGGGTATAAATATATTTAAATCTTTTCGTAATATTCACAATAGTGAATATATCTTGGTTTATATTCCCATAGGATATTTATTAAATAATTATCTATTTTGAAATATTTATGGAAAGTTTAATTTTTTATCAAATAAAGGATTCAACTCTTTTTGTTAAAAACCCGGATTTATGGGAAGCAAGCGGAGATTGTCGCGAAAATTTTAATCTTGAAAAAATGATTTTAAATGAAAGATTTATAGAAATCGAAAATGATTGTAAAAAAATTGAAGTTTATCCAAATTCTTCAATAATTGGTGGAATTAACGGAGGAAATAAGTTATATCATCTTCCAGGAGAAGGTTTGTATAAAAAATTAATAAAATACAATAAGTTAAAAAATAATTTATTTGCTCAGTTAGTTTTTTCTATAAAAGTTGCTTTGCATTTGTCACATTGATAAACTTTTGAATCAGGGCAAATATTATGATTTGTTTTGTACATATTTGGAGTTTTGCAATTATAACAAACAATTACTTCTTCATTATTAAAGATTTTTTTCATAACTTTATCTGTTATTCCGTAAAAACTTCCTTCTTTTTCAATTTCTGTTTTTAGAACTTTTATTTTTTTTATAATATGTTCAAGATTTTGCCTGTTTTGAAAAAGACGCTGCTTTGCATTAATTGTTATTGTTTCTGTTTCCATAAAAAAAGAGATTATTAAATCTTTTATTGGTTTTCAATATGGAGTGCGTGAGAGATATATCAGTATAATAAAAATATTTAAATGAAAAAACTTAAAATCATTAAAATCGCGAAGATTAAAACAAACCAGCCGAAATTAATTTTCTTTGAAATTTTCATTAAAGCGTGAATTGTTAAAATGCCAAATATAAAACTTGCAAGCAAACCATAAAGTGCTGTTGCTGTGAAAGTAAAATTTGTTATGTTGAGAAAAATATTTGCAATTAGAACAATTGGCAAACTCATTAAAAAAGAAAGTTTTAATGCTGTTGTATCATCAAATTTTCTCAAAAGCAAAGTTGAAACTGTAATTCCTGAACGTGAGAGTCCCGGAAGTGATGAAATTCCCTGGGCAAATCCTAAAAGAATTCCGTCGCTGTTTTTCAAATGAATTGGTTTTTTTAATCCGATATTTTTTATTTTAATCTGAAGGATTCCTGTTATGAGAAGCAAAATTCCGACGCTGAGAGAAATTACTTTTCCTGTTATGTTAAAAGAACTTTGAGCTTGTGTTAAGAGTTTTAAAATTATCAATCCTATTAATCCTGAAATTATTGTTGCTATAATTAAAAATTTTAAAGTTTTTTTGGTTTCAGGTTTTGAATGTTTAAAATTAAACAAAGAAACAAAAAGTTTTGCAACATCTTTTCTAAAATAAATTAAGGCAGCGAAAAAAGTTCCAAGGTGAAGCATTAATGTGTTTTGTAAAATGAAATTTATGTCAGTAATATGAAAAAAGTTTGAGAAGATTATAGCAATGAAAGCACTTGAACTTATTGGAAGCCATTCTGTAATTCCCTGCACAATTCCGACGATAATTTGCTGGATGATTGTTAGTTCCATTTATGAATATAAGAAAAAGGGATTAAATAATTATTTGTTTTTGGGAATTCCCAAACAAAAAGTTTATAAAGCCAAATTTTTATTAATCATTACTTAAAAAATTTATTTAACAAAATAAAAAATGGCAAAAGATAAACCAAGTATGAATGTTGTGTTTGTTGGGCATGTTGACGCTGGAAAGTCAACTTGTGTTGGACAACTAATGTTCCAGACAGGAGTAATTCCACAACAGCAAATGGACAAACTTAAACAAGAAGCTGAAAAACATGGTAAAGCAGGTTTTGAGTTTGCTTATATCATGGACAAAGTTAAAGAAGAAAGAGAAAGAGGAGTTACAATTGATTTGGCTTATCAAAAAATTATTACTCAAAAATATGAAATTACAATTATTGATGCACCTGGACACAAGGATTTTGTTAAGAACATGATTACTGGTGCTTCACAGGCAGATTCTGCTTTTTTGGTTATTGCAGCTCCTGCAGGTGTTCAACCTCAGACAACAGAGCACTTGTGGTTATTGAGAACTATGGGTGTGAAAAATCTTTCAGTTATTGTTAATAAAATGGATGCTGTTGAATATTCTGAAGACAAATATAATAAAGTTAAAGAAGATGTTGGAAAATTATTGAAAGGTGTTGGAATCAATCCAGAGACAACTGCTTTTATTGCAGCTTCTGGATTAAAAGGAGATAATATTGCAAAGAAATCTGAAAACATGCCCTGGTATAAAGGGTCAACTATTCTTGAGCAACTGGACAATTTTCCTGCTCCTGAATTGCCAACTAATCTTCCAATGAGAATGCCTGTTCAGGATGTTTATGAAATTACAGGTATCGGAACTGTTCCTGTTGGAAAAATTGAAACAGGAATTATGAAAGTCGGGCAAAAAGTAAGAATTCTTCCAGGAAGAACAGGAACTGGTATCGACGGTGAAGTTAAAACAATAGAAGCACACCATGAAAACTATCCTGAAGCTCCGGCTGGAATGAATGTTGGTGTTAATATTAGAGGAATTGGTAAAAAGGATTTAGCAAGAGGAGATGTTATTTGTGAAGCATCTCACCCTATTCCCATTGTTGAAGAATTCATTGCTACAATTACAGTAATAAATCACCCAACTGTTTTGGCTAAAGGATACACACCTGTATTCCATATTCACACAGCTCAGGTTCCTTGTCAATTTATTGAATTAATTGCTAAGATTAATCCTGCAACTGGTGAAGTTATTCAGGAAAATCCTGATTTCTTAAAAAACGGAGATTCAGCAAGAGTTAAAATTAAACCAGCTGGAAATCTTTGTTTGGAAACTCAAAAAGAAAATCCTTGGATGAGTCGGTTTGCAGTAAGAGATGCTGGTGCAACTGTTGCTGCTGGTATGTGCACTGAGATTACTAAAAAGAAGTAAGTTAGAGGCGATTGGCTTCAGAGAATAGTTCTGTGAGATAAAGATGAAAAAAGGACATAAAGACCAAGGATTAGAAGGAAAATTAGATAATCTAAAAGGGGATGAACTAATACAACTTTTAAATCCAGAAGAAGGAATCGAAGTTGCAGGTTATGTTCATCAAATTCACAAATATTGGATAACTTTATCGACAGAAGGAACTGGCAATATGAAAGCCAGAATGGATAGCCGTATAGATTATCCTACATATTATTTAAAATATTTTACTGACTACAAAATTCTACAAGGATCTAGATGTGATTAACAACTCTTCTCAACGGAAAAATCTGCTAAAGGCGATTTTGGAGTAATTTTATATTCGCGACATTTATGAACGCAAATTTAAGCGAGCGTTAGCGAGCGATTAAGAAAACTTTAAATACCTTCTTTTTTTAAAATAGTCATTAGAAGAATATCGCATTATCACGATAATATCACTACATCACATTCATTTAGCATTTAGCTTTAGTAGTCAGGAAAGAATAGGTATTTTTCTAAATAAGATTATAAAATCTTATTTTAATTAAACGGAGAAAATAAATAAATGGCGAAAGTAAGTCCAGTATCAATTAAGTACATGATACATGCGAACTTTTCAGCTGAAGGGGCTTTGGAAAAACCAGATGTAATCGGAGCTTTATTTGGGCAGACAGAAGGTTTGCTTGGCGCTGAACTTGAAATGCGTGAGTTGCAAAAAGAAGGCAAAATCGGCAGAATTGAGGTTGATTTGGAAAGAGAAGGAAAACGAACTTCGGGAAAAATTACAATTCCAACTGCTTTGGATCAGTCAGAGACAACTTTGATTGCAGCTGCAATTGAAACAATTGAAAGAATCGGGCCGAGTGACTCGCAAATTGAAGTTGAGAGAATTGAAGATGTTCGTGGAAGCAAAAGAGATTATATTCTTGAGCGTGCGAAAAAACTCATGCAAGGAATTGAAGGTTCTTCTGATTCAAGGATAATTTCAAATGCTATAAAAGATTCTACAAGAACTTCAAACATCCAGGAATATGGAGATGAAAAACTTCCTGCAGGAAATCTGTCTGGAAATGAAATCATAGTTGTTGAAGGCCGTGCTGATGTTGTTAATTTGCTTAGAGCAGGTGTTAACAATGTCATTGGTATGAATGGGACAAAACTTCCTGAAGCAATAAAAGAACTTGGTGAATCCAAAGAACTCACTTTGTTTGTTGATGGTGACAGAGGCGGAAAGTTAATTATTCAGAATGTCACAGACAATGCAAATGTTAAATATATTGCTATGGCTCCGGACGGTAAAGAAGTTGAAGAACTTGCAGGAAAAGAAATTTTCATGAATTTGAGAAAAAAAATTTCTGTAGATGAATATTTCAGACGGGAAAAGCGTTTTGGAAATTCTGCAAGAAATGATTCTTCAAATGAAAAAGTTTCTCAGGAAAAAGTAGAACTTAATGACGAAAAAAAGCAAACTTTGAAAGACATTTCTCAGGAAATTGAAGGTTCTGGAAAGGCAGTTCTTTTAGACAATAGTTTAAAAGAAATAAGAACTGTTTCTGCAAGAGGTTTGACTTTGACTTTGAGAAAAATTTCTGATAAACCTTCAATAATTGTAATTGATGGTGCTGTTACAGGTGCTGTGATTGATGCAGCTGAAGAAATCGGAGCTCAGGTAATTGTTGCAAAGAACTTTTCTGCAACAAGTGAAAATATTCAGATGTTGAGTTTTTAATTTTAAATTGCAGGGAAGAATCTTTTCTTCCCTGTATTCTTTTTTTATATTAACTTATTAATAGTAACAAATGGAAAGATTTAAATATATTAAATTTAATGGAAAAACATGGCAAATGAACAGCAAAATCAACTTGAAGAAAAATTGAATGAACTAAAAGAAAGAATAAGCGAAGAGATAAATGAAAATCTTGAAGGAAGTTATGGTGGACCCGCTTTGAAAATTCTGCAAGGTTATAAAAGAACTTTTGATGCTTGTAAAAAAAGAACACCAAATTTTGAAAAATATAATGCAATTATTGTAATGGATAGAGAGGGGAGAATTCCCTATTATGGAATGCTTTCTTATTGCAAAGAAAAAGATTTACCTTTGCCAAATCCAGATAATGTTTTTTTTATAAAAACTTCTAATCGTTTTTTAATGGATGAGTTTATGCAAGATTCTGTAAAATATAAAAAAGTCATGAAGAAAAGTCTTAAAGGGAGTTTTTTTAATACCCAAATGAAAAAAATGACTTCTCAATTTAATCCAGATATTCTGTTATTAGATGCTTCATGTGGGGATTGGGCTAAACAAGTAAATGCAACAAAATCTTTTTTAAGTAAGTTATATGGAAATAAATTGAATATCTCTTCTTATATAGTCTCCAGAGAGTTGGATTCTAATTGGTCTTTTCCATTAGTATCTTTTCGTAAAGGGGAATTTTTTGAAATGTTTCCTTCAAATATATTAAATTTAAATGGTTTTGAAATAATATATGAAGAAAATGACTTAGAAGTAAAACAAAAAGGATTTATGCAAGGAGATTTAATTGGTGTTGAATCTCAAGATAATTTGGTGAATAATTTAAAAAAATCAAGTGATTTGCTGGCTAAAATATTTTTGAGTGATAGAAATAAAGAAGAATTAATTCCTATTTTGACGGAATCATCATATGAAATGGTGAAATTGCATTATAGATATAAAGAACACAAAGATTAATTTTTCCTTTTTTATTTTTTTATTATGCAAATGTTTTTATATGGATTGTTTTTGAAGGAGAAATGGAATATACAAGATTTATGAAACACTTAAACCATGAATTCAAAAGATCAAAAAAATTTGTAGAGGAAACTCTTGAAATAAAATTAACAAATATCGAATTATTGGAATTGAAAAAGCATGTTGAATTTACACAAAAGATTTATCTTTTAGATCACAAAACATTTCTTCCAGGAAAAATCGGAGGTGACAGAAAATTAATAATCCCATACATTGAAGCTGCACTCATTTTTATGAACAAAAATTATGGTACGCAAATTAATTTTCCAGAAGGAGATTATGAAAAATTAAATTTTAATAAAACAGAATCTAAAATCAAATTGGGATTTAATTATTATTCGCAAGGTTTCAAAAAAATACAGAATGAGATGCATAATAGAATAGGTTATTAATTTCCCGTCAATAAAATCAAATTTACTTAATTGTCCAAACAAGAGGTAACAGATTATAGAAATGCTGTTCTAAGGTGTTACTTACACTTAGTGTAATTATAAAATTAATATTTCATGTTGTCACCATAAAGTTTATAAATGAAAATTGATGTAGAAATATCGTAGAAAAACAATGTTTTTCTGCAAAACTAAATAAATAAAATGGTAACAAAAATGAATACAAAGAAGCTTTTAGTTTCTTTAAGTCTTGCAGTTCTTGCAATCTTTTTGGTTGCTACAGTAAGTGCTTCTGGTTTGGTTTATGACCTTAATAACAACTATAATGTTAGTTATTCTACAGGCCAGTTAGCATTAGATGACGAATCTGTAATTGAAATTGATGGTATCAATGTTCTTGACGCTCCATCTCTTGTTGGTGGCGACTATGTTGCAGTTGTTGTTGAATTTACAGCGGCAATCAATGCAACAGATGTTGAAATTGAAATTGAACTCGGGGACAATAAAGTTGTTTCAAAATCTTTTGATGTTGAAGCAGACCACACTTACAGAAAAGCTTTGAAAATTGAAGTTCCAACAGACGATCTTGATGATGAAATCTCTGATGAAGTAGCTCTTGAAGTTACAATTTCTGGAGAAGATTGGGATAATGATGATGTTGAATCTTCATGGAAAGTAAGTGTTAATACCCAAAGAGAATCATACAACCCAGAAGTTAAGTCAATAACTGTTGCTCAATCTGTTGAAGCTGGTGAAACATTCCCTGTTTCAATTGTTTTGAAAAACATGGGTTATAATGACTTAGAAGATACTTATGTAACTGTAGCTATCTCTGAATTAGGTGTTTACAAAACACGATACTTTGGAGATTTAGTTAATCTTGAAGATGTATGCGACAGCGATGACGAAGACTGTGACGACACTGTAAATGGGGTCTTTTATTTGACAGTTCCTTATGGTGTTGAAGCTGGTGTTTACACACTTGAAGTTGTTGTTGAAAATGACGATGTAGAATATTCTGTAGCTAAGCAATTAGTTATTGAGAATGATTTTGCAAGTAATGTTATTGTAACAACTTCTGGTAAAACAGTTTCTGTTGGTGACAAAGTTGAATACACTTTGTTGTTGGTTAATCCAACAAACGATTTAAGAGTGTATACTCTTGTGGTTGAATCTGCAGGTGAAGTTTCAACAAGCACAGAGACAGTTGTTCCGGTTTCTGCTGGTTCAAGTAAGACAGTAACTTTGACTGCTGAAGCATCTGAAGCAGGACAATACAACATTGTTGTAAATGTTCTTTCAGGAAGCGACGCTGAAAAAGTTGAACTTAACTTGAATGTAGAAGAGAAATCTATAGCAAACCCAGTAATTGTACTTACAGTTATTTTGGCAATTATCTTCTTGGTACTTTTAGTTGTTCTAATCGTACTTTTAGGAAGAAAGCCTGCTAAGACTGAAGAATTCGGGGAAAGTTATTACTAAGATTAATTTTTTATTTTTATTTTTATTTTCTTAACTTTCCCATTTTTTATTAGAGAAAATGCGAAAACATCTCTGCGAGATTTTCGCGTCGTCCGCCGAGGCGTCGTCGAACGATAGAGTGTGATAAAGAATAAAAACTTGAAAAGTGAAATAAGAAGATGATAAAAAACGAAAGTCAATACGAGAATGCAAAAAGACAATATAAAGGGTTAACTAAACATGTTATTCCTTCATGGGAAAAAATAAAGGATACAAGTTGTGAAAATAAAGAACAATATGATATTTTTGTTGGACAAAAAGATGAATTCAAACAAGAAATTGAAGAATATGAAAGTTTGGTTTCAGGAAAAATAAAAACTATTGAGATAAATTCAATTAGAGATTTTCCAGAGGCGATTGTTAAATACAGAATAATAAATGGAATTTCTTATAAAGACCTTGCAAAAAGAACAGGCATTTCTGAAAAACAAATAAAATTCTATGAAGTTGAACATGCTTCAGATTGTTACGGAAAGATGAGTTTAGAAAGAATTGTTCAAATTATTAATTCAATAGGTGGAGATATTTCTATTAAATTAGGGAAGAAGGAATAAAATGGCTGGCGGAACAACAGACGGAAATTTGAATGAAAGAGAAAAAGGATTTAGTAAAGAGAAGAATTTTAGGGATGAATTTTTAGATGGAATTAAATATGTTGGAAAAAATTCTTGGAAAGCTTTACCCTTTATTGGATTTGTTAATTTTTTTGGAAAAGAAGCAAATAAAATAATAAAAGAATACAATAAAAAAGACAAATCTTGGGGAAAAGAAATTGCATTAAAATCATTATACCATGGAGGAATTTCTTTCACTACAGGATTATATACTATTATGGCTCTTTTATATGGCACATTAAAACCTTTTGAAGCTTTTGCAAATAATATGAAAGAGACCCAATTACAAGAACAAAAACATCAAAGACATATTGATTCAACTTACAATTCAATTGTAAATGAAAATGTTGATGATACTACTTTTGTAAATATATTGAATAAATATACACCTTTTGTTGAAAAAGAAAAAGTTGTAAATCAAAATTCTCTTGAAGAAGGACTTATTGATATTGGAAGTTATGAAAAAGATTCACTTGATTGGGAAACTATAGAACCTTTGACAAAAAAAGAAATTAGGAAATATAAAAGAGAATTTAGAAAAGACAAAAAATAAAATGCCATCACCACCAAAAAAAGGATTTAGTAAAAATAAAGGTTTCAAATATGCCTTAAAAAATTCATGGGATATTCTTCCTGGAATAAATGAATTTCAAGCAACTAAAACTTTTTTACACAACATCTCTGGAAAAAAAGAAACTCCTTTTGTCAAATTTATTGGTCGGCTTTTTTTAACTGCAGGATATATTATTTATGGAACTGCTTCTTGGGCTACTGGTTCGCTAAATCCAAAAGTTTGGAGTGAAAAAGTGAAAGAAGGCAATGAGAAAATGCAATTAAAACAACAATATGAAAACAAAGTTGACTCAACTTACAATTCCCTTTTCCAAGACACAAAAACTTTTCAAGATAGTTTGGAAATTTATCAAAAATATGGTTTGCCAATAAAATTAGAACCTGTAAGTTTTGAAGAAAAAGAAAAAATAGTTAATGAAAATTCTCTTGAGGGGAGTTTGGAATAAAATGACAAAAATGGAATATTTGTGGGATGTTGCAAAAAGTTACTCTCGTGTAGCTTTTGCATATGTTGCTATGTCAGCAGGGATTGCATTGTTTGTAGGAGGATGTGATCATGCAATAAGAGAATATTGTAAAAGAACTCCAGAAATAAAATTAATGATTCCACATTCAAAGTCTAATGAAAAGATTCAAGAACAAAAAGAAAAAATCGTGAAACAAAATTCTCTTGAAGGAAAAACTCTTGGAGAAGAAATTAAAATTGATGCTAAATAATTAATTATAATAACTTTTCAAATTCTTCTCTTGAAATTCCAATATCTTTTTTTAGAATTTTATTGAGCAAACCTCTGTCTACTTTTTCTCCCGGATGATTTGGAACTGTTGTTGTTCTTCCATCAGAATTCTTAAGAAAGATGTGACTGCCTTTTTGGCGCAGAATTTCAAAACCGATTTTGCCAAAAATTTTTATTAATTCATTTGCAGTCAATTGGGGAAGTTTTGACATTTAAACCTCTATTTTTTGAAAACCCAAAAAATTACTTTTAACAATTGGCGTTCCTTCAACTTCCAAATAAAGTTCAATTGCTTCCTTAATTCTGCTAATTAATTCGTCCATAGTTTTTGCCTGAGTATGGCAACCAGGAAGTTCTGCTACTTCTGCGATAAAATAACCATCCTCACCTTTTTCAATAATCAAATTAAAATCCATGATTCATTAAATAGGTTTAGATATTTAAATCTTCTCATTCAAGAAAAGGCACAAAAACAAAACCAGGAATTTTTTTGATAGTAATAAATTCATTTTTTACTCTTTTAATTGAATTTAATGTCTGCATTGATTTTGAACCAAGTGGCGCAACAACTATTCCATTTTC
>Ga0315549_1003765_pt1 | contig 13282 bp, 16 predicted proteins | sample SalMarSW160200MG_FD_203101 | JGI IMG/M metagenome (GOLD analysis project Ga0315549, IMG submission 203101) | Salt marsh sediment microbial communities from the Plum Island Ecosystem LTER, Massachusetts, United States - Salt Marsh Sediment SW1601-200 ... | reverse complement strand
TTTATTTCCTTTCATTTTTTTTCCTCTTTTAAAATTCCTTCTTCCTGCCATTTTAAGATAAGGTCTGTCACAAAGTTTAAAGAAAACTCGGCACCTTCTTTAAGTTCTTTCTTAGACAGATCTTCTAAATTTTGAATTATTTGCCAATATTTTAGAAAATCTATTTTATACCCACCCAGAAATTGCATGGTTGATGTTGCCTGTCCTAATTGCAGGATCGCCCTACTTAATTCTCTTACAGGTTCATAAAAATCCTTTTCTTTGTACTTTTCTAGGTAATTTTCGCTAATAATTTTTTTAAGTTCTTCGGAAGCTCCCCAAAGTCCAATTAGCATTCCTGCAGTGTGAAAAATATCAGATTCTTCAAATGTTGTAGATATAAGCGTATCGCCACATAACTTTATACACTGTTTAAATTTTCCTTTTTCAAAAGCCATTTCGGCCTCCAGTACCTGTTTTCTTAATTTTTCATTTTCAATCAATGCAGAAAGGTATAATTCTCCATAGGGTACACTGAATATCTCACTACAGATCTCCCTGAAGAAATCCTCTACATAGCCTTTGTATTTAACAATGGTGTCTATTGGAGGTATATCTCCTTGATGCTGTACAATGTTCCTTATCTGGTGTAAACTCCTTATCTGCTCTTTCAAAGGTAAATCCTTTATTTTTTTCAAGAGCTCCTCAAAGTGAAAATATTTTCTTTCTGGATTAAGTCCCTGTTTAGTAGCCACACATTTCAAAATTATTTCAACAGCATTATCAAAATGGTGAATGGCAAGCATTCTGCTTACTTTATCCTTATTAGATGCATGGCTGCAACCGTGAAGATAAAGTTTTTTAGCCAGTACTAGTCTTCTGATTTCTGAATTGCTCTTTTCTTTCAAATATATCTCCTCCTTTTCTCTCTAAAACATTTAATGTAACTTACTCTCTTCAAATCTAATCCTATCCAAATCTTTATAAAATCTCTTTATAGTACTCTGCATTAGCCAATCTCTGTTTGGTTTAGACCATATCTCTAAACCTCTTTTGGAATAATAAAGAAACATATTGTGAATAGTAGCAAAAATACTTTGACATGCTTGATCATAATCTTCACAATCTGGAGGAGGAAAAGGTATGTTTCCAGAGTTATCATAAAGTTCTACAACGTTTGATTCCATTTCCTGCATTTTAGAGATAAATTTTTCTTCAGTGATTTTTCCCTGTTTATAACCCTCAAAGTACTTAATGACCAGTTTGGCGAGATTTATCATTTCATTTAATATGGAATTAGTGGATTCCAGTACTTCTTCTTTGCTACCTCGGTACTTCTCAAAAAATTCTTTACGAGCTTTATAGCTATCATTCCAGAGAATTTCAATACCATCCAAACTTTCGTTACCACCTAATCCCAGAGGACGAACATCGACAGGTAAAGAAGGATCTATCCAACAAGCCTGACAAACCCAATTCACATTTTGAATGTCTTCTACATCATGAGCAATAAATAACCATATCACATGAGCAGGAGTTTTCCCCCACCGGAATTTAACTCTTTCATTACGATAATAATTACTATATTTTAGCTTCTTTGTAACTTCCTGAATAGTTGTTCTTATTACCTCTTTAGGATAATGTCTATCTAAAAGAATAGTAGCAGAGTAACGTTTAGCTCCAGTATGACTTACATCTTTTTGACTTAGAATAGTATATTTTATTTCCTCTCTAGCTTCCATTTCTATAGTTATCCCTTTATCTCGTACATGGCCATTTTTGCAGGTACCTATCTTCTCATTATAAGGTAATCCATCTTTTGGACAAATTTTCTCATAGGCTATAAATAGTCGAGCCAAATCATGAGTATCAATGATGAGATAGTCACATCCAGCATCCGTAGCAGTTTGTATGAAATCCATTTGTGCATCATCTTGAATGTTTCCTACTGCGATTAATATTATTAAATCGAGACTAGGAATCCGTCGCAGTCTGGCGAATTGATGTGTTATGTTTCTACTTGAAACTCTTTGAAAACTTTTTCCTTTCAAAACAAAAGCAGTTAACTTTTTCTCTCCACTAACATTTACTTTAGTTGTTAATATATCTGCCATTTCTGTGGGGCCATGAGGTGTTTCATTAGGATCGTATAAAATTTCTCGGAGGAAAGGTTCTAGTTCCCTTTTTTCATCTAAATTTCTGATATTAGAAAGTATTAACTTACTTATACTAGCTTTTTGAATTGTCTTAATCTCTGAGAACTCTTCTATCTCATGTATTTTAATAAGTCGTCCCATTTTGCTCACCGCAACATCTTCCGTGCGAAGACGTAGATGAAGAGCGCGATGAAGAATGCACCGATGAGGGATTCGAGTGCAGAAAGCCAGCGGCTTGCATTACCTTTTGGTTTGATATATTTTGCTCCAAGTGTGGAGAATGAAGCAATGCTGAAGAGAAGGCAGTAAGCAGCATCTTTAATGCCTATCCATGAAAAAAAGTACCATATTTTATCTAAAATTGGGTGTTCTTGTGATCTATGTACTCTATGACGATTGTCTACATCTTTAACATGTTTTCTAAAATAATCAATTTCAAATCCCTCTATGTTGTGACGAGGAAGAATGTTAATTTCAATTCCTAAAATCCAGAATAAAAAAGCAAATCCAACTATGGTAAGAAATGAACAAATTAAAATATTTTTGATTCTTTCTCCATACCCACAAGTTAAATATAGGAATTGTAATTTCCACCAATCAGATTGTGTTATAGATGTTCCTTTTCTTTTCATCTCCATTTCTCGATAAAAGAAATGTCCTGTCATATCATTATCGCCATAATTTTGAAAAGAGTTTTTTAAATTACGATAAATAACTTCTAAATCAGTATAATTAAGCTTCAATTTCTCTTCATAAATTATATAATCTTCTGGCCAATTACACTTTATAAAATTAATATTTTTTAAAAAAGCATCTTTGAAATAAGTTTGCTCCAAATTTTCTTTTGTGATAGTACCACTTCCATAAACTCTTAGATTCGTTAAATCAATAGTTTTGACATTTTTTTCTTCGAATTCCAAAATCAATGCTTTTTCAATCCTTACACTCACCAATGATAGATTTTTCTCTAATCTCTTTATTCCTAATTCAAGATCTCCTCTAACTCTGGATGAATCAAAATTAACGCCTGAATTGAAAACGGAATTAATAAATCTTGTATCCCCATTAAATTTAACATTTGTGAAGTATATTTCATTTCCCCCATTTTCTGTCCCAAAGGTCATTCCGACAAAATCTGTATCGTTTTCAAAAACACAATCTGAAAAGTTGGTGTGCTTTTTGAATTCTCCTACTACAAATTCTGTTTTTCCTTTAAATTCTGCTGATTGGAAATCTGCTTCTACATTGAAAACACAATCATTGAAATATGTTTGATCACGAAATTCAGTTCCTTTAAAACTTGCTTCTGATTCTTGATCTCCCTCTCCTCCAAAAACAGTCTGTTCTTCCCCTATTCCTCCAGAAGAATAAAAGCTCACTCGTTTCTCAAAAACAGCATTATCAAAATACACACTATTTTCAAATCTCACGCCACTAAAACTTACTTCGTCTTTGAAAATCGTTTTCTTAAAAGATGCGTCGCCTTCAAAAGTGGTATCCAAAAATTTAACTTTATCTTCAAAAGTAACATCATTGAACTCTGCGCCACCAAAAGTTACTCTTTGCTCAAAATTCGCATGCCCTTTGAAAACTGTACTTTTGGATAATGAGTCTTTCTCAGGTTCTGCGCTATTAAATTGTGCACTTTCAAAGTTTACATTCATAAAAGTCGTGTTCCCTCCAAAGGTAACATTCTCAAAAATTGTACTCTTTTTTATAATATTTATAACGTCAGTACTGCCAAAGCCAGTATTGCTCTCAAAAATCGAACCTTTGAAATTAATGCCTTCATCAAATCTGAATTTATGAAATCCTACATGTTTTTTGAAAGTTACATTATTAAAATGAACATAGCCTGTAGCATTTATATCATAGAAGTTGTTGTTATCTCCTCCAAAAACTGCATTGTTAAATCTAACACCACCTTTAAAAATTATATTTTCTTCAAAATGTACTTCTCCTTCGAAATGAGCATCAATAAAATTGGTGTAGTTATCCCCACGAGTTTCAAATGTGATATTATTGAAATAAACATCTTTCTCAAAAGTTGCGTTACAAAAATTCGCACCATCCTGAAATGTTATATTTCCAAAAGTTACATTTCCTTCAAAGACAGTATTTTCAAAATTGATACGATTTTCGAGAATTCTCTTACCAGAACGATATATACTTATATTGCCCTTAAACGTACACCCAGAAAAATCATGAACCCCCTCATCTAACATGCTACTAAGCTCTTCTTGCGTTAGAATACACTCCTTATCTTCCCCCACAACCCCAGGAATATACACAATAGAAATTACCAAAAGAAATATTACAATGACATACATCATCTTTCGCAAACCCATGCTCACTCACTCGTTTCCGAGAATAAAAACATTTCGATGGGAACAATGAATACGGAAGATGGAAAAATTTTTATTGTTTGGAAATATAATGGAGTTGTGATAAAATGTCAAAACCAAAATTTGAAGTATTTCAGGATAGCAGAGGAGAGTTTAGATTCAGGCTGAAAGCGCCCAATGGAGAGGTTATCGCATCGAGTGAAGGATATACGACGAAAGCTGCGTGTATGAATGGCATCGAGAGCGTGAAAAAGAACGCACCCATCGCTGAGATTGCAGAATCATTTTAGAACTACAAGAAATTCACAGTACTCATCCCCCCTCATGAGTGATTTGGGGAGTTCTACGCGCACGTTGCCGAACGCCTCTGAGAATATTGCCTTGACCCAGCCCAGAGAACAGAGACAGAAGATCGGATCAACATCTAGCTTGTATTTCTGTACGAGGGGACATCCGCATTTGGTACATCTCGAGTGGATAACATTCTTTTTCCGTACCCACGTCCCGCACCACGGAACTTGGTTCAACAGTTCGAGAAGTTCCGTTTCATCTTTCGCTTTACTTTTCAGAGAGCGTACTTTCTTGAGGTCATAGTGAGCACAGCTGTACCCACACATTTCCAATATTTTTGCCTGCTGGTCTTTATCTGTATGGGTTTTTATTCCCTGGACAGCAGCGATTACCCATCGTCTCATGAGATCTTGTACGGATTCTTTCATGCTCTTTTATTGTCTTTTTAAAATAAAAATGATTTCCCCAATGAAACCTTTTTAAATTATGATATACAATAAAACGTGGTAAGCATGAAAATCAAAGTTGCAATAATCGGGGCAGGACCATCAGGTTTGTTTGCGGCAAGGGAGCTTATAAACAAAGATATAGAATGTTTGATAATAGATTCTGGAAAAGAAGCATTAAAAAGAGAGTGTCCTGTCTCTGATAGGAATTTATGTTTGAAATGTGACCCGTGCCAGATCACATCCGGAGTGGGAGGAGCGGGAGCATTATCGGACGGTAAATTGAATTTAACTTATAAGATAGGCGGAGATCCTGCTTCTTTAAAGAGGACTCCAGAGGAAATCCAGGAACTTATAGATTATGTAGATAAAATCTTTTTGGAATATGGAGTGGAAGATAAAACTTATGGAGTAGATGGAGAAGCATTAGAAGAATTGAAAAGAAAAGCGAGCAAGAATGGAATAGAATTTATTTCTGGGAAACAGAGACACATAGGAAGTGACAAAACAAAAGAGATCGTAGATACTTTTTATAGAGATTTAAAGTCCAAAGGGGTAAAATTTTTGTTGAATACGAAAATCACGAAAGTGGAAAAAAGTAAAGACTGTTTTATTTTGAAGACGGATAATGGAGATATAGAAGCAGAGTACGTGATCGCGGCACCCGGAAGAGCGGGTGCGTACTGGCTCAGATCGCAGGCTTACTCTCTCGGGATCGTTTCAATATACGGACCTATAGACGTCGGTGTCAGAGTCGAGTTTCCAGCCACGATCTACAAGCCCATCGAAAAGGTAATGTACGATGCAAAGTTCAGACTTTTCACGAGAACGTATGACGATATGGTGAGAACTTTCTGCACAAATCCCCAGGGCTTTGTTACGGAAGAGATGTATGAAGGATTCGTACTCGTAAACGGCCATGCAAAGAAGGAAGAGAAATCAGGGAACACAAATCTTGCAATTCTCTCACGTATAAATCTCACGGACCCAGTAGAAGACACTACAAAATATGGAAGATCAATTGCAAAACTTGCTACAACTATCGGCGGCGGCAAGCCCATACTCCAGAGATATAAAGATTTCATAAAGGGGAGAAGGTCCACGTGGAGCAGGATAGACAAGGGGCTCGTGAAACCAACGTTAAGGAGCGTGACACCTGGGGATATATCAATGGCGATGCCCCACAGGACAATTCTCAACATAAAGGAGGCCATAGAGAGACTCAATTCTGTTATAGAGGGGATCGCTTCCGATTCTACGCTTTTGTACGCTCCAGAGATAAAGTTTTACGACACCAAATATCCTACATCAAAGTTCATGGAGACAAACCTAAAAAATATGTACATCTCTGGGGATGCGTCAGGAAGATCGAGAGGCATTATCTATGCCGCTGTCACAGGTGTGCTGGCAGCTAAAGGAATAATCCTGAAAGAGGGAAAATAATGGATTTAAAAAAGATCCAGGAAAAAATAGACAGGTTCGATAAAGAAAGAGGATGGGAAAAGTTTCCGCCGTCTCTTGTATTTTCTCATATAATTGAAGAACTCGGAGAGATATCGCGATACATACAGTTTGAAGAAGGATACAAGAAAAAGGGAATAGGTCACGAATATAATGTGAAAGATTTAAAAAGAGAGTTTGCACAGGTGTTCGCGTTGCTCACCCAACTGGCATTACATTACGGGATAGATCTGGAGGATGCTGTTCTCGAAGAGCTGGAGATAATGGAAAAAAGATTTTCAAAGGAAGAGTGGAGAAAATATATGGAGAAATATGACTCGCATTACAAAATCTCTGACGTCGTTACATCTTTTTTGAGTTTTGATAACAAGATTTTAATACTTAAGAGAAGTGAGAAAGTTTCTACGTATAAAGGAAAATGGGCGGGAATATCTGGGTATATAGAGGATGAAGGACCGCTCGAAGCGGCATACAGAGAAATATTTGAAGAGCTTGGGTTAAAAAAGGAAGACATTACATTACGCGGCAGAGGGGATATCCTGAAAATAGAAGATGAAAACTTGAAAACTATTTTTTATGTTCATCCCTTTTTATTTGAGCTAAATAGTAAAAAAGATTTAAAATTAAATTTTGAGCATACTCAGTATAGATGGGTGGATAAGGAAGAATTAAAGAAAATAGAAACAGTTCCAAAACTTAAAGAAGCATTAGAATCATGTATGAAGTAGAGTTTTTTAAGTTATTAAAAAATCCTGATTTAAAAGAGCTGCGAAAATTTCAAATAAAGATAGCAAAAAATGTAAACACCCAGTATAATAAAACAGGAGAAATTTACGGAGCGGATGTAGCATACAAGGGAGATAAGGCCGTCGGAGCTATCGTTTCAAAAAATTACGAATCTTACGAGATTAAAGAAATAGAGTTTCCATACATATCAACATATTTTGCATTCAGAGAATTATCGATTTTGTGGAATTTGATCAAAAAATGTGAGGGATGTATAATATTTGACGGAAACGGGGTACTTCATCCCTATAAAGCAGGACTTGCTACGATGGCTGGTGTCATGCTGGAGAAACAGGCGATAGGTGTGGCAAAGTCTTTACTCTGCGGAGAATTAGAAGGAGAGTATATATACCAAAATAAAGAAGTTATAGGAAAAATCATAAGAAGCTCAAAAAATCCTATATACGTTTCCATAGGCAATAGAGTTACTCTTGAACAGGCTTCCGATATTGTTCTCAATGATTGTATTTATAGGATTCCTGAAGTTTTGAGGAAGGCGCATATACTGGCTAATCACGTTGCAAAACGTATATGAATCTTGTTAAAGTTCTGTGCATCCTCAGTTTTTCCATGTCCAGAACTTTAAAACCTATTTTTTCAAAATCGTATTCTTTATTTAACACTATGCATGCTTTTTTTGAAGTATCATAGATTTTTTCAAATGCTTTTTCATAAATGTCTTTATTTAGTTTCGTGGATTTTCCGTAGGGAACATCTGTAGCTGTGCTTTCAATATTCTCAAAATATGAATCCAAATCCTCAATATTTCCTTCTTTTATCGAGTAGTTTTTGATCCCGTAGAAATCAAGATTTTTTTTACATCCTTCTACCATCTTTTTCTCTATATCCAGTCCAAAAACTTTCAATCCTATCAGTCCCGCCTCTATAAGAATCCCACCCGTGCCGCAAAAGGGATCGAGAACTTCTTTTTTGGCCTGAGACAGGTTTATTAATGTTCTAGCATACTTTGGATGTAAAGAAGAAGGATGAAAATAGGGTCTGAACTGTGGTTTTCTCTTTTCAAAATCTTTTCTGTCTATACTTACCAGCGTTTTCCCGATGTAAAGCTTTTCAGAGTTTAAACAGTATATCTCGTTTTGAGGATTTTCGAGATCAGTTTTCAGTTTGAAATCGTTCTGTTTTTGAATCTCATCCGCTATCTTTTTTTCAAGTTCTTTATTTCCTTTTTTTTCTCCAAGATTTTGTACCCTTACCGCAAATGTCCCATCAAGAATAATCTCTTTGTCCATATACTCCAGAACTTTATGGCATAATCCGAGTCTTTTAAAAACTTTGAAATCTATATCCGTCTCAATTATAAGTATCTGATCTTTGACTTCAATGATCTTATATCCTTTATCAAAAGCCTTTAGAAGATAGATAACTTCTTTTCTTGATAGATCAACATTTTCTCCGGAAAGATAAAAGATTAATTTCATTTTACTACCTTGGCCACGAACATTCCGTGAGTATCGTGTATATGCGGCAAAAACCTCTTACACTTCTTTACTTCACTGTCCAATCTTTTTCCAAAAGGTTTTTGAAATCCGTCCACGAGTTTTTTTCCATTGATCTTGGTATTTATCTCTTCCAGAGATATATCAAAATTTTTCAGAGCCCAGTCTATCACATGCTCATTTTCTTCGGGTTCCAGGCTGCACGTACAGTAAATTAACTCTCCATCTTTTTTTAACGATCTAATCCCGGCTTCAAGAAGTTTTTTTTGCAAATTCTGGCAGAAATAGATATCATTCATACTCCTTGAATGCTTTCTTGTAAGATCCTTCCTTATAATCCCGGATCCTGTACATGGAGCATCAAGAAGAATATTCTTTACTTCAATGTCCAGTTTAGTCGAATCTTTTTTGAATACTATGCAGTTCTCTACGCCCAGTCTCTGTATATTGTTTTTCAGAGCCTCGATTCTATCAGCATCGAAAGCAAGAACTATTCCTCTATTTTTCATGAGCTCTGATATCTGTGTTGTTTTTCCTCCCGGAGACGCACACATATCTATAACTAAATCTTCTTTGAGCTCAAAAAGAGGAACGATACTCATTTCAGCTTCTCCCTGTATGTAAAAATATCCGAAAAGATGTTCGGGGCATGAACTTATGGAGAAATCTGATTTCAATATTTTGAATCCGTACTCTATCTCCTCCAGTATTACTCCTCTATTTTCAAGTCTTTTTTTAAGTTCGTTTTTAGAAATTTTAAGCGTATTTACTCTAATACATAGATTCTCTTTCTCATTTGCTTTTAAAAAAGAATTAAAATCCTTAAAAAGAATCCGGTATCTATCCAGAAACTCTTTTCTATAATCATCTGTACATGCTTCCTCCATTATAGAACACCAATTTATTTAGCTCTTCAGTCAGCTTCAGATCTAATTTTTTCTGGTTTTTTGAGACTTTTTGGAGAGGTTTATTGGAAATAGCTATAGGGCCCTGGAATATGTAATCTTCATCTATGTCAAAAAAAGATTTTGGAGAAATCTGAAGAACCTCTCTCATTGTAAAATAAGAAATCTTTCCCTCTATCCTCAATTCTCTTATTATCCTTCTCATCTGCTTTCTTGTGAGAGGCCTCCATCCAAAGTGAATATCGTGATCTAACTCCTCTTTACTCCTTATTTTGCCCCCAAGTCCGATTTTTTTGTAGGGGTTTATTATTTCGGATTTTAACTGCCAGAATTTTCCTTCTTTGGTTATATAAAAATCTAATCTCGATCCTCTTCTAGATCCAGAAACTTTCCAGCCCTCTGGATCTTTGTTGTATTCATTTATTATCTCATCCAATATTTTTTCATCTTCTTTTATCTTCATATCATCTACCAAATTTTCTATTCCTCATTTGATACTCTCTTATTATCCTTAAAAAATCTATCTTTCTGAATGCGGGAAAATATATCTCTGTGAAAAATAATTCTGAATATGCTGACTGGAACAGGAGAAAGTTGCTCAATCTCACTTCGCCGCCAGTTCTTATTACAAGATCAGGATCGGGAAGATCTCCCGTATACAAATTATCCTTGATCATCTTCATTGTTATATCCTCCGGTGAAACTCCTTTTTCTATAATCCTTTTTACAGTTTCGACTATCTCTATTCTCCCGCCGTAAGCAATGCAGATGTTAAGACTCTTGTCACTGTAGTTTTCAGTGGCTTTCTCTGCCATTTTTATGGAGTCCACTACGTTTTTTGGCAACATGTTGAGATTTCCTATAGCTCTCACTTTTACTTTGTTCTTGTGGACTTTTTCATCCTTTGCAAGCTCTTTAAACTTCTTTTCAAAAAGATCCATTATATGTTCTACCTCTTCTTTGCTTCTTTTAAAGTTCTCAGTCGAAAAGGCATATACAGTTACTATATCGATCCCGAGTTCATCTGCCCAATCCCGTATCTCCTCAAGCTTATCTGCTCCTTTACTATGCCCTTTCCATAGATCTATGCCGAAAAATTCTGCATATCTTCTGTTTCCGTCCATTATTATACCTATATGCCGGGGTATTTTTCTCTTCTTTACTCTATTTTCAAGAATTTCTTCATATACCCTGTATACAGGTTTTAAGAGTATTGAAAAACAAAAACTAAACAGATTCATTGTATTCTCCTTTCATATATTTCCGTGAGAGTTCGTAATAAATATCCGCATTTTCTCTTATTTTTTTGTGCCATTCTTCATCGAGAGTTTTTACAATTTTTCCTGGAACTCCCAGGACCAAAGAATTATCGGGGATCTCTTTTCCTTCCGTAATTAGAGCTTTTGCACCGATTATGCAGTTTTTCCCTATTTTTGCGTTGTCCATTACCGTAGCATGTATCCCGATTATTATATTATCATCTATCTCACATCCATGAATAACAGCGTTATGCCCTATGGAAACAAAATCTCCTATCGATACTTTCTCATGAACAGAAACATTATCCTGTATATTCGTGTACCTGCCTATCCTTATTTTTCCAGTATCCCCTCTTATAGAAGCAAATGGCCAAACACTTGAGTTAGCTTTTATCTCCACATCTCCAATTATGAAGGCGTTTTTACTCACAAAAGCGCTCTCGTGTATAATCGGTTTTTTCATGCAAAAGTTACTTTAACGGAATTTAAAAAGTTATTCCAATAGATTTATAAACTTGAAATTTTTAATTATAACATGAAAAAGAAATTTAAAATTAAAGTTGTACACATAAAGGGGGGACTCTGGGGTGGCGTTGTCGGCACATTTTTTGTTCTCCTTTCTGGATTATTGCCTCCGATTCTGATATTAATAGGCGGCTTTTTTGGGGTATTTATCGTGAGAAAGCAGATAAAACTCACATATCCTGAAGGATTAAAAATAGGGCTTATCTCGGGAGCCGTTGCATCTCTTTATACTCTCATTCTTTATTATAGAGCAGGATATACCACATATTTAATAACAATTAATGCTATAACAGTATTTCTATTCATGATTGCCGGGACATTTATGGCTCTAATGATCTATAGGCCGAAAACAAAGAAGATGCACTGATTATTTCATCATATCTTTAATATTTTCTTCAACTATGGTATCCAGAAGATTCAAAAGAGTGAAAATCTTCTTATTTACTATATAGTAATATACAACCTTCCCCTTTCTTCTGTTGTCCACAATTCCCGCGTCTTTGAGGATTCTCAAATGCTGAGAAACGTTTGATTGTGTTGTACCAACATGGGGCTTTATCTCCCCCACATTTTTTTCGCCATCCTTTAGGAACCCCATTATCTTCAATCTTGTTCCATCAGCCAATGCTTTTAGGATCTGAAGTCTAATTCTTCTCATCATTGAATAGTTTGTATTAACATGTATTTAAAACTTTTGGTTATGCTATTCTATATCGATACAAAATTGTTTGAAAAAGAGTTAAAAAGTAAGAAAAAATATACACATATATGAACAGAAAATGTGTGGGTATCTCATTAATCGCTCTGACAGTTCTAAGTTTAGCATGTATTGGACAAGAAAAAATGGAAGTAATAGAGTCGGCAAGGATAGATATTCTCGAAAAGACACATATTAATATAGACGGATTATCCTCTGACTGGGAGGGTATCGCACCTATATATAAAGATTCTGAAAAATCTATGTTTGCTGTTATTGATGACGATTATATTGTTATCAGAATGGATTTTGTTGATTTAATGCCCATAAAAGAAGATTACTTTTTAGGAATTGATATTAATTTCGATGAAATCACGGATTATAGAATTGAACTTAATACAAAAGATAGCGTATTGAGTTTAGAAAAGAATGATTCTGAAGAATGGAATGAGATAAAGAGTGACTTAGAAGGATTTGCATTACGTATTGTGGAGATCAAAGTTCCTCTTACAGTCCTTGACGGAGAAGGATTCTTCTTAACAGGATGGGTTTATGATAATTTAGTAAAGAACACCATATCTCACTTTCCATGGATACGATCATTGTACCCTGAAACAGGGTTTGATCCCGAAAAATTGACAAAAAACGAATGGAAGGAAGATTTTGAAGCACTCTATTACATTGTCAAGTATAACTATCCATATCTATGGGTAAAGGAGAGAACTCATGGGTACAACTGGCTGGATTTGAAAGATTATTATATGGAAAGATTGGATGAGGTAGAAACAAATGAAGAATTTCTTGATCTTATGAGGGAAGCTGTGCAGAGTCTCCAAAATGGACATACTATAGAGCTTTTTGATTAACTACCATTTTCTACTTAATGTGAATAGCTGTGCCGATATTCACAGCTGATACGTGTCCCTCCTCTAGTTTTCCCCTCCTTTCTACCCTTTTCATACCTTTTTTTTCCAT
>Ga0315549_1003759_pt1 | contig 13302 bp, 15 predicted proteins | sample SalMarSW160200MG_FD_203101 | JGI IMG/M metagenome (GOLD analysis project Ga0315549, IMG submission 203101) | Salt marsh sediment microbial communities from the Plum Island Ecosystem LTER, Massachusetts, United States - Salt Marsh Sediment SW1601-200 ... | reverse complement strand
AACCTGTTCATGAACAGATCGTCAGTTGCAATTTTGTAAAGCGTTTAACGGACGGAACACTTCCACGCCACTGGTTTGCACACTATCTGTCTCAGGATATTTTATATATTATCGATGATTCGAGAGCTCTTGCTGCAACAGCGGCCAGGGCGGCAAATACTGAAGAAATCTATTTTTTTCTTCAGCTGGCAAAAGACGGATTGGATATTGAGCGTGCCTTGCATAATGATTTTCTGCAACATTTCAATATACCTGAAGCTACAGAAAAATCCCCGGCTTTTGATGCATATGCTTGTTTTTTGCTTGATAATGCCTTTAATTCACCATATCCTGTTGCAGCAGCTTCTTCATTGCCCTGTTTTTGGATTTATTATAAAACAGGGGAATATATTTTCAATAATAGTATCGTTAATAATCCTTATCAAAAATGGATAGATACTTATTCAGGTAGTGAATACAAGGAATATACTCAAAGGTTTATTCAAATAACTGAAAATCTGGGGAAAAAGGCAAGACCTGATATTAGCAGACGAATGATAAAAGTTTTTCTGGAGGGCACAAAATATGAATTAAAGATATTCGAAGAAGCCGCAAAACAAGTTAGATAACAAGGCCAATCAGCATATTAATGACTTTTAAATTTATATACTCGATCGTTACCATCATAAACAATACAAAGATGGTTGCCATCAACGAATGTTCAAGGATAGAAATTATAACCTCTCTCATTATGAGAATTAATTAAACCTTAAGAATAAAAGAAGTGGTACGCGATTCAAAAATGTTCTACTCTGCATATCTCTTACTTTACAAATATTTTTTCCGGGATTATTAAAAGTTACGCAGAAGTATAAGAAGTTTAAAACCAGTGGCAACTTATCTTTTAAATTTTTATTCAAATTTAGTCTAAATAATTTTTAAATGAACAATTGTTCATTTAAATTTACCTTGTTTTAATAATAGAATGTTATGCACAGGAAAATTTTTAAAGAATAAAACGGATTGGAAATTAATGATTTAAGAATATTTGAAATAAGTAATTAACACAATAATGATAAATAAACTTAAGCAGCACTTCGGAAGTAAGTGTACATCAATATATGTGAACAACGATGTACCCGGGTTTATTAACTTTCCTTTAAAACAAATGAGATTTTGCGAAGCCGTTGATCAATCCTTTAAGGTTCCATTAAAGCTCAATAAAAAAAATCTTGGCTGCCCCGGAGCAAGACGAAGTGTCGGATTTGACACTGATGATGAAAAACTCGCTGTTGACATCTCAGAGAACAGTAATATCCCTGTAAGCTTTGTCAAAAATGCTCTGCAGGTTATACCACCTATGACCGGAATCAGGCATATAAACCTTGGACTGGATGATTATCCGGAAAATGAATTGCAACCCGATTTATTTATATTGTATGTGCAATCTTTCCAAATAACAGACCTGATCTTTAAGCTGGCAAAAATGGCAATAAAACCTTCAATACCTAATTATTTAATGTTATCCGTCTGTGGAAATATTTTTGCAAACTCTTATCTGAATCAGGTTGTAAGTATTTCATTCGGTTGCCCGGAATCAAGAAAAAGCGGAGCAATCGGGAAAAACGAAATTGTAATTGGCTTACCATTCAAAATTGCAGGTAATCTGCTTCATTATTACGAATAGTAACTTATTAAATATATAACAATATCGAATAAGGGAACCCTTAATTAAATATTTAAAAATGTATATCCATAAAAATGCATACCCGTTCTTATACCGTCTGGGCTCATTATTGATAATTATAAATATAATCATATTATTCACTGTATATCAGCGGAAAGTAAATATTATTATACTTGCAGCTTCACTATTAATATTTGTTATTATTATTCTTTTTTTCAGGGTCCCGAAAAGAGAGTCAGTAAAAAACAAAAACCATATTTATTCACCTGCCGATGGTACTATTGTAGCTGTAGAAGAAATATTTGAAGAAGAATATCTTAAAACTGACTGTACAAAGATTTCCATTTTCATGTCTGCTTTTAATGTGCACCAGAATTTAATTCCGGTGAGTGGGAAAATAATATATTTTAAACATCATCCCGGTAAGTATCTTGTGGCATGGCATCCCAAGTCAAGCTTTAAAAATGAACATACATCAATAATTATTGAGATAAGTGAGGGCAAACAACTAAGAATAAGTCAGGTTGCAGGGATAATAGCCAGAAGAATAGTCTGCAATCTCAATATTGGTGACGAGGTTCAGCAAGGTGATGAACTGGGCTTTATATTTTTCGGTTCGAGGGTAGACATTTACCTGCCTTTATGGGCAAAGATTAAAATAAAACCAGGAGACAAGGTTAAAGCAAAAATAGATATTATAGCTGAAATTTAATCTTACCAATATAAAATCCAATGGAATGTGGAATCAGATAAAATTTTTAATACATCCCGGATCTGGCAGAATGAAGAATTGAAAAAACGTAATAATGTGTAAAGAATGTAAATGGTATCAGGCATGTCCGATGAAAACATTTTATGAACAGGGTAAGCTGGATGAAAAATGGATTGATTTATATTGTAAAGGCGATTGGGATAACTGCGTGAGATACCGGATGGAAGAAAGGGGTCAATTTCATTCTGACTTTATGCTTCCTGACGGGATAATTAGCGAAAAATTACTTGAAAAGAAGAAACCTATTCACGGTGAGTAAAAACATTCAGCAATGGCAATGAACAAAGAGTATTTAAGCACAATTGGAAAAAACGTAAAGGACATACAGCATTCGCTCCCTCCGGATGTTTTTCTGGTTGCCGCCGCAAAAACGAGGTCGCCGGATGAAGTAAAAGCAGCAATAGAGGCAGGAATCAGAATTATAGGGTACAATTATGTACAGGAAGCTGAACAAATGCGGCAAAGTATTGATGATTCAGCGCAATGGCACATGATTGGCCATTTGCAACGTAATAAAGTAAAAAAAGCAGTTAAGCTTTTTGACATGATTGAAACAATTGATTCTGTAAGACTTGCTGAGGAAGTGAATAAGCATTGTGCCACAGAAAATAAAATAATGCCTGTACTTATTGAAATCAACAGCGGTAAAGAATCAAATAAAACAGGTGTTCTGCCTGAGAATGTTAAAAGCCTGATCATGGAGATAAATCATCTGCCTAATTTGCAAATTCAGGGATTAATGACCATGGGACCACGTTTCGGGAATCCGAAAGATGCCAGACCATATTTTAAGATTGCCAGATCACTATTTGAACAAATAAAAAATGCAGGAATAGAGGGCGCTGAAATGCGATTTCTTTCAATGGGCATGAGTAACAGTTATAAAATTGCAGTCGAGGAAGGCGCCAATATTGTCAGGATCGGAACTGTATTGTTTGGTGAAAGATGCTATTAAACAAAAGCCTGTTATATTTGGGAATTATTAAAGCAAAACAACAGAAATGGCAACCGGTCAAAAACTGAAAGAATCAATTAATAAATTAAAAAAGGAAAGAAATGCAATTATCCTTGCTCATGTTTATCAGCGGGGTGAAGTGCAGGATATCGCCGATTACGTGGGCGATTCATTGGATTTGAGCAGGAAAGCGGTAAATACAAAAGCCGATATAATTGTTCTTTGCGGAGTGCAGTTTATGGCTGAAACTGCCGCTATCCTGAATCATGATAAAACAGTTCTTTTACCTGACAAAAATGCAGGATGCGGTCTTGCAGACATGGCCACTGATGAACAAATTATAACATTAAAAAATCAAAATCCAGGTACAGCAGTTGTCAGTTATGTGAATAGTTCAGCAAAAGTAAAAGCAGTATCTCATATCTGTTGCACTTCGGCCAATGCTATCAATGTGGTCAATTCCTTATCTTTTAATCATATCTTGTTTGTTCCTGATAAAAACCTGGGTGCTTATGTAGCTGAGCACAGTAATAAAAATATTCGCCTGTGGGATGGATATTGTTATGTACATGAACAAATTACAGGTGACAAACTTAAATTCTTAAAAGAGAAACACCCTGCCGCTCAAATTATTGTGCATCCGGAATGTACGACTCCCGTAAGGCATATGGCTGATTTCACGGGAAGTACTTCACAAATGTCAAAATATGTAAAATCAAGTACACATAAAGAATTTATTGTAGGCACGGAAGATAATTTCGTATACCGGTTAAAATCCGATAATCCCGATAAACTATTTTACCCTGTGAATTCATTATGCGAAGGCATGAATACAATCACCCTGGAGAAAGTCAAATTATCGCTCGAGAGAATGGAACACATAGTCCGTGTTCCTGAAGAAACAAGGGAAAAAGCAGCAATTGCTCTGGATAAGATGTTGACGGTTCAATGAAGGAGGCGTTTTTATATAAAAAACTTAATAAAAACAGAGTTCAATGTAACCTTTGTGCCCATCGTTGCGTTATTAATCCCGGGAAGGCAGGAATATGCATGGTCAGAGAAAATATTAACGGGATTCTCTATACTAAAGTCTTTGGCCGCACCATTGCTAAACATATCGATCCTGTTGAAAAGAAACCTTTGTATCATTTTTATCCCGGGTCAAAAGTCTATTCCATTGCAACACCGGGTTGCAACTTTCATTGTCTTTTTTGCCAGAACTGCGATATTTCACAATTAACCGGCAGTGATTTGCTTGAATCAGGGCAAAAGCTAACACCGGAACAGATTGTGCGGAACGCAGAACAAACCGGATGTAAAAGCATTGCTTATACCTATACCGAACCAACTATATTCTTTGAATACAGTTACGACACGGCACGTCTGGCACATGAGGCAGGACTTAAGAACATTTACGTGACAAATGGCTATATGACACCCGAGATGCTCGACATGATGAGTCCGTACCTCGATGCCGTCAATATCGATTTAAAAGCCTTTCGGGACGAAACATACCGGTGGATTATCGGTGCACGGTTACAACCTATACTTGAAAATCTGAAAAAAATAAAAAAGATGGGGATCTGGCTCGAGGTTACCAGTCTGATTATACCCGGAATCAATGATGATCACATAGAAATAAAGGATACAGCAAATTTTGTAGCTTCCGAACTGGGTGTGGATGTGCCCTGGCATATCAGCCGGTTCCTCCCTGCTTATAAAATGAAAGAAGTACATGCCACACCATTAAAAACTTTGAAGGCTGCTAAGGAAACCGGCCTTAAAACAGGTCTTAATTACGTTTATGTTGGAAATGCTGCATCGGAAATAGATATGGATACAGAATGCCCCCAATGTGGTTACATGTTAATTGAGCGTCTGGGTTTTGGAATAACACAAAATAGCATTAATGGCGGGCATTGCCCGCACTGCGGGGCGAAAATAGCCGGTGTAGGATTATGATATAGGCTGATTAAATTAATTTAAGTGCCGTAATCTTAAATATGCATTACAGGACAGTTTAAAAATGAAAATAACAATCCTTTATGATAATACCGCCTTTCAAAACGATCTTAAATCTGATTGGGGATTCTCGTGCCTGATAGAGGCTCATAACAAAACGATCCTCTTCGATACCGGTTCAAATGGCGCTATACTTCTTGAAAACATGAAAAAACTTAAAATAGAGCCGTCATCAGTTGATGATGTGTTCATATCCCATCCTCACCTCGATCATATAGGCGGCCTCTCAGCCTTTCTTAATAAAAATAATCAGGTAAAGGTTTATGTTCCGGTTTCATTAACGGGTCTGAAAAATGCAAAAAAGGTCATTCATGTGGATAAACCTTTGGTGCTTTACAAGAATTTTTTTTCAACCGGTGAACTTGAAAATATAGAACAATCGATGGCGGTCAAAACAGAAAAAGGGCTTGTTTTAGTGGTAGGATGTTCACATCCCGAAATGAAAAATATTATGGATATTGCTTCGCAATTCGGTAAAATTTATGCCATTATTGGCGGATTACACGGATTCAATAAATATGAATTATTTAAAGACCTACATGTAATCTGCCCGACGCATTGTACCCGACACATTGAGGAGATCAAAGCCTTGTATCCCGAAAAATATTGTGAAGGTGGTACGGGAAGAATTATAAATATATAACAAAAATTTTCTAATTTTTTGGTAATAAATGACAACTGCCCGTTATACAAAGGAACACAACATATATATATATTTGAAAAACCATTGAAAAAGGTAGTTTACATGTTTATTGATTCCGTGAATATCAACCTAATATTCGCAAAACGCATGAAATTCAAAAAACCGGGCGAACCGTTCTGGCAGCAACTTATACAATCAGATATAGATTATATCGACAAATATGAAATATAAAATATATTAAACAGTTATGGAAAAGTATTTAGTAGCATCATCAGGAGATACTTTAGATTCAAAAGTATCAGGAAGATTCGGTCATTCAGGATATTTCCTGATAATAGATCCGCAGACTATGGAATATGAGGCTTTCCCGGGTGTCAGGGCCCATGAAGATCAAAATATCAGAAAATTTATTAATCCTGATATTAAAAAAGTAATTGTCGGTAATATTGGCCCCTCGGCGTATGATGAAGTAATATCTTACGGTTGCAAAATTTATCTGTGCCGTAATATGCCCGTTCAGGAAGCAATAAGGAAGGTTAAGAATGGTGATGTCCCGCTATTGAAAAAACCTACATTAAAAGATAGTATTCATTCAGGTCGTAAAGACGGTAATCATTATATCGGGCGAGGCAAAGGTCGCGGGACAGGAAAGGATCTGGGTTCAGGCCCGAAAGACGGCAGAAGTATGGGCAAAGGACAAGGCAGAGGGAGATGAAAATAATTTTGGATAAGAAAATTGTGTCTGACCTGAAAAACTGGTTTGTCAGCTATGTTAATACATTTAAATATGCTGACACTGAATCACAAAGGAATATAGATATCAAGCGGGAACACACTGAAGGGGTAACTGAGGAAATCATCAACATCGGAAAACAGATCGGATTAAATGATAATGAACTCAACCTGGCTGAAATAATTGCCCTCTTTCATGATATTGGCAGGTTTGAACAATATAAACGTTATAATACATTTTCAGACCATAAATCAGAGGACCATGCTGAACTTGGCATAAAAATTTTGAAAAAGCATAATGTTCTTGACATGTTGAATGAAGAAATACAAAAATTGATCTTCTGCTCAATAAAATACCATAACCGACCTTCATTGCCCCGTGAAGAAACAAAAACATCCCTTTTTTATGCCAGACTTATCCGTGATGCTGATAAACTGGATATCTGGAGAGTGGTCACCGATTATTATCACAGAAAAAACAACCAGCGAAACATTACTCTCGAACTTGAATTACCTGACACACCCGGAATTTCAAAAGAAGTTTATAAGGCACTGATGAACAAGCAGATAGTTGATATGATATATGTTAAAAACCTGAATGATATCAAATTGCTTCAGGCAGGATGGATTTATGACATCAACTTTAAACCAACGTTTGAGTGTATTAAAAACCGGCGATATATGGAATCCCTGAGAGATGCTCTTCCCAAAACGACAAAAATAACAGAGATTTTTAATCTCATATATTCATTGAATATGGATCGTTAAAAATTATCACCTTTAAGTCCGAGCTCTTTTTCAATCAACTCATTCCTGATACTTTTCACTCCATCTATTGAAGGCAGGTAAGGTTTAATATCAAGCACAGGGGTACCTTCAAAAGCATCAACTCCCGAAACATACAAGATGCCATTTTCAACTTTTTCAAGTTTAACGGTGGCAAGCCCTATTGGGTTCGGCCTGTTCGGGCTTCGAGTTGCAAATAAGCCGAAAGTATAACCGGGATTTGATGCCGGCGGCTTTGCTGTATGGCTCCATTTCTTTGCCTTATCAAGATGATATATAACTATGACATATTCAAATAGTTCTAACGCTCTAAGAGCATTTTGATATTCAGGATATATTTCAATCTTACCTTTTCCCTCAGGCATTAATATTCCCTGACGGGGAGCTCCGGTCAAAGGTGTATAATCTGTATGAAAAACACCAATGGGAGTATAAGTTACCTGTTGTTTTTCATTTTCCTGTCCTTCCATTGGCATTACATAAAATCCGAGAATAATAATAAATATAATTTTCTTTTTTATCATTGATATTTTGTATTAAATATTACCAGTTTACATGTTTATCTTTTTTTAATAATATTTTCAATTAAGATTGCATTACTTCAGCAGCTTTTCCTTGCAGAAAAACATCCGTAATAGTATTCGTAAAATTAGTCAGAAAACCTCATAACTGCCGATCGAAATTGGAAAATTTAACCGGTTCAGGATTCGTTCTAACAGTATGCCCTGATTTTGATCATATTTATATCCGAAAGTTGCCCTTACCCCACAAGATATAAAATGCACAGCCCTGTCGAGCGCTATGGGCAGACTATCTCCCTGTATAACGCACCTGTTAATACGCTGGTAAAACAATCGCCTGTCCCAGGAAAATCAGCCGGAATATAATCTATGGGGAGCTTCCAGAAACGGGAATCATTTTTATTATAGGCTATTACCGAAAATTTATTCATGGAAGAATTTTCGGGGAAACTGGTAATAACTACCATTTCAGGGCCCATATCCGATAATCTTAAAATCCATTTTTTTATTTCTTCTTCATCAATATCTGAATGAAAAGGTTCATCCAGTAACAAATATGCTTCAGTTAAATTAGGAGTAATAATATCAGCTTTTTGAATCAAAGACCTTATTTCAGAAACCATTTCTTTATTTATTGGTCCGTACATTTTTCCCATTATCCCCAAGAACGGGGTCAGTTACGATAAACTGGTCATTATTTTTGAATGTATCAATCATCCCCTGAACAATACGAATTTGTTTATGCGAACCTAAAAATCCGCTGTAGATAGCGTCAAACGAAGTATTCAATTCTTTCCAATGATCAATAACAGGTTGCATGTGATCTGTAAGATCTGCAAAATGATATCCTTTATACCGGCTATGAGAAGATAAAACGGCAGTAGCCAGCGGGCACACTTTAATTCCCATAGCAGACAATATTGAAATTACAACTGAAAGGGATGTCCTTCCAAACCCTGACAAATCATGAATGGCGGCAATTTGTTTGATGGGTGTTTGTGAAATCATTTTTATTACTTTATTTCAAATGGTATCTTCAAAGATACTGAAACATTTCTTCCCTGATTGTAATAATTCAAAGGCTTTAGTGTGGAAAGATGATCGTAATATTTTGTATCAAATAAATTATTTGCCGAAATGCCAAAAACAAGTGTTTGTTTAAAAACATTTATATCAGTGTTCTATTTACCTGTCAGTTGTCTTTCTTTAAATGTGCCCGGTCGGTGGTATGTGCTTTCACCCTAAAATTAACTATATATCGTGACTTTAATCTCTTTTGGGTTTAATTCCCCGCCACTTGTTGCGTATCCTGTTTGTTTTTGGGTGTTGATACCCCGACTGCATGAGGTAGGGTAGTTCATTCCCGATTTTAATACCGAAATAAACAGTTCGGGGCGATACCGGTCCATAAATATATGCCGGATCACGGTCAATACCTGAATCAAAATCTGACTGGAAAGAATTGAATATGTTTTTTATTCCGGTAAAGAGCTGTAAAAAAGCGCCATTAAGTTTTATATCATAGTGAATTTTACTTCCCAGATCGAAAAACGGATCAGATTTTCTTAATTCTCCGATATCCGGGTCAGTCAATGGGCCGAAATATGGCACAAGCATCCTTCCGGTATAAGTTCCTGTAGCAGAAAGACCTGCGTTTTGAACAAAATTCCAGTCAATGTTAAAGTAACCATAGTCTGAAGGAGTGCGGAAGAATTCTTTCCTGGTAAATTGCTGAGTTACATCATACATACTGGACTGAACCGTAAAACCTGATGTTAAAGAAAAATTCCTCAAAGGCCTAAGCTTTAGTTCAATGTTAATACCTTTTACAACAGCCCCGTCTTCGGCATTTTTCCTGGTATATAAAACTTTGCCATTCTCATCAGGCACTCCGATTTCATTAACAAAAGGATTTTGCAATCTGGTATAAAATCCTTCGACTAAGAGTCCGGTTGTAACAGTGCCGATAAGCTTGTTGAAATCGAGGGAAGCCATTATACTATGGCTGTTTTCCTGCCTTAGACCAAGATCATTTACATTGATGACCTGTCGTGAACCGGATGTTTCGATATGAAGATCTTCATCAAAGATCTGTGGCGCCCTGTAACCATGTGAATAGCTTACTCGTGCCTGCAATGAACTGAGGACTTCATACATCAGACTTACACGCGGACTGAAAACATTCCCGTCCTTTACTTCATTCTCTTTTGCATGGTCAACTACGCTGTAATGATCAAATCTTCCTCCGAGCCCGACTTTTAATCTGTTTATTTTCAGGTCATACTGAAGAAAAATACCTGTTGAGACAGATGACTGGTCAGAAATTAATATGTTGTCAGTATGCGGAACACTAATGATAGAATCATTGATAATTATAGCATTGGCATAATCGGGGTATCCCAGTTTCTCATCTTTCAGATAATCCCCTGTATTTTCAATGCCTGCAATGACAGAAGAAATTCCAAAGAAAGCTTTATATTGTATGCCGGTATTATATGTCAGGCCTTCGGACCTGCCATAATCTTTAAGCGACCGGTTGGCCCCGTAGTATGAATTACGCATGATATGCTGTGCAGAAAAGAATACAGATAAAAGATCATAATCCCGGAAATATTTCTCATAAGTTACCGCACCGGTTTTAAAGTCGTGTTTTATAGTTTCTGACACATCTCTTTCGTGCAACGGATACTCTTGTCTGTTTCCACCGTTCCTTTCCTCTTTAATATTGAAGAAGTCGATGGATATTTTACTTCTGAACCCGAACCTGTGGAAGAATCGCGCCCCGATTGTCTGATTATTCATTGGCGATATTTCGGAATAGCCATCGTTATTGGCATCGAACATTTTTCTTTCACGTGTAAATCCGTAAAGAGAAAAACCTGTTTTACTGTCATCAGAAAGAATAGATGTATTCAGATTTACAGAGTAATCGGGTGCAACGCCTCCCGACCCTTTTAGTCCAATCCCGGTCAATCCTGTATTAATTCCGGCTTCGTAAGAATTTGAGACCGGCTCCTTCAAAATAATATTTATTGTGCCCGCGATTGCATTGCTGCCGTAAAGAGCAGAACCGCCTCCTCTTACCACTTCAATACGCTCTATCATGTTGGTGGGGATAAGTTCAAGACCATAAACGCCGGCAAGACCGCTGAAGATCGGACGACTGTTTATAAGTATCTGTGAATAAGGACCTTCCATCCCATTCATCCTGACCTGTGAAAAACCACAGTTCTGGCAATCGTTTTCAATTCTGATTCCCGGAGAAAAGCTCAACCCTTCACTTAATGTTACTGATTGGGCAGAAGAAAACAATTTAGGAGAAAGAGTATTAACTATAGTGACCGATTCAGTTCTCTTCATTTCGCTTCTGTCAGCAGTCACAACAACCTCCTCAAGACCGAGAATATCCTGCTCAAGATCAAAGTTGATTTCCAGTGTTTCCCCTGACTTGATTGTAATCTCTTTTTCTGAAGGTTTAAAACCTACATATCGGGCTATGAGCGTATGAGTTCCTGCAGGTAAATTAATCAGTTGATAGTGGCCTGTTTCGTCTGTATTGACCCCCATCGTGGTACCTTTTACGCTGACCGTAGCAAAAGAGATATGGGTATTGTTCCCTACTACATGGCCGAAAATATTTGCATCTGTTTTTTTCTGCGAGAAAAGTGTTGATGCATAAAGAATTATTATAAATAACATCCATATATATTTCTTCATGATACTACCCGTAAATATTACACAATATGATTATTATGCAAGAAAGCCCTGCATTATAAGGAGAATCTGTAATTCTCTGAAAAGCCTGATTGTGTAATTATGAAGTTGGCGCTCGCGGGAGATGATGACTGCAGAGATATAAATTAAGATAAAGATTTTCATCCTTAATGGGACACCGGCTATTTAAAGTAGTTCGAATAATTGCAACTCCAATAAAGACTATGGGAGCAGTGACAATAAAATTCGAAATAAATTGTATCAGGATAAATCCATTTTTTGAGTGATTATGATTAACCGGATCACTTCCCGGTTGTGATTTATAAGGATGAGAATGAACAATAGTCATCCCGTCAACTACATGAGTATGAGGGAAAAATGTAATGGAGCCAAGATACCCGCAAAAGAGTATTACCAGGAAATATACAGGTAGTTTTTTATAAATCTGATTCAAGAAGTATGACTTCATTTCTAATAATGAGAACCTGCCGTAAATATAACAATTTTTTTCTCGTGTCCCCGTGCTTCAGGTAAAAGATGCGAGGCAGAAACATATAATAGTACTCCTGACACAAACCCAAGCATCAACCCGAGCGCTGACTCACCCATTTTGCTGACAAAAGGATAAACCAAAAATGCTCCTAAGGGAGTAGTAAGACCTGCAATTAAAAAAGCTTATAACATGGCATTTTTTTTATTTAACCTTAATTTAACAAGCTCATCCCAAACATCATGCTAATCAGAAAGTTTGATGGCCTCACCCGGTCACAATAAATAATCCCTTATCAGTATATTCAATAAAGTACGACAGGTCATGTTCTGCAGGTGTATATGCACCCGGAAGATTATCCGTAAGTACTGAAATTCTCATAATAATTTTTATTCAAAATTAGTCTAAATAATTTTTAAATGAACAAATGTTCATTTAAATTTGTTTGTTATTTTAAAAAAGATTACAACACATCGCATTAACCGTTAACGATTCGGAAGAAATTGAAATTTTATGTTTCTGATTTAAAAGAATACAAAATGATGCAATTATCTGGCAGTTGGAACAGGGGCCGCGGCCGTGGCGCTGACATAGAGTGCAAATGGTACCAGGTATGCCTGACGGAAGTATAGATTACAGCTTATAATTAAGAACAATTCAAAATAAATTTTTAATAATAATGACTCCAATACTTTTACATATAAATATTAACCGAAGAATATTTGGAAAACAATTAATTATCAAGTAACTAAAGGAGGAATTTAAAATGGAACCCCCTATCAATTTATTCGATGATTCAGGCTGGCAGGATGCCCGGGAGTACCCGGCCGGGACAAGAAAAAAAATTTTGCGCGATGAACAAGGTGTAAAAACTGTTTTACTTAAATTACCGGAAGGGTTTTACATGACATCACATGCTCATGTCACTGCCGAGCAGCATGTAATAATTAAAGGTGAATACATAAGTGAAGGGAAAATATACCATGAGGGGACATATCAGA
>Ga0315549_1003754_pt1 | contig 13307 bp, 10 predicted proteins | sample SalMarSW160200MG_FD_203101 | JGI IMG/M metagenome (GOLD analysis project Ga0315549, IMG submission 203101) | Salt marsh sediment microbial communities from the Plum Island Ecosystem LTER, Massachusetts, United States - Salt Marsh Sediment SW1601-200 ... | reverse complement strand
CGTCTCCAACCAATCGGCTGTTGCACGTGGGATTGTTACGGAGAAAGTTGTTGGAGAAATTCACGAGCGCTTGAAGCAGCTTCTGGCTGAAAAAGGCGCATATTTAGATGGAATTTATTACTGTCCCTATCATCCCGATGGGGTTGTCCGTAAATATCGTAAGGAAAGCGACTGGCGAAAACCAAATCCTGGAATGTTGCTGACCGCCGCTGACGAAGCGGATATTGACCTTACCCAATCCTGGATGATTGGCAACAGCAGCAGCGATATAGAGGCGGGTTTACGGGTCGGCTGCAGAACTATTTTAATAAACCGCTCTACAGATTATAAACAGTTAAAACCCGGCGAGCCAAAGCCGGACTACAAGGCCGTAAACATAAAAGAGACGGCAAACATCATAAAGAAATATCACCGTTCGCCCGTTGAAATAGACGTCCCAGCTCAATCAGTTCTTGCTGAACAAACTAAACCTGCCGACCAGGTCGAAGAACACTCAAACTCATCAGAGCCTCCAAAGCCACAGGTTATTCCTCCAGAGCCAAATGTAAAGCCACAAGTAGAATCGCAGGTCGATCTTCAAGAGCAACCGGTACATAGTGACAGGAGCGAGCAGTTACTAAAGGCCATCCTGGAACAACTCAAAAGCACGCAACGGAACGACATGTTTGGTGAGTTTTCTATAATGAGACTCATGGCCGGGATCGTGCAGATTGTCGTTTTATTTTGCCTGCTGATAACCGTATGGCTTCTTATGAGCCCAAATAGACAGGATGGCTCCGTTTTGATTGCGCTTGGCTTCGCTATGGTTCTACAGCTTATGTCACTGACCTTTTATATAATGCAGGGAAGAAAATAGACCAGCGGTTTACCGCAGGTTAAATATTTAGCCCCACGTTTTACGTGGGGTTTATGTTTTACGCAGTCGAGATATACAATGCGAAGTGCAGGAAACAAGATTTTGGTCTGGCTTGCCTCTCCTATGGGTGACGCTATCCTCTGCACGCCGGCCTTGCGGGCTATCAGCCAACATTTCATATCGTCTCGAATCTGGTTTTTAGCTGAGCCCGCGGTTCGTGAGGTCTTATCGCCAAATAGTTTTAACAACGAATGGCTGATGCAACGGCATAAAAATCCGTTCACGATTGCCAAAATGCTCAAGAAGCATAAGTTCACCCATGCGATCCTTTTTAAGAATTCCTTTGCCTCAGCATTAGCGGTTTTTTTAGCGAGGATACCATCCCGCATTGGTTATGCTCGTCAAGGCAGGGAACTTCTGTTAACCGACAGACTTTATCCACCAAGATTATCCAATGGCAAATTCAAACCTGTTTCTATGGTTGACTATTATCTTGCAATTGCCTCTCATTTAGGCGCCGATACAGCCGATAGAAATCTTGAATTGCTTGTTGATCCAAACTGTAGCGAAGGGCTTAGAGGCAAACTGCCCGAGGTTATTAGTGCCAGCGGACCGGTTGTTGTTATCGTGCCAGGCGGAGCATTCGGGCCCAGTAAATGTTGGCCAAGCGAAAGATTTGCGCAAACAGCCGATTGGCTTATAACTAATTACAACGCGACTGTTGTAGTTTCTGTCTCGCCTGACCCTGCTGAGAAAAAAATCGGCAAAGAAATCTGTGATTCAAGCAGGAATAAACTTATAAACCTGTCTGAAAGAAATATAAGTCTTGGTGAGCTAAAAGCACTCTTTTCAAAAGCTTCCTTAGTAATAACGAACGATACGGGTCCTCGGCACATAGCCATAGCCTTGCAGCGTAAAGTCATAACTCTTTTTGGGCCAAATGACCCTGCCTGGACCGAGACCAATTACGGAAATGAAATACAGATAGTCGGCAACGTTCCTTGTGCTCCCTGCAACAAGCCGCTATGTAAAAAATCCCAGCATTTGTGTATGCAGGCAATCACAGTGGAAATGGTTTGCGACGCGGCAAAACAACTACTTGGCAATAATCGCAAACAAGCCGTCGTTTACACAAGGCGAAAATTCACAGAAACCTCAGATTCCTTGTTTGTTGACCCGGATTATGTAACAGCATTTGACAGACTCGGTTTAACTTCGATTGATGCTATTTTTTCTCTCAGTATGGGAAAAGAACCCGGAGGTTCCAGTCTGCCCAAATATCGGAATCGTCTGCAATTTGAAGTATCCGATCCAGCAAAAACTCTATTTTTGAAGCGCTATGACCATCCCGGTGCACTTACCCAAATCAAAAACTGGCTCTCGCATCACGCCCGTAAGAGTATGATGTCTTTCGATTTAGAGCCGATTGAAAATCTGGCCTGTGCAGGCATAAATACTGCTAAAGTTGTTTCGTATGGCGAACAACGGAGTATCTTCTTTGAGAAAAGAAGCTTTACAATAACAGAAGAGATTCCCAATGCAGAGTCCTTGGAGAGGAAGCTACCCGACTGTTTCCGGAAACACCCAACAACCGAAAATCTCAAGCAGAGAAGACAGTTCGTACAAAAGCTTAGTCAATTCGCTAAAAAATTTCATGACACAGGTTATCGCCATAGAGATTTTTATCTGGCACATATATTTTATTCCGACGATGGCACCTTTTACCTGATTGACCTGCAGCGGGTTTTCAAGCCGTGGCTTTTCGCAGAAAGGTTTCGCGTCAAGGATATCGCCCAGCTATATTACTCAGCTCCCCGTTCTGCTTTTTCAAGAACCGACCGACTTTGCTTTTACAAATGGTATGCAGGGAAAAATTTTTTAGACAGACAGGACAGGATATTCATTTACAAAGTAATCAGCAAAGTTAAACGAATAGTAAGACATGATGCCAAGCACGGAAGGCTCATTACGTTATATGCTGATTGGGCTCGGGAATAATACACAGGGGGAATAATGAAAATTGCGATTATAATAGAGCGATATGATGTCTCTCTGGGTGGAGCTGAGTGGCTTGTTTCCGAATTAGTGCTGGCACTTTCCCAACTGGGTATTGACGTTGATATATTGGCTGCACACGGTGACAATACTGCCGCTAACATCCATATTCTTTGTGGAACCGATTATCACAAACGCATTTCTCTGGCATCTTTCGCAGAAGCTCTCCTGCATTACCTTCATGAGAATCGTTACGACATTGTGCACAGTGTCATTCCGTTGGCCTTTGCAGATGTCTATCAGCCTCCCGGCGGAAGCTTCGCCGAAGCATTGATTCGCAACGCCGCAAGCTACCGGAACAGATTCATAGTTTCCTATAAAAAAGCTACGGCCTTACTAAACCGGCGCAGGACAGAAATGCTCTCGGCGGAAAAAAAACTATGCAAAGACCCCAAAGGCCCGGTAGTTGCCGCCTTGTCAAACTACGTCATAGATCAGTTCAAAAACCGTTATAACCTGGGCAGTGAGCGTTTGGCCTTAATTCCCAACGGCGTCAAAACAGACATAAACGTTGAGAGCGAAATCGCTGAAAAACTTCGCAGACAGATATACAGCCAGCTCGCTTTGAAAGAATCGGATAAGCCGATGTTCCTTTTGTTTGGAGCTAACAACTTTAGACTAAAAGGACTTAACGTTTTAATAGAAGCGATGGTGCTTCTGAATAAGTCAGGGATACTGAGACAGCCGTATTTAATAGTAGCCGGTCGGGGCAAAATAAACAAATATCAGCATATAGCCAAAAAATGTGACATAGACAAACAAATAGTATTTCTTGGACATCAGCCGAGCATCCAAAACGCTCTATCGATATCAGATGTCGCTGTCTTGCCAACTTTTTATGACCCTTGTTCGCGCTTTATTCTCGAAGCATTAGCAGCAGGAAAACCCGCAATAACAACTAAATTCAACGGCGCAACCGATTTTTTCGTTAATAATCGTCACGGCAAAATCATTGATTCACCTGACGATGTTACTGCACTGGCAGAGGCTGTCGGCTATTTCACGGATACGGATAATATTCAAAAAGCGTTAGAGGCAATTGCTGCGGACAATCTCAAAGAAAAAATCTCCATCAGCAGGGTTGCAGAACAGCTAATATCAATTTATAAATCAATACTCGAAAAGCGGAAATAGTTACGAAATTTATGATTTTTGATTATTGATGTATTAACACTATATGGCTGAATTACCCTTTCAAGTTTTAATTAAAAGCGCATCAGGAAAGACAGAAACTTTAACATGTACCGGTCTTTTACGAGCTATTCCAGGAAGGCGTGAGGTTTATGATGCCTTATGGAACCAGCGGGCTGTGATTGTAAAGCTATTTTCACATAAAGTTAGTGCCAAGCGTCATCTTAATAGAGAATGGCGGGGTTTGAAATTACTACAGAAGCGAGAGTTAAGCTCGCCTGAGCCTCTGTTTTTTGGACAGACAGAAGATGGCCGATGGATGCTGATTATGGAAAAAATAGCCAATTCATTAACCGCTCTTGAGGTTTTCAACAAAACAGCAGAGAAAAACAAAAGGCTTGATTTGATGGTTCTGATTTGTAAAGAGCTGGCGAAAGAGCACGACAAAGGAATTTTGCAGAAAGATACTCATTTGGAAAATTTTTTGCTGGATGGTGATAAGGTATTTGTGCTTGACCCCGGACAGATGAAATTCTCATCGCATCACGTAACAAAAAGCAAAGGCATTTCTCAATTAGCTGCGCTGGCATCTTGTTTGGTGGACGGCAATACCGAATTTGTTCCAAAGCTCTGTAGGGAGTATTTGAGGGCGCGCGGCTGGAACCTTAAAAAATCAGACGAGATATTACTGCACAAACAGCTACTTATACACCGAAAAAGAGCTATCAGAAAAGGCCTGAAAAAGTGTCTGCGGACAAGCAAGGGATACTCGCAAATTAATGCCGGTGAGAATACTGCTGTTTTTGACAAAGATTTTTGCCGGGGCGCCGATCCGCTTGGTTTTATAAAACAAATAGATTCTCTGATGGATAAGGGACGTATTCTTAAAGATGGTAACACCTGTTACGTGTCCCGTTTAACGTGGAATGGTAGGGATGTTGTGGTCAAAAGGTATAACCATAAGGGATTTATCCATTCACTGCGGCATACGATAAAGAAGTCACGCGCATATAGAAGTTGGTTACACGCACATCGGCTTAGTATGCTGAACATAGCTACGCCGAAGGGCCTTGCCTATATCGAGAAGCGCAAAGGATTGCTCGTATGGAAATCTTATTTAGTAACCGAGTATGTCCAGGGACAAAAGCTTTATGACTTTCTTGGCAATCCGCCGAGGCAGACTCAGGAGCAACGTTCAAAAGTAACTCAGCAAATCAAGGAGCTGCTTGACAAGCTCGGCAAACATCGCATTAGTCACGGCGATTTGAAACATACAAATATTTTAATTACAGAGGGCGGGCCTGTTCTGACAGACCTCGACGGAATGAAAACGCATAAACTAAATTGGACTTATCAGCGGCATAGGGCAAAAGACCATGCTCGCATCCTTAAGAATTGGCCACAAGATACCGTAGTCAGCTTGCAAGACATTTCGTAATCAATTCGACCAGTTTCTTGCCGATTATCACGGTATCAAAGTTTTGTACCCGAGCTAATCCTTCTTTCCCCATTTGTTTTTGCAATTGGGGATCGTTAATCAGTTGAGTAATTTTTTCAAACCATTCATGTATGCTTATTGCAAGAAAGCCTGTGACATTATCACGTACATATTCAGAGTTTACACCTACCGGCGAGGCAACTACCGGCAGGCCGGCGGCTTCATACTGTAGAATTTTGAAGCCGCATTTTCCGCGTGTAAATCTGTTGTCTGGCAGCGGTGCTAAACCAACATGGCTCGTGACTAAATCAACTGCCTGTTTTTCCAAAGACCATTGAGATTTTTCCACCTCAATATTCTTCAGATTGAAGAAAGCGTCGCATATTATCCTCAAAATGACATTGTTATAGCGCGAGCCAATTCGCTCAAGAGCAGGTTTGATTTCAGCAAGATACTTAAGCGTGCTCCGACTGCCAATCCAAACCAGGCGGATTTTCCCGTCGTTTTGGGGATTTGTCTGCACCTTGTAGGCATTGACATCCAAGCCGGTAGGTAAAACCTCAACATTGGGATTGAAACTCCGCGCGTGTTCGGCAAGATAAGAATTACCTGCGATAATCATATCCGCTAAACCGGCACTTCTGCGAAACGGCATAAAATGTGACCGACTATCACGCTCAGGAGTTTTATCGCTGTACATTATGGCGTCATCAAAATCATAGATGACTTTTCTGCTGTATTTACGCAGAGAAAATGCGTCGAATAAATTCAGGCCTTTTCTGTGCAGGAAAACGCCGTCAAACTCTGCTGTTTGCTTGAAAAGTCGCCGACGTGCTAAAGAACCGGATGGCAGCTTGGCAACTTCACAATTTATACCATTTGCTCGCAAAGCATCAAGATAAATTACTATTCGCTATCTGAAGCTTGCTCGATTTGGATTGTTTGTCAGGATAAGAAGGTTCATTTGTTTTTTTTCTTTTGAGAACATACTGTAAAAAGCAATGATAAGATTTCTGCTAAATCGGCATCGTAATTTTATTGTAAATACAATACAATCGGGCTAATCGATTTTTCAGCAGATTTTAAGTATAATCAGACAGGAGTAAAGAATATTTACGATCTTTTGGCGAGCAGAAGGATGATATTCATTATTTTAATCAGTGGCTCTTATTTGCTTGGCTCGATACCATTCGGCCTGCTCATTGCAAAGGTAAAGGGAAAAGATTTGCGCTCTATAGGCTCAGGTAATATTGGCGCGACAAACGTGGCACGTGCTCTCGGCAGAAAATGGGCCTATGTATGCTTTCTGCTCGATGTGATGAAAGGCCTGGTTCCAATGCTCGCAACAAGGCCATTTGCTATACCTCTATCCACCGATTCATACCCCGAACGTGTTGTTGTGCTCTGGTTATGGCTTATGGTAGGCTGTGCTGCCATTTTGGGCCATATTTTCCCTTTATATCTGAAATTCAAGGGCGGCAAAGGCGTAGCAACCAGTCTCGGCGTAGCGCTGGGCCTTTGGCCGTACTATACAATTTGTGCCTCGTTTGCCCTTGCAATATGGGCGGTAGTCGTTTTGATATGGCGATATGTTTCTTTGGCCTCAATCATTACTTCTGTTGCTTTTCCAATAATATTGTTTTTGGCAATAATTCTAAGTCCGGGCTGGGATTTTGTTAGTCTATGGCCATTACTCATTGCGGCAAGCGCGATACCGTTGATGGTAATCATCCGACATCGCGAAAATATAAAAAGGCTGATTGCAGGAACCGAAAGCAAGGTCTTCAAGCGATAAGCCTCAGCGCTGCCGGCTAAGCTCCGACGGAAATTCTTACATCCTTTGAGAATCCAACTTTTTTCGAACCTTTCTCAAGCAAGAAACGACTATAATACGAACCACTTAGTACATACCAAAGCAGCTCAAGACATATTGTCGTATTTATAGACATCAATGACGCGGAACACTATATGGAACAAGATAATGTATCCGATGCAATCTTGGTTCTCAAATGTCAGAGACGTGATGAGATGGCTTTTCGAGAACTGGTAAATCGCTGGGAGCCGCGTCTTTATTACTACCTGCGGCGTGTTGTAGAGAACGAAAATGCCGTCTGGGATGTCCTCCAGGAAACCTGGTTGGCTGTGTTCCAAAACATCCGTAAGTTACAACACCCCTGCAAATTTCCTGCATGGTTATATCAGATTAGTCACAATAAAGCTGTAAATTGGCTTCGAAAAGAAAATAAATTTATTCAAATGACAAATGAACAGGTGGCCAATTATTGTGAACATAATACCACCATTTCCGCTGTAAAGGAACAGGCAGAGCTTGTTCACAAGCTATTAGGAAAACTTAAGTTAGATCATCGGGAAGTGTTAACACTGTATTTTCTCGAAGGTTTCTCGATTAACGAAATGGCCCAGATTATAGGGGTATCAGAAGGCACGGTAAAATCTCGCCTGTATTACGCAAAACATAAACTCCATGAAGCGTTAAAAGGAGCGAAGGATGTCTGAACAAGAAAATAAAATAGAATTCATCAAAAACTTGATTGCACAGGACCCGCCACCTCTTGAGAAGCAGTCACGACACAAAGAAACTCTCCTCAAAATAGTTAAACGTCGCATCTGGCTGGGAAAAATGATTGGTGGAGCAATTTATATTATTCTGTTCTTGGTCGCCTTTTGGGCCTTTTTGCAGTCGGATTACACTGATAATGTGGTTCATTCCATTTGTTGGGTAGCGCTTTCACTACATATTCTGCTTTGGTTCTTAATATATTTTCTTCGCGGAATATATAGGGTTTTGGCCGAAATGGCAGAGAAGAGTTTTGACAAAAGCGCAAAAGGACAATGGAGAAGTACAGACCGATTTATCACAATTGTGGCAATTTTGGTGTTTGCATTTGCTAATATACTCTTGTATCGTTCTTTTTCCCTTAGCGATTCCTTGAAAGCATCTGACATGACAGCAGGTATTCTTTGGGCTACTGTATTTTTCATATTTTGGTATCCATTTGGAACAGCGTCACTCATAGGCAAACTGTGGCTCGAATATAAGAAAATGGAGTTAAATGTAAACAACTCAAGCGATGGAAGTGCATAAAGACAGCGTTACTACCGCATCATACGATAGGTGCTTAAAAAATCAAGGGGACAAAGCAATCACAAAGAAACATCCGCGGTGTTTTTGGTTGGTACGTTATTTTTTTAAAACAGTCCTCGGCGAGGCAGCATTAACAAACCGCCTTTAGCTCGCCACGGCGGAACGCCCCCAACTTAATCCGCCGTAGCAGAGCCACTGGCTTTCTGCTCATCGTCCTCTCCGCCCCCCAAAACCTATAAAGCATCTGCAATATATCCATCAATAGTATTTTTATCTGTCAATAGTATTTTTATCTGTCAAACAAGATTAAAAAGCAAATAGGAAATACCTAAATATGCGCTTCTAAAAGTCTATTATTGGCCTGGCAAAAGGCTACTTTTGAGCTTTAAAAGCCCATTTTTACGGTTTATACAAAATAAATGTGTTTTGTCCGTGGTAATCGACATGCAAAAGAACCATGGGGGGAAGTTAAAAAAGCAGTAGATAAAATAAACACACTGTAGCAAACTCCGTAAGCTATGGCTCACCTTTAGCCGGCTTATGTCTCTTACACCTCAAGCGAAGCCAGCCCACCCAGTATGGCGATCTTGACCAACTCAGCTATGCTATGGGCATCAAGCTTTTCCATAATTTTATGACGGTTCGCCTCAATCGTTTTTGCGCTGACGTGCAGTTGTAAAGCAATCTGTTTTGTATTTTTTCCTTCGCTGATGAGCTGAAGCACCTGGCGCTGTCTTTCCGTGAGTGTCTCCAACGGTGATTCGGCAATCTTGGATAAGTGATGTACGTAATCACTGACTACCACACCGGCAACTTTAGGGCTAAGATAGACACCACCTTCGTTTACCGTCTGTATGGCCTCAGTAAGCTCATTAAATGAGCATTCCTTTAATACATAACCCGAGGCACCGGCTTTGAGCATGTCCACTACAAATGCCCTGTTGGAATGTATGGATAAGGCGATTATCTTAATTTGTGGAAACTGCCGAACAATGTGCCGGGTGGCATCGGCTCCGTTTAAGTTCGGCATCGTTATATCCATAATTACTATATCTGGGACGAGCTTCTGTACAAGGTCCAGCGCTTTGCGGCCATCGTTGGCTTCGCCGACTACCTCAATATTCTGTTCTTTCTCAAGAAGGCTACGCAGACCTTGTCGAGTGATTTGGTGGTCATCAACCAGCAAAATTCTTGTGTTCATAGTATTTATCCCCCATTGATAATTTCTATTTCTTTCAAAGGAGCTATCATTGCAACCTTACATCCACGACGGGTGCGAATGTCAGAGAGAACACTCGACCATCACATTGTATCTCGGTCTGCTCACTCTGTCCGGAACTTAGAGCATCCAGTGCTAACCTATTATCACGTATCCCTTCAGTTTCGATCTCTGCCGGCTGGCCGGTTTCCATTGCTCTTGTACCTGGGCAATGGGGACACACTGACTCGCGTTTTTCGAATTCTCGGAAACACTCTCGACCAATAAGCTCGCAGACAAGCTTGAAGAAATATCTACTGATCATAGTGTTGACCATAAGTATCTTGTAGTTGTAATCTATCAGCGTGATCCCAATGTGGACATTTTCCATTATGGCCTGAGATAACTCCTTTAGCCCGTCCTTAGTCTTCTTATTTTCAGATATATAACTGCTGACAGGTTCCAATTTCGCTTTACGTAAGTACGGTTTTTGAACCTGCTCAATTGGTTTTTTCTTGCATCCGCTTGAATCTCGCATAGCTCCATCTCCTGCAGGCCACCTGCCTGCCAAATACGTCCCTCTGATTAAGAAATGACAGACGTTAATACATCACCACACCCCCATTAAAATTATTCTGATATGTTTATCCCATTTAACAAGTATAAATTGAAAAAGTCAACCCTTTTTATGTGAATAACTATCTCAAGAATTGTGGGAGGTTCTTTCAAAGCCAGGCCTAACCGCACGCTTTTTTTGCCAGCTCATTCATATAGACAATGTGCCATCGGCATCTGATCTGATAAGAACTTAGATGGTAATTTCAACAGGCCGAGATATTTTTATTATATAATTTTGAGCATTACGTAATATACTACCTCACTTCTGTTTTTATGTAAAATTACACCGACAAGGATGCGCCCTTAACTACGCATCCCATCCTGCCTATTATAAAAAAACTGAGTGTTCGTGTTTTGTGTATTAACACCTTGTAATGTGATAGATGTCACTTGTCCGTACGTTACAAATCTCCTTAACAAAAAATCTAAAAAATTTTATAAAATAATATTGACAGATTTCAATCTAATGGCAATATAATCATTTTCCCTTTGATGGGTAAGTATTGTAATGAGCAAATCATAATTATTAAACAAATTATTGAAAGGGGACAATTATGAGCAGGCCAAGTAAAATATGGGGAGAACAAACATTCTGTCTGGCAATTTTATTGTGCGTAGCAGTATTGTTAACGTCCGGCAGATTTAGCATGGCGTCACAATGCGAAACCGTACAACATTACAAACTTCTCTCCACTCTGGAGTACAGTGGAGATAGCCAATTTAGAAACGAATTCGAGACAGTATGCACGGTGAAAAAGCAGATCTTATCAGATAACAGAACACAATACTGTCTTTCAACAAATAGTGAGAACGACAAAAAATCCGGCGATCAATTTACGTTAAAAGATTGCTCATTCACCGTTGATGGCAAAAGCCAGCATTTATCGGCAACAGATAGGGATTTGGCTTTTTTGGAAAAGGTCAGCAATGGTTGTGCCAGGCACCTCAGGAAAGTTACAAGGGCAAATCTTGAAAAAACATGGAAGCAAAGTTTCGATTTCTCGACCGTAGATAACTCGCTTCCCAACGAGTTGAGATTTACCCTGACCGCTATGCCGCTAAGGACAGAAGCTTTTGGTGAGCTAATAGCTGTCAGGGCGCTATCAGAACCTTTTGTTGTCGAAGCAGTCAACGAGGATGGCAACGAAGGACTTATTCAATGCAAAATTAATAGCGTCTATGTCTTCGATTCAGAACTTGAAGAGATTTACCTCAGCATATCCGTCTTCAAAGCGGCAACAAATGTGTGGGGTTCCAATGAGGTACTGCAACATTCGGTAGCGACATGCAAGGCTGATGCTACAGGAAACAAAATAGACTTAGCTGAGTTCGGTAAAAACAAAGATTTTGAAAATTTCGTGAGCAAGATTGGTGTTACAGACAGCCTTAAGGTTGTCAAAGATGCACCTCTGCCAGAATGGGCTCGAGCTGATGGGGTAAAGGCTGCCCAAATGGCAAATATTTGTGCGGGGACTTCCTGCGAAGGTACATTAGACCCTGTGGCTACCTGCCTGCCTGCTGTGCGTGTAGTTGATCTACAGAGCTCAAGCTCAAGTAAATTGAAAACCACAGGCGCTCCGCTGGCGTCATCAGGAGGCCGAAGAAGAGGCGGCGGCTGGGACTGGTTTGGATGGAATTGGACAACTGCTGGTGTTATCACCGGTACAACTCTCGGAACGATTGCTATAACGGGCGGATTTAGTGGCGGGGGTGGCGATCACCGCAGCCCAACTACGCCTTAAAACTGGCTCAGCTTTTTTAATAGAACCTCTTTTGATGACAAAATTATAGAAAGTTTACGATAGCAAAGTAGGTAGAGATTAAAAATAGGGTTAATCCAATTAGCCGTTTATGAGCTAAATTTTTATCCGCCTTCGCAGAAAGCCATTGGTTCTACCCGTGGATGAATGCGAATAGGTATCCACCGGAGTTCTAGCGTAGGGGTGATGTGCTTCGGCGGATTACGCCGAGGACGGAGGTGCTACTGGCTCCGCTCGTAGGGATCCACCCATAAGCCCAATAGAGGACTTTTAGGATAAAAGTCTTTACTACATTCCATTCGGTTTTTTTGGCTTTCGAATCCATCAAGGTCGGCCTGGATGCTCCGGTATCCTCAGGTCTATACGATGTAGCAAAACACATTGAACTGGGACCGGTTGAGTAATGCAGTACAGTTTGATTTCTCTACAAGTACCGTTTCTAAAAATTTTTACAATTTTTAATAGCCGGCCATGTCATTCCGACCGGAGTCCCAACATTGTTGGGACGAAGCGGAGGAATCTATTTAAACAGCTCCCTCCACTTCGCCTGCAGCCTCTCGACTAACGCTACCCTTGGCCTTGCTCGGAATAGGTGGGGTATGCTTAGTTCGGTCGAGATGATAATGACCATTAAAAAGTTACATTAATTTTCTGGAAAAGGGACTTGTTTATTTTTTAAGTCACCCAGCGAATTCCACTGCTTTCATGTCCAAATATGTGATCTAAGGCATAGTCAAGAGTCTATCCGTAATGTTTTGCCTTCAGGAATTGATTGGGAAAATGGCCAATTCGATGTTTTCAAGCTGAGCTCCGGCTGGTAAAATTAGTCATTTCATTTTCGGCGTAAGTACATAATGAAAGAAGAAGCCAAATAGAGGTGAATATATAGGTTAAAATCAGTTGTTAAATTATTCATGTGGTGAATTTGATAATTGGTGTGCAACTATAGTGGTTACGTCGAAAGTTTTTTTCTGTTAGTTCATGGAGTAAATTCAATTATGGACAAATTTATTTGTATACATGGCCATTTTTACCAGCCTCCCAGAGAAAATCCTTGGCTTGAAGATGTTGAGCTACAGGACAAAGCCTATCCATATCACGATTGGAATGCAAAAGTAACTCAAGAATGCTATCGTCAAAACGCC
>Ga0315549_1003745_pt1 | contig 13336 bp, 10 predicted proteins | sample SalMarSW160200MG_FD_203101 | JGI IMG/M metagenome (GOLD analysis project Ga0315549, IMG submission 203101) | Salt marsh sediment microbial communities from the Plum Island Ecosystem LTER, Massachusetts, United States - Salt Marsh Sediment SW1601-200 ... | reverse complement strand
TTGGCCATTGACCAGAGAATGACAGAGGCTCTGTTTTTGTCGCGAGTTATCATTTCCGTTAATTGGTTTAGAGCATTTGTCAATGTGCTTTCATTTTCCCAGAGGATTGTCCAGTATACAGGTATCTCAGACCATACAAGCATTCCAAGCCGGTCAGCGGTTCTTGACATATATTCGTTATGAGGATAATGAGCAAGGCGTACGAAGTTGCAGTTCATTTCCTTTGCCCAGCCGAGTAATGTTTCAGCATGCTCTTTTGAGTATGCCCTTGCCTTACTTTTCGGGGCCTGTTCATGTATGCAGATACCCCGCAAGAAAATGGGCTTACCATTTAGCAAAATTTTTGAACCTTTGGTTTCAATACTTCGAAAACCAATAGAGTCGGAGAGACTATCAGTTTGGGACTTTATGATCACGTCATAAAGCCTGGGATTCTCGGGCGACCATAGTTGCAACTCAGCATCAAATTCAAATTCCACGTATCCATCAGCATTGGTGTTAAACGTTTGCTTCACATTGGCCTTGGGAATTTCGACCGTTATCGTTTGGCTGGTTTGTTTTCCATCAAGCTGAATCCAACCTTTGACTGTTTTCAGGGAACCTCTTTTGAGTTGAATAAAATAGTCTCTTATGAAGGTCTCCGGGACCTCTACAAGCATAACCCGGCGGGTCAGGCCACCATAATTCCACCAGTCCGTATTTACGGTCGGAACACCTTCACGTAGGCGTTTATTGTCAACCTTGACAATAAGAAAGTTATCCTTTTCACGCACAAGCCTGGTTATCTCAAAATTGAATGGCGTAAAACCTCCCACGTGCTCGCCGAGCTTTTGGCCATTTAAGTATACTATTGAGTGGTAGTTAGCAGCACCGAAATAGACAAAAACACGTGTATTAGGCTTTCTTTGATAGTCAAAGGATTTCTTGTACCAGATGCTACCTTCATAAAGAAAAAGTTTGTCCTGCTGTGAGTTCCAGTCGCCGGGGACATTCAGGACCTCAGATTTATCAAAATCATATTCTATAAGCTCAGTTTTATTCCGGGGCTTGGCATTTTTAAAAAAGCCGTTTTTGTTCGGCTGATAGCGATAATCATAATAGCCAATCTCAAAAGGGTCGATAATCGCCTGCCATTTCCCGTTCAAACTTATGGTTGAGCGATGGTCAACGTTGATGGTTAGATTCTGCCCAAGCGGATAAGCATTCGTTGCAGCAAAAAGAACCAGTACACAGCCTAATTTAGTAACCTTCATTTCAGGGCCTCCTATAAGTTTCTCATTCTTTCAACTCTGCTGTCCTTTTATTAAAACGTTGTAGGCTCTTAGAGTAAAAATTCACTCATATCGAGTGCACATTGGCGGAATCCGTCAGCAGGCAATGTCACTGTCTGCCATTTCAGACTACGTGGTTTCATTAACCTGTGATAATCATCCAGTCTAACACAGAAAAATATATATTTGCTGACATCAAAATCAAAAACCTCTCTGCCATCGAAGTCAACATCTATATTAGCTATTCTGTATACAAAGACAAAAACGGCTTCGTGACCAGAGCCGAAGATTTTTTGCCATTGAGCCAGGCCATCAACATCTTCTGTTGTGACCCAGCACTCAAGACCGGCCAATTTAGCGAGAGTCATACCTTTGAATCGTCTTCCCTTTACTTCAGCAATTACTATCCGGCCAGCACAGGGATATAATAAAAAATCAAAGCTCTTAAGCTTTTGACGTGCAAACACCGCCCTTTTATGTTCGTCTATGGACAGGTACCGTATCTGATTATCGAGAAGCCAATTCTCAAAAGCTCGCTCGTAATGATTAAGGGAAAAATCCCTCATCTCGATTTGGACCCAAGCTGTGTAAAAAATTCATCAACATCAAGAGTCGGCTGCTCTCCTGTTGACATATCTTTAACTTTAATCTTGTCTTCTCTGATCTCGGAGCCAATTATTATACATTTTTTAGCATTTTGAGTCGAAGCCTCTTTGAGTTGCTTGGAAAGACTTGCAAGCGGTTTATAGCTAAAACCGGCGGAGAACCCCTTCGATCGCAATTTCGCCGTAACTTCATACAATTGCTTTGAGAAGACCTTATCCGCGAGAGCAACAAAAAAATCAAGGTGTCTTTCTTGGATTCGGCTCGGTACTAAACCCTTCTCACGAAGCAGAATCTCCAGAACGCAATCACCCATTCCCATCCCTGTAGCTGGTATTCGTGGTCCACCAAAATCGTGAAGCAAATTGTCGAATCTACCTCCGCCACCAATAGCTCGAAGCTCACTTCCAACAGCATGAACCTCAAATACAATACCTGTGTAGTAAGCAAGGCCACGAACTATGCTTGGGTCATATAAACAATAATCCCTTACCCCCATGAAATCTAAGTTAAAAAGCACCAGCTTTATTTCATTGTATGCACGAAATTCCTCTCCTTCCATTTGTTTGATCTGCTCAAGCTCAGGCAATGAGCCCACACTCATAAAGTCCAGTATCTTGCTGATGGTGACTTTGTCGGGAACCTGCTCCTCCAGCATTCGTTCGAAGGCATCCGATGGCAACTTGTTCTTCTTATCCAGCACAGAGTAGATCAGATTCTGCCTTTGCGCTGGAATGCCCAGACTGTTTAAGAAGGCTCCCAACAACTTCCTGCTTGATATTTTGACTTTTATGTCGTCACTCGTTAGCCCTACCTCTCGCAGGTAGTCTACAGTTGTGAATATGACCTCAGCATCAGCAACGGGATCATCGACGCCGATTATGTCGATATTCCATTGGAAGAACTCTCGAAATCTGCCTTTTTGTGGCCGTTCGGCGCGGAACAACCTTGGCACTGAAAACCACTTAACAGGCCTGGACAAAGAGTTTATTCGCTGATTTACCATACGTGCCAGTGTCGGCGTAATCTCCGGCCTCAAGGCAAGTTCTCTCCCGCCGCGGTCAGTCAGACTGAAAAGCTGTTCGACAATTTCATCGCCGCTTTTTAACTGGAACATTTTAAGATATTCAAAAATTGGCCCATCATACTCTTGGAAACCGTTTCGGATAGAAACTTTTTTCCAGCCATCAATTATCCAGTTTCTAACGGCCATATCCTCAGGATAGAAATCTCTCGTTCCCTTTACCGTCGGTATCTTCATTTCTTTCTCTTCTTGCGTCTCTTTTTTTGGGCGTTTTGTTTTCCAATTTTGTTGTTAAATTTTACCTTTATGTATTCTTCCATCTGCTTATCATTAGTGAAGTGCAACTCGTAATCGTACTCGCCCTCGACATAGTCACAATCTGCGTGACGGTACTGCCGGCAAATTCTGGGTCTTTCCGGATATATTTTGCAGTGGTAGTCTTTTTCTGAAAGGTGTCGGCATTTGTTTTTTATGTTAATATACCAGTCGCCTTTCTCCACAAAAACGGTGATGTCTTTGTGGCATAGGAACCATCTGATGTCGTCATAATCTCCCTTATCCTCCGGCGTCTCAATGGGCAGTGCAAAATATCTGCAACATAATCCCGTACACTTATCACACTGGCCCTTTTTCACCACGGCAGCAAACTCCAATGCACAATCAGCCACAAAACGCCCAAGAGAAATCTATATATAAGCTACTTGTCAGCAGACGTCAAGAAATGCTCAATAATGAGAGCAGCTATACTTATATAGGACAGTAGCTCGACGAGATAGCACTCTGTAACACGCGATTTACATCATTGTCATTGCAAGACCTTTGCAAAAGGCCGTGGCAATCTCATAATATCAGACATTAGAGAGTGCTTCGCTTCCATTCTCCGCAGTAGCTTTGCTACGAAGGATGAATCGCTCACAATAACACGGAGCATTTGAACTGCTAAAGAGTACTAGTGCGTAGCAACCATATTACTTTCTCAATTTACGCTGCCTTGTACAAAGGCCCGAAAGCCCTATTGCAACGCTTATGTTGGACACCGTTTGCAGTGTCTGCCATTTAGCCACGATTTGAAAGTGGCTTGTAATGCTGGTTCGCTACTATTCCAGATATGATAAGCTACCATACATCGGCAAGTAGGGCAAAAAGAGAATACCAATAATCGTTCCCACAACTATAGGAGGATTACTTTTTTAACTGCGGGTTTGCAATCACCAATGGAACAGATATAATGTAATGTCTGGTGATTTTAGTGAACAATCGTAACTTTCTGAAATTAGAGTCGGGATAAAATGAAGTCGAATCATAGAATAAGACTTGTAGTCGTAGCTGCAGTAATGGCATTGTCCGTTGCGTCTGTTGTCACAGCCGACACGCAAGTATCCGAACAAGATCAAGGCCATACACCTACGTCCGGACAGCCGAAGGACGAATACTTGCAGGCTGTTGCCGAAGCAAGGAAGCTGGTAGATGCAGGACAAGCTTCTGCAGCAAAAAAAGCGTTCGCTCAGGTTAAAAAGGATTTCGGCGAGACCGCAGGCCCGGATTTCAACGTCTTCACCAAGGCTGAATTATTTTACTGTAAAGGCAAATTTGCCAAAGCATCTATACGCTACAACAAGTTGTTAACCGAATTCGAGAACACCGAATTCTATGATGCAGCTCTTGAAAGACAATTTACCATAGCCAAAGCCTTCCTTGCCGGCAGGAAAAAAAAGGTGCTGATTTTTTTCCGAATAAGTGGATATGCCGAGGGCATTAGTATTATGGAGCATATAAGCGAATGGGCCAGCCTTGACGACCCAAACGGTATCGGGCTACAAGCAGCCGTGGCAGCAGCTGAGAGTTATGAGAAGAGAGAGAAATTCACAGAGGCTCATCTTAAATGGTCAGAAATTTCGTCTCACTGGCAAACAGGCTCAATCGGCAAAGATGCTCTGCTTGGCATGGCACGATGCAAGTATGCAGCCTATAACCAGCAGACTGAGCACAGAAGACATTTATTTGACGCTTCGCGGTTAACTACTGCAAAAAGCTACTATGAGAAATTCAAACTGCTATACCCTGAGGATGCCCAGAAACTTAATATCGATAAAATCATAACAGAAATAAATGAGCAACTGGCGCGCAAGCAACTCAGTATTGCAAAATACTACCAAAAAATCGGCAAAAAACAGGCGGCCAATCTTTATTGTGATATGATAATACGGGAATTACCAGATACCGAGGCAGCACAGACAGCAAGGAAATTACTCGGCAAAGGCTCGCTGCCACAAGGTCAGGAAAAATGAAGAAACAAATATACCGCATAATCCGGTCCTTTATTGCTGTGAGCTTATGGGCCTTCATTGCCATCGTGCCGATGCATGTATATGGTTGCGACGGATTGACTGGATACTCAAACAAGTCGCTTTTTCCACAAGATTTGAATAGTGTGTGTCTGGAAATGTTCGAGAATCAAACTTTCAGACGCGGCCTGGAATACGAGCTTACTGATGCCCTGGCCAAGCGCATTGAAGCTGAAACACCGTACAAAATAATCTCAAGTGTTGATCGTGCCGATACGGTTATAAACGGCCAAATCACGGAAATAAGTGAAGCGGTGCTCACCGCTGAAAGAGAAACAGGCTTTGCGTTGGAAAAGGAACTATATGTCAAAGCAGTCGTCAACTGGAAAAACCTCAAGACAGGCCAACTGCTGATTGATGATAAGTCTGTCACCGTTTCAGCAAGCTATTCTGAGTACCAAAACCAGGACCTTGGCTATGCGTCGGCCTTAGCGGCAAACAAGTTGGCACAGAAAATCGTAGAACTAATGGAAAAAACATGGTAGAAACTGACTTTGTCAGCCTCAGTGGCGCACATCATTTTCCAGCCATTCGCGACACTGTGGTTAAGACAATCAGAACAACCTCTTGGCTATGAGTAAAAAGGGAAATAAAACAACCAGCCGACCACGCAGGAGCCCACAAGACGGACCTGCCAAAAAACCTCCGCTGCCAAGTTATAAGCGCGGGCCACTCAGTTATCTCATAATTGCAGTTGTAATATTCATTACTATGATGATGATTCAACAAGGACTCAACCGTAATAATATCAAATGGAACGAATTTGAAGCATACGTTAAGGATGGCCAAGTCGAGAGCATTGAGATCGGTGAAACCGAGATAACAGGCAAATTCAGGACAGATATTTCCGATGGAGAGACAAAAAGACCCACTACCTTTACAGTAGACTACAGGCCAGATGTTGCAGGCGAGAAGCTAATGGAGATGCTCGCGGACAGTAATGCAACATGGAAATTTACCAAGCAGCGCATATGGCTAATTATGCTAATGCAGTGGGTATTGCCACTGGTAGTGTTGGTTGGACTGTTCTATTTTATCTTTGCACGGAATCTTCGCGGCGGAGCCGGTGGAATGCTGATGTCATTTGGCCGAAGTAAGCATCGCCTGCACGGCAAAGACCGCATCAAGGTTACCTTCAATGACGTAGCTGGTATTGAAGAAGCAAAAGAAGAGGTGGCTGAGATAATCGAATTCTTAAAAAACCCAAAGAAGTTTCAGCGATTGGGCGGTCGTATTCCACGTGGCGTCTTGCTGATAGGCCCTCCGGGCTGCGGAAAGACCTTGCTCGCAAAGGCTATAGCCGGCGAGGCTGATGTGCCGTTCTTTAGTATTTCCGGTAGCGACTTCGTAGAAATGTTTGTTGGTGTCGGCGCGTCTCGGGTACGAGATTTATTCAAGCAGGCCAAAGACAATTCGCCTTGTATCATTTTTCTTGATGAGGTCGACGCAATCGGACGCAGACGTGGCGCCGGCTTTGTCGGCGGCGGCCATGACGAGCGAGAACAGACACTAAATGCGATTCTGGTCGAAATGGATGGCTTTGATACAAACGATCAGGTCATAGTGGTTGCGGCAACAAACCGGTCGGACATTCTGGACCATGCATTGACTCGCCCCGGCAGATTCGACAGACAGGTTGTCGTCCCGTTGTCGGATGTGAAGGGCCGAGCGGACATACTGAAGGTCCACGCAAGAAAAGTCAAGTTAGGTCCAGACGCTAACTTAGAAAGACTGGCACGAGGAACACCTATGTTCAGCGGCGCCGACTTGGCTGCCATTATCAACGAAGCCGCCCTTATGGCAACCATGGCCAATAAAGACTATGTCGAAATGGCCGACCTGGAAGAGGGCAGAGACAAAGTGAGATGGGGGCGTGCGAAAAAAAGCAGAGTCATCGACCAAAAGGAGAAGGAGATTACGGCTTACCATGAGGCAGGCCATACGCTTGTTCAGAGTCTATTGAAAGATGCTGACCCACTTCACAAGGTCAGCATCATCCCACGTGGGCCAATGGGTGGGGCAACCTTCGCGTTGCCGGAGAAAGACAGAACGATGTTCACCAAAAACTACTGTATGGCACTTATGCAGGTCTGCTTTAGCGGGCGAATCGCTGAAGAAATGTTCTGCGACGACATATCCAGTGGCGCACAGTCTGATATTGAGCAAGCCACAAAGATCGCAAAACAAATGGTTCTGACTTGGGGTATGAGTGACCAGCTCGGTCCCATCAGTTACGTTCCCGATTTGGGCATTAAAGATTTTACTTATGTGGTCCAGACTGAAAAGGAGTATTCAGAAAAGACTGCTGAAGCCATCGACAACGAGGTAAAGCGGATCACGGACGAGACATACAAAAAAGCAAAAGAAATAATTCAGGCAAATAAAGATAAACTTGAGAGAATAGCAAAGGCCCTTTTGAAATATGAGACTCTCTCTGCTGACGATGTGAAGCTGATTATTGAAGGCGGTGAACTGGACAAGCCCACTGTCGGTGATCTATTGGCTGCCGAACAGAAAAAAACTGAGCAATCAAAACCTGGCGAAAACCAGGCCTAAAACGACATTAACCTTGCACTTATCTGCCTCCGGGGTTTGCATGTGGAGAAAACCTGCTGCTATATTCTGTATCATTTACATTCTGCTGACCAGTCACTGCCTCTGGGGACAGAACGCAACCGAACCGAATTCAGCAACAATCGCTGAGCGAATTTCAACCGATGTCGTCACTATCTGGGTCGAACCACAATATGAGGTGGTCCGGCCGGGCAGCACATCCGCTTTGGTAATCCATTTAGAGCTTGTGGAGGATTGGCACTTCTACGCATCTGAAAAAACCGCACCTGGCGGAATGAACCTTAAAATAACAACTCTCGCCGCTGTTCCCACAAGAACAAAAGTCGGGCCTCCAATACTAACGGTGGATTTTGGCGAACCGATATTTCCGCCCTCCGAGCCATATTACGATTCGGCCATAAACCAAGAGCTTGAGGTCTTCAGCGGCACTTTCGCTATCTATCTGCCTTTCAATATTGGTAGCCTGTTAAGCAAGGATGTCGTTTCACTACCAGTTCGCATTGCGATTGAGGGAGCAGTCTGCTCAAAGATGCAGTGCCGGGAGCCGGAGTTTCCAGATTTGGTCACGCAAATTAAAATCGCTGGTGACGCAGCAATGGACAAGCCCAGATTTATAGTGCCGACCCAGAAAACGCCAGCCAAGACAACAAAGCCTTTTGAACCAGCTTCCGATATCGGCTCGATGTGGGCGGCGCTGTTGTTGGCTTTATTGGCGGGACTGGCGTTAAATATTATGCCGTGTGTCTGGCCAGTACTACCGCTTATTGTGATGCGCATCGTTGAACAGGCCAAACAAAGCAAGGGTAAATCAACCACAATGGGTTTGGCATTTTGCCTGGGGATACTGATATTCTTTGCATCACTGGCAGGTGCAAACATTATCCTGAAAATCTTCTACGGAACCGTACTACAATGGGGCGATCAGTTCCGCAACCCGTCATTCGTCATCGCAATGTCACTGCTTTTAGTGGTTCTGGCATTATTTATGTTTGGCACTTTCTCTATTACAGTCCCTTCTGCCGTTGCAGGCAAATCAGGCTCCGGTAAAGGCTATTCCGGCGCTATTGGGATGGGTCTTCTCGCTGCAATACTCAGCACACCCTGCAGTTTTGGAATCCTGGCAGCAGCATTCGCCTGGGCGCAGGCGCAACCTTTGCTACCCGCCACTGTAGCAATAATGGCTATCGGCATCGGCATGGCCATACCATATGCTGTGCTAACCTCTACACCCGGCTTGCTCAAACATCTTCCAAAAGCAGGCAGGTGGATGGAAATATTCAAACAAACTGTGGGATTTATCTTGCTAATTATCGCTGTAAAGCTAATCGAAGGATTGCCCCAGACACGGAGAATGGGAGTTTTGTATTTCACTGTAATACTCGCCTTCTGCGTCTGGATGTGGGGTACGTGGGTTAGTTACAATACTAAGCTACTGCGTAAGTGGTTGACAAGATCTGTCGCTGTAGTCCTGGTCATAGCTGGTGGGTGGATGTTTCTGCCCGTTCCTACCGATGAACTTATTGACTGGCAGACATACGATTCCGGCGTAATTGATGCAGCTCTGGCACAAGAAAAACCGGTACTGATAAAATTCACGGCTGATTGGTGCCTTAGCTGCAAAACCGTTGAAAAGGTTGTCTACGCTCGTGGAAATATAGCCAAGCTCATTGAGCAAAAAGGAGTGTTGGCGATTAAAGCCGATACAACTGCGAAGGATGCACCCGCAACATTGGCTCTAAAAAATATCTATAATGAACCTGGCGTGCCCGTAAGCTTATTGTTCGTCCCCGGCAGAAAAGAGCCAATGAGATGGCGCGGAATCCTGTTTGCGGACGAATTGAAAACATCTCTAAACAGGCTTGCCGACATAAAAGAAGATGGCGAAAAAAACGAAGATCAAAGTTGATAAAACTGAGTTAGCTGAACGCATCAGGAAGATTATGCCGATACTTAAGAAGACTTACCCTGAGGCAAAAATTGCGCTGAAATTCGTTAATCCGTTAGAGCTTCTGATAGCGACAATACTTTCTGCCCAGTGCACAGATGTGCGGGTCAATATGGTAACGAAGGACCTGTTCAAAAAATACAAATCCGCAAAAAACTGGGCCAAAGCCAACATAAAGCAAATTGAAGAAGACATCAGAAGCACAGGCTTCTACCACAATAAGGCTATCAGTATCAAAGGGGCCACAACAAAAATTGTCGAGCAATTCAACGGTAAAGTGCCCGGCACAATGGAAGAACTCCTAATGCTTCCAGGAGTGGGCAGAAAAACTGCGAATGTCGTACTGGGCAACGCATTTGGCGTTCCGGGCATAGTCTGCGATACCCACGTTATCAGGTTGTCACGTCGGCTGGGACTATCCGATAACAGCGATCCCGTAAAGCTGGAATTCAATCTGGCCGAAATAGTACCAAAGAAGAACTGGATGCTATTTAGCGATCTTTTAATCTTTCATGGCAGAAATATTTGTAAAGCTCGTAAACCGGACTGTGACAATTGTCCGATATCAAAATATTGTCCGGCGGCATCCAACCCGGCTTTGTGGTAAAGTCCTAATCTCTTGAAACTTACTACGAGATACAAGACATGATGGATATTATTGATAGTCCGGTCAAAGACCTGTGGCGAATCTTCAGAGTAATGGCTGAGTTTGTGGAGGGGTTTGATGAGCTTGCTACTGTTGGCCCGGCTGTATCTATATTTGGCTCAGCCAGGGAAAAGCCCACAGCTAAGTACTACAAACTTGCCACTCAGACGGCGTCAGAGCTTGCCAAGGCCGGCTTTGCAATAATAACCGGCGGCGGCAGTGGCATTATGGAAGCCACAAATAAAGGAGCGGCAGAAGCAGGCGGCAGAAGCATCGGCCTCAACATCGAACTTCCTTTGGAACAGATTCCAAACGAATACCAGAACATCTCCATGCACTTTCGTTACTTTTTTGTGCGCAAGGTAATGTTTCTAAAGTACGCACACGGCTTCGTCGTCTTTCCTGGTGGTTACGGGACTATGGATGAGTTCTTCGAATCGCTGGTGCTTATACAGACGCTAAAGCAGGCACACTTCCCTGTTATCCTGATGTGCAGTGAATACTGGGATGGACTAACAAAGTGGATGAAGGAGAAAATGCTCGCAGAGCACAAATACATTTCACCGGAGGATTTGAATGTATTTACCGTTGTGGACGAACCAAGCGAGGCGGTTAAAATCATAGTCGACTTCAAAGAAGCGAAGGGGCGTGTTGGAATAGAACTGCCACCAGGAATGAGAAAAAACCAAATTGGTTGATCATTAAGTGCTGTAAATCTCTTTCCACTTATCCTACCATACTGCTGAAAAACGTATAGGCTGCGGTCTTGGCGATAATAGGCCCTAAATCTTTGCCGAGCTCGACAATCTGTTTTGCAGCCTCTTTTACCTGTCCCTTGGCGATGTCTTTTATTGCCCCGCCAATAATATCCAATGCCGTCTTCTTTGCTATCTTTGTAAAACTTTCGCTTTCCTCCGACTCCGCCGAAATTGTTTTTTGCAGTTCAAGAGCATTGTGAATATGCTGCTGGATATTAATGGTAGAGCCATCCGTAGCTACTATAGCACCGGGACCAGCGTTGATAAGTTTGACCTCTTTGGGCGCATCTAAGGCACGCGCCAAAAGCTGATAATATCGATCCCTCTCAGATTCTAATTGTTTCAGTTTTATCTCATATTCTTTCTGCACTTGTTGCAATGCTGGCTTTTTATGCTCTTCTTGTTGAACAGTAAATTTTATAGATGGTGCTAAGCCTCGTGCGTTTATGGAATCTATCTTTATATCGAATTCTGGCCGTTTTTCACGAATAGCCTGAACTACCCGGTCCATTATCAATGGATCGATAGGTGACATTCCATGCTCAAAGATATACTCGATAGTAGGAAGTGCCGCATAAAGCCTCTCAAACTCCCCTGGCTCAAGGTCTCTATCCTTCGGAGACCTTTGTTCTCCCTTCTCGTCCCAGTAAACATACTCACACTTCACGTCTTTTATAATCCAGTCGTCCCGCGCCGTGCCATATAAGTTGTCCCCAGTTAATTCGACTCCAGTCAGATCACTCTGCACAAGTCTACAGCCATGTAAATCAGCATATTTCAGATTGGCCTTTTCCAGATTTGCGTAGGAAAGATCAGCACTACTTAGGTCCGCTCTGCTGAGGTCTCCATCTCGCAGGTACGTTAATGTTAGGTTCGCCTCGCTTAGGTTCGCCCTAATGAGTTTCGCCCTGCTGAGGTTCGCCATGCGGAGGTACGCCTTCCAAAGGTTCGCCCCACTGAGGTTCGCCCCACTGAGGTTCGCCTTGTAGAGGTCTGCCAAGTAAAGGTTTGACCTACTCAGACGTGTTTCATTGAGATTGGCTTCGGAGAGAACCGCGCTGCTGAGGATAGCTAGCCCTAAATCTGCTCCGACCAGGTCTGCCCCGCTAAGAGATGCCAAGCGGAGATCTGCCAAACTTAGGTCGGGTCGAATACGAGGGTTTTCTTTTCGCCATTTGTTCCAGGCTTTGACGCCTTGTTTTAGGATTTTCAGATGTTCTGGATTGGCCATAACTTCTCTTAAATCCTAAATTCTAAACTCGAAATCCCAAACAAACACAAATTATCAAATGACCAAATGTTCAAAACTGTTTTTTGGTCAATTAAATACTTAAATTCTCTTTTTTGAAAACATTTGCTGAATGTCATTGCGAGGCCCGAAGGGCCGTGGCAATCTCTGGCTTAACAGTCAGATCAAATCATCGTTATCTCTGAGATTGCTTCGCTTCGCTCGCAATGACATAAAAGTCATTTTTGGTCATTTGAATTTTGAACATTATTTCGAACTTCGAATTTCGGATTTCGTGCTTTTTTATTATACCTTCTGAATCCTTATATCACAATTGTCTTGTCAGCCAGCAAGCGCGTAAATGACCAAGCTATAAAGCCCTGGGAAACAGAACTTAAGAGGCCCTCCTATACCGAGCGGTGTTTATTGAGTTGTAGAATTGAAGGCTTCTCTCTGGTGAATTTCACGCCTCGGCCCGTGACAATTTCCTTTTGTTCCCTGACAAAGTCAATGTACTGCAATAATGCCCATGCGGTGTTGTACCACCTCATCTGGTAACCCCTCTGATGGGCCTGTTTTTCCATCCGCAGGCGTTTGCCCTGATTAAAGGCCAGATAATCGAGCCCCCGAGCAATCTGTTCAACCGAAGGCTCACCCGGGTCTACCAGAATGCCCCTCGCGTGCCGGCCAATTACAACACCAGGTGGACAGGCCTTATTGGAGTGAATCAGCTCAGCCGCATATCTGAATTTAGTAGCAATCGCAACCCGTCCTGCGCCAAGAGTATCTGCAAGAATACCGCTCGATATCTGCTGCATATCTAGATAAGGCAGAACCATGACGTTGGTCGCCCCGTAGAGCTTCAGAAGCGTTGTCTCATCAAGAAAAGTATCGAGAAAGACCACATCATATTGGTCAAAATCAGTCGTACCCAGCTCTTTG
>Ga0315549_1003743_pt1 | contig 13338 bp, 14 predicted proteins | sample SalMarSW160200MG_FD_203101 | JGI IMG/M metagenome (GOLD analysis project Ga0315549, IMG submission 203101) | Salt marsh sediment microbial communities from the Plum Island Ecosystem LTER, Massachusetts, United States - Salt Marsh Sediment SW1601-200 ... | reverse complement strand
GAAAGACCCCTATCGGTTAGTGAATCCACACCGTCCTCTTTCAGATCCTTACAGAGTACTTACAAAAATGCGGCGAGGGTATAAGTCAAGCGCGAAAGCGCGGTTATATTCCCCGAGCCGCAGAAAAGGCGGCTCATCCAGTGCACCTAGATACAATCCTAGAACATCATATCGCCCCAAAATGCGATACCAGCCACAACCACCGTACAAACCACAACCCAAGCCACGCGCTGTTAGGAGTAGCGACAAGCCGTGGACAGAACCCACAAAATCCAGAATACAGCCCATACGCTACCAGCCAGATATAGAGAAGAAGCTCAAGCAGCTAGAGAAGCGCTTCGATGAGAAGCTTGAGCAGGAAATCCTTGAGCGAATGGAGACTGAATTCAAAGAACTCAAAGCAGCGCTCATAGAAAAGAGCGAAGCAGGCTCAAAAGCCCAAAAGAAGAACATAGAAGCTGGTCCTGAAGAAGAAGCACAGAACCAGCTTGAAACCACAGAACTGATTGACATATATACTCAAAAATCTTCTGAAAAAACTTCCACGGAAGCTCAGGCAAAACTAAGCGAGCAGATTGAAGCTCCTACACAGGAAGAAGCTGAGGCAGAGCTTCCAATAAAAGACTCTTCGTATGATGTGGAAGAAAAAACCGAATGGCTCAGAGAGCAGGTGGAAAACGAAGAGCCTGTAGAACCAAACGGACAAATTGAAGAAATAGGACAGGCATCGGCATTGCCAACTCTAGACCTAGCGCTAGAGGCAAATGAGCCATTCCAAACTGACCAAGTCACAGAACAGCCGGATTCAGAACTAGACGAACCAATGGATGAAATTGTTCCCACAGAAACAGATGAAACAGAACTTCAGCAAGACATTAAAACAATTCTCGACCAGATAGAACCGCTCGAGCGAGAGCAATTCGAGAAGACTGCACCAGTTGAAGCTTCGCTTGAACCAGTCGCAACAATCGAGTCCGAGCAACCACCACTGGAACCGATGATTAGCGACGCTCTCTCAATAGAGCCCACGCTAATTGAGCCCATAGATCTGCTTGAACAGTCAGCTGACTTTGAGCAAATCTTTGACCAGATAGAGCCGTTGGAAGCGGAACTGATGCAACCATTTGAGCCAATGATTCTACCCGAAATCATGCCACCTGAAGATACGGTTGAAGCAGACGCAAAGGAGGCCGGATATTATTGAGAGCAGCCTTAAAAACAAAGGAAAAAACGCGAGTCAGGATAAACATGACAGTTGAAGGTGAGCCGGCGGCTTGGCTTAACGACTGGAAAAAGCGAGGCCTAGTCACCAGCTACACGGACGCGGTAATCCAAGCACTGCGGGTGTTGAACGAGAAGGTGACCGAACAGGACTTGAAGTCGGCTCAGCTTGGAAACATTCGGCAAAATGAAGAATGGTGAAGATATTTCATGTTCAGGTTTCTATTCTATCTCTGATAGATGTTTAGCAACAAGTTCGATCACATGAATCGGAAGTTTAAAGTTTGAAATAATGTCTTTCAAAAGCTCAATGCCTTCAATTCCTTTTGGAATAAGTATATAGATCTTATCCATCCATGGATCCATCAAATACCGGAGACACTGTCCAATACAACGGTCGAGCTGTTCATACTCTAAATTTGTTTTTACTTCAAAAGCAAAGGCTTCCCCGTTTTTCACACCAATTATATCAGGATATCCCTGATGTCTTCTGACAAAAAGATATCCAGGAAAATGTGGAGATACAAAGAATTGCTTATTCTTAGAAAAGAGCTGATGATACGCCTCTCCGTAGAGTCGGAGAGCGTCTCTTGTTGGAACGTCAGCTAATGGAAAGACTATGGATTTTAACTCATATCCTTCTTTTTGAAGCCAGTGTTTGACATATTCCTTAAATCGACTTTCTTTCATAATACCCTCTTCTTAGGAAACGCCCCTAATCTACACATTTTCTGTGACAAATTCTATTTAAGTTGAAGGCAAGTTGCCTGAAAGGGGACATTAGTCCCCCTCCAGCAATGTGTCTATTGTCCTGCTTGCTTGCTCCCTTGTCATCCTGTCGAGTTCTGTCTGCGTTATGCACAAGCCCTTCCTGTATGCCAGGTCCATCAAGTATTGTTTCTGCCTCTCTGTCGCTAGCTCTTTGCTTGGGTCGTCGGGCTTGCCTATTTCGTCTACGCCGTAGCACTCCTTTTCGAACCTGTTTCTGTTTTGACCGTTCGAGTTAATCCTCTCACTCCGCAAGTCCTTTCTGTAGATTGCATAAAGCAGAGCTACGTCTTTTATCATAGCCTTCACTCCTTCCTTCTTCACTTCTACGAAGAACTCACCAAAGTCCTTTGCAAACTCAGCTTTGTCCATTTGAATCACCTCCTATATGATGGCGTGAAAAGCCTCAGTCCACTATGCTTTTCGTGGATAGGTGCGATGCTTTGCAGAATGCTGTAAAGTCTCTGCTGTTTTTCCTCCAGCTCAGAAACCTCTCTCAGCTTCCGCCTCTTCGTTAAATCAGCCGTCTCTTCAAGCACCCTTGCCCTATACCTCTTCGGTGCTGTTCCACTCAGCTCTACGAAGCCCTTCTCTTGCAGTCTGTCCAAGACGTCGTAAGCTTTGCTCTGCGGAACTGAAGCCTTCCTCGTTATCTTCATGACTTTGGCTTCGCCGATAGTCAGCAAAGTGAAATACATCTTCGCCTCATATTCGGACAGGCCAAAATCTCTGAGCATATCCACAATCTCCCTCTCTTTACCGTTCACTACATGCATGCAATCACCTCCCTAACTGCACGAAATTAATTACGGGAAGCCTGCCATCTTCTCTTAGCGAAGCGACCTCAAAGAGGGAAGAGGAGAATGAGCATGCTGACTTTGAAGGAAGGGTGAAAGGGAAACGTAGTGTCACTTAGGTTGTATAACTATCAGAAAATGAAGATGTAGCAAGAAAATAGCAGTGAAAAAAGCAAGACATTTACTTAGGTAATTCCTCTTTGCCAAATTTCATATCACTCAGTTCTCGTCTTCCTTTTTTAGTTGTCATCCACTGGTTCTGTCTTCCAACTTTCTTGCCCTTGGCTAGTCCTTCGGCCATTAATTTGTAAAGGTGGATTTGGGCTGTATTCCAAGATATCCTTATCTTCTTGGCAACCATCTCTGTTGTAACCGGCCAGTCTTGCTCATGAAGATACCGTAAAATTTTATAGTCTATCTCTTTCATAGTGATCTTTTCCTATGAGATTTACTTAGTATACAGCATAAGGAAGAACTTATTATCAGTTATAAAGATATACAGTGGTTCAGGAATCTTGATGGGGCTTGATAGTCCTGAAAATTGGTATAACCGTTATGGCTTTAAGGGCTATAGTTGCGCGCACAAGAAAAGGGGGTGCAATTAGGTGCAAATACAAACTTTCGATAATCCTCATGATCGTAGTATTCTCATTTGTTAGTATCTCGCAGCTTTTCATAGGTTATGGACAGCCAATATCGGTAGTTTCAAATTTGAGCCTTCAAGAAGAACAAATATTTGAGACCCAATATGAAGGCACCGTGGAATTTCACGAAAGTAATTATTATAGTTTCGAGGCTCAAGCAGGTCAAATTGTCGAGGTCTCTGCAACTCCTTTATCTAATTTAGCAGACTTTTTTGTTTCAATTTACGACAAAGAAGGAAACCGTATTGGTGGGATCAGAATTGATTTTAGTGATACAGAAAGTGAATCAACAGATTTCCGTGTCCATTTAAGCGGGGAGCATACCCTTAAAGTTGAAGGGACTAACATCTTTAACGCCCGCTACCGAGTGACCCTTGTGGTAAGAGGTGACCCTATGGTTTCTGGGAAGACAGTCGGGATCATAGTGGATGATATTGAACGATTTTCTGATGCCATTCAATATATTGGAAATAATTGGGATTCTACGTTAATACAAAAACCTTATACTGCTGACAAACTGCAAGGTTTTGAAGTCATAGTGGTATTCTACATCAACTATGCTGGCATTGATGAAGACAGATTTACTGAGGAATTTGGTGCAGAAGCTATCCAAGCACTTGAATCACACATACAAAATGGAAAAGGGCTTTTAATTGAACAACCACGAAGGGACCATCCAAATTTGAATGTTTTATTATCTAGATTTGGGATAATAGTTGACAGGGATGGACCTTACGGATATCCTTCTGCCAACGAAAACTACTGGGTTAGTCATCCAATTTTTAATGGCATAACGAGATTAAAGGGATATTTTGGAAATCAACTTTATAATAATGTTGAAGGGGCAGCTACGCAATTGGCGTTCACTATGGGAAGCGCTTCTTTTATTGCTGCCTATGAAGGTGTTGGGAGAGTTGTAAGCATCACTGGTTGTCTTCATGCAACAAGTGATGTGCTTAGCCAAGGAGAGTATTATTATGATTTAAATCTTTTTGCATTAGCTGATAATTCTAAGTTGCTTGACAATACTGTAAGATGGTTGCTTGTTGAAGATTTGCCTTCAGAACAACCTTTGGAACCAGAACGAGAGTATTGGGAATTGGTTTGGTTCAACAATAATGTTCAAGCATATTATCTAACATCATATGGAAACGTCGTATATACTTCCTCGAGTTCTGGTTTACATGCCCTGAACGTAGAAAATGGGAACATTATCTGGTCGAATACAGATTTAGGCACTAACCTGGGGAAACCTGAGTATGTAGAAGGCATACTCTTTGTATCCTCATCTAACAAGCTTTTTGCTATAAACCCTAAAAACGGTGATTTAGTTTGGGAGAAAGCCTATTCCATACATAAGCAGATTCTAATTGAACAAGGTAGAGTCTTTTTTGTTTCAGGATCCTCCTGGATCTATTCTGTAGATTCATCAAATGGGAATTTATTGTGGAAACTCGATCTAAAAGAAGAAATTACTACAAGTCCTACTCTAGGCAAAAATAAGATTATTGTTGGATGTGAACGAAAGATTTTCGCTATAGATGTTTCTACCGGAGCATTGATTTGGGAATTCAGGTTTTCAGACAGATTTAGAAGTGTCACTAGTCCTCCTGTGTTTTCATCTGATATGGTTTTCTTCTGCGCTGGAGGCGTATTGTATGCAATTACAGAAAATGATGGCAGATTTGTTTGGCAATTTACTATTGGAGGGTCTGGCTACTCATCACCCGCCATTGGAAGGGGGAGCATATTCGCTCTTTCTACTAATGGAATATTATTTGCTTTTAATGAACAGGATGGATTAGTTTCATGGTTTAAGAGAATTCACGAGAGTATTCACACTCCACCATTCATATTTGCATTTCGCTACATTTCATCAGAAGAGGTTTCTCTTCTACCAGATGGCGGTAGATTAGTTGTAGGTACAAGGAATTCTGAACTGCTAATTCTTAATGAAAAATCAGGAGGGATTGTTTTTGAGAGGAAGATGGAATCTCTCACTACCGAAAATGCAATTTTCTCAGGGAACAAACTGATTTTGACTGACATCCAGAAGAGAATATTCGCTTTCAAACTGGGCGCACGTGGAAGTGCTATAGAGCCTACATCTACACCAGAACCTGAACCTACGCCTACACCTGAAGAACCTACGTCCACACAAACACCTGAACCTACACCTGAGTCTACGTCCGAACCTCCTTCGAGTCCTTCAGAAAGCACAACCCAAGTTAAAATAGAAGGGATCCAACTTATTCCTCAAGAAACTGACAAATCTTGTTGGGCAGCTTCCAGTCTAATGGTTCTAGATTTTTATGGAGTTTCGGGAACCTTTCCCTCTCAGCTAGACTTAGCTCGTGAGACTGGAGACGAGTCATATTATTGGACAGGAATTCGAACTACTGAACTATTATTATGGCCTGGTAGATGGCAAGCAACCATGGAACGTTTAGGCAAAGTCGATGTTGATCCTGAATGGTCAGGGCTATCTTTTGAAGAGGTAAAATCGGAAATAAACCAAAACAGACCCGTAATTGCAATAAATACGACGGGGCTAACGAGTCGAGTGACTCACTGGCGAGTATTAGTTGGATACGACGATAACAAAGTGCTAATTTATGATCCGGCACCACCAAATGAGGGAAGCATATATTTCGAATCGTGGGAAGATCTCAAGAAAGAGCTTGCCTCTTTTTTCCAAGGCCCTAACGGAATTCGAACAAGGTCTCAAATCTTGGATGGAACGATGCTGACTCTCCAAGAAACTCAGCATAAGTTGTACCTCCATGTCTATGATTCTGAGGGGCGTCATGTGGGAATGGATTACTCCTCAGGTGAAGTTGAGATCCAGATACAAAACGCAAAATACGTTGACTTTAATACAACATCAGTAATTATGTTGCCTTCTAGTGTCACAGATTTCCGTTACGTTGTAGATGCACAATACGCTACAAATGCTACTGAAGATTACACTTTAATAATAACCAGCTTGAGACAAGGAAATCTAGTTTCGGAGATTAGAAAAGAGGAAGTCATTAATTGGAAAAGCAAAATAGAAGACACATTATCTCTCTCGCAAGGAGGCAAATTTGGGCAAACGGATGTTGGGGGGTGGGAGGGAAATACTCTTTGGTTAATAATTCTAGCGGTTTCTATAATTACTATCTCAGCCATTATTGTCGTAATCAAAAGAAGGTCTCACAAAAAGGTTAACTCTGGCGATTAATCTTGTTCCATACATAGCTGATAATGCAGGAGAGAAAATATGAATAGAGAGTGGGGATTACTGTGAGTATAGGAACGTACGAAATTCCTTCAGCTATAACTAGCCCATTGGGAACCAGATTGTCCCATGCTATTAGCGGCAAATATGGAATTGAAGTAACAAGACAGATGGGAAATCCAGCGAAAACAGGGTAGTCGAGTCTATCGGGTCCTCCTAAGCTCGTACGCACTAAACAAAGCCAAAAACCAAGAACCCCGTCTATCAATAAAACTGCAAAAATCAAAACCTTTATGGAATTAGGCTTCAAAAATTCTCTTATCGTTTGTAGATTCACGTCGTCACTATTTATTCTTTCAATTTGAAGTTTAAATTGTTAAGTAATTCATTTCGAGAAAAGGTAACAGAAGAATAAGCTGGCTGACTAGATTAGGGAAAGCCGTTAACGGAAAACCGCAGGTTGTCGGTTAGTTTCATCTCGTATTATGGAAATAAATACACGAAAAGTCAGTTTATTGAGCAAAATGTATTAGGGCCAGTAGGTCCACAATAAGGAGTCATGAAACGAAGAGAGCATATCAAAGGACAAAAACGGGTCCTTAATATGTTGAATAGAAAAACTGATAATAGGGTTCTTGAAGAGGTAAATCGAAGCAAGGATTTATTTTCCAATTATCCTAGGAAGACCGATGGCAAATGGTTAGGATCATGGTCACATAGAGGACATGAACACGGCATATTAACAAATAGGAAGTGGGCTATTAGATACGGTTCAATAGGTCGATTGTCCTCAATAATGCATAATTTTCAAGACCGAAAGCACTCCAAACAATTAACCTTCATATCAGAACGTAAAAAGACTTGGTATTTTGGCAAATTAGCAAACCAGTTTTTGGACATCCCTGTGTTAGAGAATGGATTTATTAGCTATAAGTGATTAGCAAATATTCGTTTCCTAAGTTCAAAGATAAAAATGAGGCTTGGAGACACCATGACGATATTCTGCGAATAATACTTGCATACCAAGGCAGAATACCCCGTTCTAGGTGGAGGTAAATCCTCAAATCTAACTGATTCATCGTCTTGTTTCTTATTTCCCTAAACTCGGAAAGATAGTCAAAAAGATTGAGCTAAGTTAATATTTTTTCTTACACTAACTACTTGTCGTTGGCGTCTGTAATGGTGGATAAAATACATGGGAAAATAGAAAAAAACGTCGTACCACCTCTTTCATCTTCGAGAAGGGAAAGAATAAAGAAAATAGTTCGTTTCCACTACGGGATTGATGCTAAAGACAGCGATATTGCTTGGATAGACAAGATGTTAAGAAATAACTATTCGATACTTCACGATCAACATGTAATAAATAATCTTGTGACCGTAAATATTGGAAACATATATAGGAGGCATAGAGACAGAATCGGAAGTATAAAGCTTGAAAAATTGATGATGGATAAGCTCATTTTTAAATATTTGACTTTTGCAAGCATGTGTTACAGAGCAAATATACCCATTGCTACTATCTTACTCTGCAGAACAGCTATCGAAGCCGGGCTTAGAGAGAAGTTAGCTGAGAAGAGAGCTAAAGAGCACATAAAACAAGTCTGGGAAGAGATTAAGACCTTAACACATCTTAGGTTGTGGCAATTGATACAACAAAGTGAAGATGAAGGCATCATAAATAAGAATGAGTTGGAAAAGCTTTTCGTGATCGATGATAAAATGAAGGCCATTATTCCCAATCCTAGGAACTTGCTCGATAAATACATCCACGCGGATTTGCCAACAATAATTGCGTTTCTCGAAACAATTGGTGTGGATACGAGGGTCATAGGAGTTGAAGACATCATGCAAGAAAAGAAGATTCAGGCTGAAGCCTCTATAGATAAGATTGCGGTGTTCATACTAGCAGCAACTTCCAGACTGGCGGAAAGACTTTATCTGCTAGCTAACAGCGAATGACTTTAAGAGGCATTGGAAGAAAACAACAACTTTGGCGCATGCCTTTGCTGCCTAAGGAGTTAATTTTTCCCATAAGAGGGAAGAGAAGAATGAGTGTGCTGACTAAAAGGAAGGGTGAAAGGGAAATCGTAGGGTTCTTTTATTTTTTGAAGAACATATTACATTAAGATTTTGATGGTGGTGTATGAGCGATGACTGTTCCAAAAAGAATACCAATTCCAGAAAAACTACGTATCGAGATAATGGCAAAAGCAAATAACAGGTGTTGTGTATGCCAAACACCGTTCTTTCAAATACATCATTTAGATGGAGATCGATCAAATAATGACCCTGACAACCTGGCACCCTTGTGTCCGAATTGCCATGATCAAGCCGATTTGAAACGTTTATTATCAAATAGGCTCACGGCTGACAGAATCAAAGCTCTGAGAGATAGATGGTATGCCTATTGTGAGGCTAGAAAAGAGGGATCAAACGTTAGTGTCAACGCAATACTAAAGATGAAGAACTTCCAGCGTTCAATGGAATTTGCAGATATTTCTTGGAGAAGAACTTTTTCAACACTAGATCCATCTTATGAGGAAATGAGTCCTAATGAAATTATAGATCAGGTGTTCTCAACCACAAATCCCGATGACCTTGAAACGTATCTAGAATCTGTCAAAAATATGTACCGAAGTAAATTGAACAAAGAAGAGAATATGAAAAAATTCAAGCAAGTCTGCGCGGCTTTTGGTATAAAGTATAGCACTTTAATGTAGCATTCCTTTTGACTGTAATTTAGCTCGAATGTCAAAACATCTTTTATGAATAGTTGTTGTAAGATGGCTATTCATCATTTTTTTCGTCATTTAGGTCAATTGTTAATGTATAATACTTTGTAACTTCTTTATCAATCTTTGAAAAATATTGTTCAAGGAAGTAATGAACGGTGGCAAGTGCATATTCGGCGTCTGACTTTGAGAATTGATAACCTTTGATTTCCACAGCATGTGCACCGGATACATTTCCAATTAATCTTATAGAATCCAATAGATGAAGTAGATGAATAGGAATTCTTAGAGGTTGCAGTCCTTTAAATCGTTCAATCATTGAATACATCGACAATGTTCGTCCTCGTGTGTCTTTTGCTTCAGTACCAAGTAAGCGCGGAAAGGCAAACTTAAGAAGAGCTTCAATGGTCCGTCGGCACATAACCACACATGAACGATAGTTTGCGATGGAGAGCGCTTTTCCTGCTTCATCCAAAGATTGGTGGATTGCAGGAGGGATTTGAAGTAGCGGATCCCATCCTATTGCACCCATAAGCATTCCGATAAACATAGCACACAGATTCCCATCGACGACCCATCCTTCTTCGCTAAATTCTAACTGGTCAGTTGTGTAAAAAGCGGGTGGAAAGTTTAGAAAAAGACCAGAAAGATACTTTTTTGCAAATTTCTTATCATTAGAAAGAATGAAAATCTCCCCATCTACGAAAATTGAGATCGCAATAAAGGAATCTTCTTCTATATCGTAACGGCGGAGGAGGATATGAGGCTTCATATGTTCTATTATTTTTGTTAATGGATGTTTCCCTTCAATTGGGATCTTCATCCCAGTATGGAATCTTAATCTATCTGTTTGATTCCAACCTTCCTTGATGATAAATTGAACGTTCATGTCAATGGGAGTGACCTCTGGGCGAACTTTGATCCTATAAACAGGCAAGGTCTCTTCAGAAACTGAATAATCCTGAGTCGGAATTTTTTCAAGATTTTCGAAAGCCAAGGACTACACCATTTAATCAGCGTTTTGTTTTAAATATATAACTTCGCTAATTTTGTTTTCTTGATTATTATTAAGAGAAGAAAAGAACTTGGACTGATCAAAAAATGAGAAAGGAAGGCTAAATGTATCTTTTGAATTAGTAAACATTTTGTGCAATCTTAAATAGTCTTTTTAGCAAATATCAAAGTATGTCAAGTAGAGAGGCATTCTTTGTAAATTCAGAAGGACCTGATGACACTGCTGCCCTGAAGGCATTTCAATGGCTTTTAAAACGTTCTGAAAGCAATTGTTTCCTAGCTGTCAATGTATATGGAAATTTAGGCGGAGTGATTTCGGGTGTTCTTGGTGACGAGGCTATCAAGGTACTCAAGAAAACAGGTACACTCAGGTTAAAAAACAAAAATATAATCTTAGTAACCGAGAGAAATTTTATCTATGATGGCAAGAATTCACCATTGCTTGGCTTTTATCCAACACGCAGTTTTCTCGATAAATTGGACTCCATACAAAACTTGTCTGCAATACTTATACTGCCTTGGATTATGAAAAACATTGAACCGTGGATAAGGACTCGTAATGCGGTAGATCTCGAAACTCAACAACGTGTGGAAGAGCCCAGGTTGATTGACAATAAGGTTGTTGTCCAAGCTCTCAAGAGTTTAACTGCAACTGTAAACGTGTCAACGGGTATTACCCACCCTCTCGATAAAGAGGCTGCTGTTCAGACATTTACTATCCTAAGGGATGCTGGCGAATCCTTTAATCCAGCAGATGTGAAAGCATGGTTGATTCGCTTTGGGAAATGGAACGCTACCGATGCCCAAGAAGTTGCAGCAGTTGCACAAAAAGTTCTCGATCGGAGAAGATTGAGAAAAGGGCGTCCTCATTGGAGAAAGGATATCCTAAAAATTTGGAGAGAAGAAGCTGAACAAGCGGAATAAAAATATAGCGACCGATCTACAGTTCCAAAAAAAGAAAGAGAAATAATATTTTCAACTTCATAAGCAAATTACTGTAGATACTTTCGATACATGTCAGCGTGCGCATGAAAAGTTCTTTCTCGACCGTATTGATTTGGACAAACTCGTCATTATTTTCGGTGCGGGGGGTGACGACCCTATTCCGACTACTGGCCTTTTTCGTAAAGCCATACGAATTAGAAATAGGAAAGAGAAAATAGATCGAATTAAGTGGATATACCTATACTTTTCAGCATACTTCTTTGCTCCCATATTTGGCGGGGGTCAAGTTATAGCCCATTGGATCATGGATAGAGATGCAAAAGTTGTGACAACGAACTGGTCTAGGTCAATAGAGAGAGAACTGCGTAGGCTCACTTCGTCCAAAAGTATTCTAAGAAAGAACAAGAATAAAATTATCCGCTATTATGACAACAAAGTGAACGTTAGTTCAAAAAAATTGAAATCACTTTAGGTGAAAAATTATCTTCAGGAAAGGACAAGGCTGATGACGCATTCAAAAAAGCAGATGGTTTGTTAATAATCGGATCATCATTGACTGACCGGAACCTCCTAGCGTGGGTGAAATCTCATCACATAGATAAAAAAGGCCGAGGTGAGGTAAACATCGCTTTGGTTGATCTTAACGATACACCTTATGAAATTCCTGCTCCGTGGTTGAAGTTCATAGAAAAATGTGAATATCTTTTCCCATATACCAAGCTGAGCGATAAACCCCCCATTTGTAGCTAGAAGTTTCTCTGAAAAGGCGTCGGGGCATCTGCTTACAGAGGCGTGAATGTAGCCGAAGCAGTTTTGGAAGAAATCCGCGTTATGCGAATCGCAAGCGTGCGAATAGCATCATGAAAGAACCTTTCGTAGTTCGTCATCATGAACTAAAGGTTGCTCTGATTGTCTTAAGAGTCCGTCTAATTCATAAGGTGATATTGCGTTATCGATCAATGATGTTCTTTCTGAGGAAGAACAGCTCTCCCAACGTTCAATTCTTTTACGGATCTCATTTATGAGGATTAGAAATAATGATGTCCTAAAAATTCTTACTTTCTGTTTGGCAATCTCCAGCGCTTTTGGAACGATTTCTTCTTTTTGGGTAATCAATACGGGATAGGTCTGATAGTCACTAGCTTTCCTCTCAATGACCCCAGCATCTCCCAAAGTTTCTCGAACATCATCCGTGAGGGTTTCTTCGCCTTTTTCTCTTGTCTTGGCTTCAACAGAAAGTTGATGCTTCTGGACGAAAGAGGGGGAACGAACCAACAAATCAGGTTCCCCTTTTGCATTGTCTCCTCTTCTCACTCTGTACCCAATCAATTCGAAAACTTGCTGTAAACCCATTAACATTTGCCCATGTGTACCCTGAGCAATATACTTAGTGTTTTGATCGAAAACATCTTTCCAATTCCTATTCTTGGACGTATTGCGATTTATGAAGTCATCATATTCCAGAACTATTTGTTCTTTTATTCGTCTCGAGTCCAGCCGAATCATGTCTAAAGGAAGCTTCTTAGTCGCATCTTCGACAAGGCTGTTGAAAATAGCTCGAAGGCGATTGAACCAGCTGCGATTGCCTCCGGTTTTTATGGCTTCCTTAAGCTCGTCTTGACAGTGTTTTTTATCGATTGGGTTCTTGTACTGTTCATAAGCATTATGGAAATTCATTGCGGACAAATAAAAGTTAAATGCAGCCAAGGAGGTGAGGTTCTCAGTTGTATCTGAAATGTTATCCTTGAAATAATTACCAACGAAATCAAAAAGCTGTCCAGCAGCTTCGTATCCTGAAGTTAATGACTTCTCCCAAGCTTCGATTTCTAGATCATATTTCGAGACAGGCATGTTGGTTTTTTGAAGGTCCCAGTTCTCTATCTCTTCTTGCAGATATTTCTCATATTCGGGGTCCCTTTTTCCAAAGAAAGAGCTTCTCCCATATTCAATCGCAGGAGCAATTAATCCGCCTTCAGATAGATAATAACCAGTTA
>Ga0315549_1003735_pt1 | contig 13350 bp, 8 predicted proteins | sample SalMarSW160200MG_FD_203101 | JGI IMG/M metagenome (GOLD analysis project Ga0315549, IMG submission 203101) | Salt marsh sediment microbial communities from the Plum Island Ecosystem LTER, Massachusetts, United States - Salt Marsh Sediment SW1601-200 ... | reverse complement strand
TTTGGCCCTCGGCGGCGTTCTCGCTCGTTTTCAATCCTCGAAATAGCGCGCTATGCCTGCGGTTGAAAACTCGCTCGGGCCTTGCCGAAAACCAAAATCTACCATTTCTGGATGGACACTAGTTAGGTGCTTATTAAAACAGCATGGACAAAATTTTTTGCATGTTACGGCAAAAAAAATAGGGCTCGAAATATTTCCGAGCCCTATCTGTTTCATTATATGCGTTGCTGTTTAGAACAGTCCCGTAACCTTGCCGGTGTTAACATCCACATCCACATTTCGGAAGGCCGGATTGGAACTGGTGCCCGGCATCAGGCTGATGTCGCCGCAGCAGGGGCACAGGAACTTGGCGCCGGAGAAGATCAACACGTCGCGAATGGGGAGAGACCAGCCTTTGGGTACACCCTTGACCGCCGGATCATGGGTCAAAGAGAGGTGTGTCTTGACCATCATGGTGGTGTAATCAGCGTACTTGGGATCGTTCTCGAGCATCTTGGCCTTGGCTTCGGCCGCAGGCGTCCAGGCTACACCATCGGCACCGTAAACGTTCCTGGCAATCAGGTCGACCCGGTCACGCAGCTTGGTTTCCAGAGGATAAAGGAATTTGAAGTCCGGTTCTTCCTCGCAAGCTTCAGCGACAACATCAGCTAGTTCCAGGGCACCGTCGCCGCCGTCAGCCCAGTGGGTGGAAACCGCGACGCGGGCTCCTGCATCCTCGGCGGCCTTGCGCATCATGGCCACCTCAGCATCGGTATCGAGGTGGAAGCGGTTAATACATACAACCGGTTTGATACCAGACTGCTTGACGATGTTAATATTGTGAACCAGGTTGACCATACCCTTTTCCAGCAGGCCCAGGTCTTCTTTTGCATACTCTTCGGGCAGTGCTATACCGGCAATAACCTTGGGACCGCCGCCGTGCATCTTCATCGCCCGAATAGTGCTGGTAATTACTGAAACATGGGGGGTCAAGCCGCTGTAGCGACACTTGACGTTCCAGAACTTCTCAAAGCCGATGTCGCAACCGAAACCACTCTCGGTGACGTGGTAGTCAAACATCTTGAGACCGACCCGGTCGGCGATGATGGAAGACTGGCCCACGGCAATATTGGCAAAGGGGCCGGCATGTACCATAAGTGGCTGATATTCAACCGTAGAGCACAATGTGGGGTTGATGGTGTTGACCATCCAGGCGGTCATGGCGTTACCCACTTCCAGATCGCGGGTGGTTACTACATTGCCCTTCTTGTCAAAAGCAACGGTAATGTCGTTCAGCTTTTCGCGCAGGTCGGCCAGATCACGCACAATGGAGAGAATGGCCATGAGCTCGGAGCTTACCGCGATGCCGAAGCCTGACTGCATCGTAAAGCCGTCCATGCGTCCCCCCAGGCCCATGACGATGTTCCTCAGGCCCTGGGCACAAAGGTCCATTATCCAGCCCATCTCCACCCGGGTGGGATCTATGTCCAGGCGCGCCATCTTGGTAAGCCTGGCTATCTGCTCGTCATTGTAGTTGCGCTCATGCTGCATTCTGGCGTTCAAGGCCACCATAGCCAGGTTGTGGGCGTTCATGATGTCGTTGATGTCACCGGTCAGACCCATGGAAAATTCTGTCAATGGAATAATAAGAGCATTGCCGCCGCCGGCTGCGCTACCCTTAATATTCATTGTAGGCCCACCCGAGGGTTGCCGAATACAGCCGCCCACATTTAATTTCCGCTTGCCCATACCTTCCATGAGACCTATGGCGGTGGTGCTTTTACCCTCACCCAGCGGGGTAGGGGTAATTGCAGTTATCTCAATGTACTTGCCGTCCGGCTTGTCCTTGAGCCGATTCATGATTTTCAGGAAGTCCAGTTTGCACAATCTTCCCATGGGCAGAATTTCGTCCTTTTGAATGCCGAGCTGTTCCGCCCACTCATCGGGAGTCGGCATGTTCTCTTCGGCGGCTTCGGATATCTGCCAGTCTTGCATTTCTACTGCATTGTAAGCCATTTATCCAATCCTCCTCTATAAAAGGTTAATAAAACAAAGGAACCCGGTATGCCACCTTGAAAGTTCCTTTAGATTCATAATATCATAATAATGGAATCACAATCCTCAGATTATTTGCCTGTTAAATCAATTAAACACTGCCTTAAATCATATACAATTTGATTTGGCAAGCAATATATGCGTTTTTTAAGAAAAAAATGAAAAAAATATTGCCGATAGGAAATTTATTTTCAACCTTGTAACTGATTCAATCGAAAATAAAAACCTTTGTTTTGCATTAATTCTGAATGGTTTCCAACCTCGACAATCTTTCCTCTGTTCAGTACGATAATCTTGTCGGCCCCCCGGGCCGTTGAAAGCCGGTGGGCGACAATTATGGATGTTCTGTTTGCCATCAGGTTAAATAATCCCCCCTGTATTTTATGTTCGGTTTCCGAATCGATATATGAAGTTGCTTCATCGAGTATAATAAGGTCCGGATCGCGTGCAAAAGCCCTTGCAATCGATATTAACTGGCGTTCGCCGCTTGAGATTGATGCGCCCCCTTCAGAGAGCACGGTATCCAGGCCTGCCGGCAATCTGTCTATGAAGGCTTTGCAATTTGAGCGTTCTAGAATTTGCTGCAGGGCCGTCTCTGAAATATCTCTTTTCCCCAGGGTAATATTATCCCGTATGGTTTCTGAAAACAAAAAAGAGTCCTGCATGACCAGCGCCATTTTGGCTCTTAAATGAGGCGTGTATATTTTTTTGATATCAATCCCGTTCACAAGAACCGGCCCGGATGAAGGATCATAAAAACGGATGATAAGATTAATTATCGATGTCTTCCCTGATCCTGTGGGTCCCACAAGAGCCAAAGTTTTCCCGGAAGTTATGCTGAAGGAAACATTTTTAAGAACGGTTTCACCTTTAACGTAACCGAAGGAAACATTTTTAAGGGAGACTTCCGAAATTTTTCCCAAAGTCTGTCTTTGAATTTTTGAGCCGGATGTTGTGCCGGATTCAACAGCGGGAACAGACTGCGGCAGGCTTTCCGTACTATCCAGGATCAAAAATATTCTTTCCGCCGATGCCATTGAATTTTGCAGGATATTGTATTTTTCAGCAATGTCCCGGATCGGTCTGAAAAACATCTTCATATATGAAAGAAAGGCGACAAGGGCGCCCAGGCTGATGCTTTCCGCAAGGACTTTGCTACCGCCATAAAAGATCACAAGCGCAATGGCAACCGCACCCAGAAGCTCTATAACCGGCATAAAAACCGCGAAAACATGAACCTGTCTCATGCCGGCCAGGAAGTGTTCATGATTCAGCCTTTTAAAACCAAGATAATTTCTCTTCTCCTGTAAAAATAGCTGAATCACCTTTATCCCGCCGATGGTTTCCGAAAACCGTGTATTGATCTCTGCGATTTTCAGCCGTAAGATTCTGAATGCTTCCCTGGCCTGACCTGAAAAATGAATGGACGCATATAGAACAAAAGGGATTACCGTAAAAGAAACCAGCGCCAGGCGTAAGTTAATACTCAGGAGAACAACGGTGATCCCTGTCAACAGAAAAAGGTCCTTGAAAACAAATACGATGACCGAAGTGAACAGCTCATGCATGTTCTGAATATCATTTGCAACCCGAGTCACAAGACGTCCCACGGGATTGCGCGTAAAAAATGCAACCGACAGGCTCTGGATATGTGCAAACAGCCTCACCCTCAGATCATGCATGATCATTTGACCGGTATATTCCATGAGTATGACCTGCACCATATTGAGAACAAAGCCGGCAATGACGATGGCAAGGAAAATACCCGTAATAAAAGTGACGCCGGCAAGATCATCTTTGCGCAGTATTGCAAGATCTTTTTTCTCAATTTGAGAAAGATTGTCAAAAGATATTCGTGCCAAAGATTCATCTATCTCGAAACGGCCGGAATATTTATTGACAATCGCCCGGATTGCAGGGTCGGTTATATCCGCCTTTAAGTATCTGATTTTATCTTCAGCCGAATCGGGGCTTTGGTTCACGATGGATTCCTTTTGCGGTACAATATAGCGGTCGATAGCAATTTTAGTAATGTACGGAAGCGAAAGGTCCAACAGGGTTATCAAAACAACTAAAATGATCGACCAGAGCAATAGCAGGCGGTAAGGCAGGGTATATGGATAAAGCCGTTTTAATAATTTTACATCATAAGGCTTGCCAAGCTGCTTTTCCTCAAAATAACCGAAATCAGTATGCATATTCCTCTTCTATCTCCTGGAGACGGAATGTTTTTGCGTAATATTTATCCTGCGCCATCAGTTGGGTATGAGTGCCGGATTCTACAATACGACCCTTTTCAAGGGCGATAATCTGATCGGCAAATCGAACTGCGGAAAGCCGGTGCGAGACAATGATGATGGTCTTGTGCCCGGCCATGGATCGGATGGTTTTTATGATGGCATCACCGGTTTCCATATCAACCTGACTGATGGGATCATCCATTATCATAATTGATGAATCCATCAGCAGAGCACGTGCCAGAGCAACACGCTGTTTCTGGCCCCCGGAAAGGACAATCCCCTTTTCTCCCACTATGGTCTCAAAACCGTCCGGAAACGACGTTATGGTATCATAAATCCATGCTGCTTCAGCCGCCCTGATCAATTCCCGATCTTTTATTTCTTTATTACCGAACGTTATGTTTTCATGAATTGTACCGGCAAATAAAAAGGGTTCCTGGGGCATAAATGAAATCCGGGATCTCAAATCACGAACTTTTAGCTTGCGAATATCTATCCCGTCTAACATAATCCTCCCCTGTGACACGTCAAAGATCCTGGGAATCAGGTTTAAAAGGGTTGATTTGCCGCTCCCCGGAGGGCCTACTATTCCCAGGATCTTCCCGTAATCGAGTTTTATATCAATGCGATCCAGAACCGAAAATAAGCCGGATTTGTGAACATCAGGTGCATAGGAAAATGAAACATTTTCAAAAACCACGGATTCCTTAACCGGTTTAAGAATAACTCCCCCCGGATTATCATCAATCTCCGGCAACGTCTGAATTATTTTATTGATTCTTTCCAGTGATGCTTTGCCCCGCTGGATAAGGTTTGTTACCCATCCTATAGCCATCATCGGCCATGTCAGGAGCCCGAGATAGCTTATGAAGGCGACAAAATCTCCCGGCGTTATGGTAAAGGTTATGGTCTGTCTGCCTCCTAAAAAGAGCACGATTGCAAGGCTTAAGTTTGAGAAAAAAACCATCATGGGGAAAAAAGACCCGGTAATTCTTACCAGGCTCAAATTTTTACCGATATAATCCTTTGAAACATCTTCAACCCTGGATGCCGCCTCCTGTTGTCGGTTATACGCCTTTATAATACGAATTCCTGCAAACCGTTCTCTCACCACTTCGGTTAAATCCGAAAACGCCCCTTGCACCTTCCCGTAAAGGCGGTGCATTTTTTTACTGAAAAAACGGGTCCCCAAAACGATCATGGGCATGGGTATGAGCACAAAAACGGTCAGTTTGACATTGATGTATGCCATAAAACCGATTGCTGCGGTACCGAGAACTATTGCGTCGGTCAGCGCCACCATGCCCATACCGGTGGCCATTCGTATATGTTGAATATCATTTGTGGCATGTGCCATGAGATCTCCGGTTTTGACTTTATCGAAATATGAGGCGGAAAGGGTCTGAATATGGTAAAAAAGTTTGTTTCGCAGGCCTTCTTCAACCCGCCTGGATGTGCCGATGAGACAGCGTCTCCACAAATAGCGAAACATACCGATCAAAACGGCAATCCCCACGATGTAAAGCGCATAGATTAACAGGGTTATGATATCGACTCTGTAGGCAGTAAGGTCGTCTACCGCCCATTTTATTATTCGGGGGATAAAAAGCTGCAAAAAATCTACCGTAATCAGACAGGCAAGGCCCAGCAAAATTAAAAATCGCCTTTCCAATAGATAAGGTTTTATTAAATAGAAAGATTTCATATGATTGAACGTCTCGTAATTTCTACAACTTTTTGAAAGATGAACGTCGAACATATTAAAAGATGAACGTCCAACATCGAACATTGAACGTTGAACGTCGAATAATGATGTCGCTCAGCTCCGCAATTTAATTTCATTTGTTTTTAAAAATCAGATGTCCAACTTAGAATGACTATATATCTTTTTTTAAAATATCATTAAGAAGTTCAGCGGTCGGGGTGTTTTTCTGTTCTATCTTTACGAACCTTATGGTTGAGTTTGTATGATGGTGTCGCTGATTATTCATGGAGCTATTGAATCGTAAAAACTTCCCAACCTCTAATTTAGTCGTTCAGATTTTTTCATTCACCATTCGATGTTGGACGTTCGATGTTCGATGTTCAGTTTTTTCCATGTTCATCTTTTCCAAGAGTATGACACGAGGTATTTTTGCTTTCAAGTATGAAGATGAAAAAAAGTGGGGGTTCAGAGGTTCGGGGGGTATAGCAATTGTCAAAAATATGTTCCGATTGACCCGCGTCTGAGCTTTCGAACTCATCGTGGGTTTGTTTGACAAGAAAGGTTGGCCCCCCGGGTTCCCGGGGGGCTGATTTTAAAGCTAAAATGGTTTGAACGGCTCGATTTTCTTTCCACACCGAGCGCAGATAATTTCTTTTTCCTCCACTTCTTCATTGGACACCGGATCGGTTATGGCTCTCTGGGCCGTGACCATTTCCTCCATGTTAAGACATTTCCTGCAAACAATATCATCTGCAATCTTAGTTGCTGCAAATTGAGTCGGTCTGGAATCTGGAATCTGAGACTCTTCCATTCTCTACCTCCTTTTGTTTATTGGTTTAGTGGTTATAAAGTTTTACTTTCCCCCATCCCGAACAGGGCGAGGGGAAAAGAGTTTAACATAACGCCGCGCAAAGGACCCTTATTTTGGAGGACGCAGATGGCGGCGCAGGAGCTTACCGGTGGGTGTGCGCGGCAGTTCATCCCGGTACTCAATCGCTCTGGGCAGCTTGTAGATAGCAATATGCTCCTTCAGGAATGTCTTGAGTTCTTCAAAGAATTCGTCGCTGCCCTCATACCCTTCTTTCAGCACCACAAAGGCCTTGGTAATCTGACCCTTGTCCGGATCAGGTATGCCGACCACACCGGCCTCTGCAATGGCCGGATGTTTTTCGATGGCCTCTTCAACTTCGGCAGGGCCGATACGGTAACCGGAGCTCTTAATCATGTCGTCTTCGCGGGATACAAAGAAAATATTTCCGTCTTCTTTCATAAAGACCGCGTCACCCATCTGATTCCAGCCGTCTACAACGCCCTTGCGCTGTGACTTGATAAGGCGTTCGTCATCCACGTATGGTTTCCAGTACAGGCTTCCCGAGGGTCCCTTAAGAACCATGCTGCCGACTTGATCCGGCTTGCAATCGTTCCATTCCGGATCAACCACCCTCACCTCTACGCCGGGGATGGCTTTCCCGATGGAGTCGGGCATGGGCTCATCGTTCATTGTGTTTGATGTAACCAGGTGGAGCATTTCAGTGCCGCCCAGGCCTTCCCAGATCGGCTTACCTGTCAGTTCCTGCCAGGTGTTCAGGGTCTCGGCGCCCAGAGCATCTCCACCGGAGGTGTAAAGGCGAACTGAGCTAGTGTCGAAATCCTTGAATTTGGGGAACTTCATCAACGCCCGGTAGCCTGTGGGCAGACCGGTAAGAATTGTGATTTTGTGTTTCTGAATAAGTTCCAGCATGTCCGGCGGCGTAAATTTGGGAATAAGGGATATGGCGGCACCCCCTTCAAAAGGCATCAGCGAAAAGGTCCCAAAGCCGGCGGCAAATGATACCGGTGCGGCACCACCTAAAACATCACCGGGCTTCATCTTGTAGACATGTTTGTTAACCATCTTGGTTTCTATGACAATGGGACGGACAAAATGGACACATCCTTTTGGCATGCCGGTGGTGCCTGAGGTATACAGCATAATGCCGATGTCGTCACCTTTGAGCATGGTGGCTTCCAGGTCAGCGGAACCTGCTTCGAGCATCTCTTCATAGACCATATTGCCGGCAGCCTTTACTTCATCGGCATTTCCGCCGATAACGATTACCTTGGTGCCGAATTCGAAGTTCGGCTTGGCCTGCTCAACCGGGGGCATGAGCGGGGCATTGACGATAAAAAATTTCATTTCGGCATTGTTGGCCACAAACGCCACCTCTTCGCCGGACCACAGGGGCGAGGTGGGCACTGGAATTGCCCCTATTTTCTCAATGGCAAAGACGGCTACCAGGGCCTGAATCGAATTCACCAGACGAATACCCACACGGTCTTGTGGTTCAACGCCTTCATTTTTCAGACTGTTCCCGAACTTGTTTGTCATTTCCTGGAGCTGGGCATAGGTGACGGTCTGGTCCATGAATTTGATGGCAGCATTGTCACCTCTGCCTTCGCGAACATGACGGTCGAGCAAGAAATCGGCAAGATTCAATTCATCCGGAGTATCCGCAAACTCTTCCGGAACTACATATTCAGGCCACATATCTTTTGGTGGCAGCATATTTTCCGGTATTTTTCCCATAATATAAACCTCCCTAATTTTATTGTTGTCTGTTTTTAATGTAACCCGTTTCCATTACTCAACAACCGGTTTTATATCCCTGCCTCGGCCGACAGACATGAGTTTAACCTGTTTTAAAGTCGAGTTTTGTCAATTCCACCCCGAATGACGTTCGGACAGCCGTTCCGGGATGATGTGCTGAAAGATCTCACCTCCTTTCAAAAGAAATTGTTGTGACCAATTCAAAAAATTTTAGTTTCGATAATCGAATAGGTTTTGTTAGAATAGTTTCCAAACATGTTCCTATAAGATATCCCGCAATAAATTGCAAGGCAAAAAACACATGCTTTTGTATGTTACTTTTTTCAAGTTAAATAGGACGCCCCAGTACGATCTTCCGGACCTACGGGGCAGGCAGATTTTCGCAGATATACACAGATAATATTGTTGTTTTGCAATTTAAGAATCTTAATAATCTGTGTTCATCTGTGTCCAAAAAAGGAAATTTCTATACTATAAATTTAACAACGAAAAATGGTGCTGGAATTATCGGGGGTCGGCCTTGAGATCCGTATCTAAAAATAGCACTATGTGCGTCCACTTCCCTTTTCTAGCTAGTAATACTTTATATGGTATTATAGATATTATTAACTACCGTATGTTGTATTTTTATGCTTTCCAAAGGCGCCGGAAGGATCCTGGAATATTTCTGTTCGATCCCTCTTGTGCCGTCAAACGATTGAATGACGCGGGTTTGTAAATACTTACTTTCCGGGTGTAAAGAGCATTTTTTTTCTTTTGAAAAGATTTATTTTAAATAAAATTCATTTTTTACTCTTGACAAAGTTTCTAAACAATTTTAAAAAGAGAATCCTGAATAGAATTCATTTTTTACTCTTTTTACTCTTGACAATATTTCCAAACAATTTTAAATAGAGGATTTTGAATGAAATTCATTTTTTTCTATTGACAATATTTCAACCCAAAGATTGTATTCGCTGAATATAATTCATACATAATTCAATTATTTTATTCTTTCAGACACTGTTTCAAATTTTTTTAAACCTATTACTTAACTGTTTCAAATTTTTTTCATCGTGTTATTTAAAGGAGGTGATGTCAGATACTTATGCTTTCTGCATAAAGCGGAAAGAAAAACGACCTATCCAAAGGTATGACCACGGCAGCCGGCTCGGCAATTATCAATCAGCTAAAACGGTCGTTTTAACGTCGTTGCCGGTTTAAGCCGAATTTAGATCAGAAAGGGGGTGGTAAAAATCAGTACGGAGAAATCATTTTCGTTTCTCTGACGCTGAATCGGACTCTGGATTTACTCTTGAAAGGATTACTAACTACTTTTTGGAGGTAAAATATGGCAGAAAAAAAAGATGTTGAAATAAACAGCAGGGCCGATACGCTCGACATGATGCATCCTGACATCAGACCCTGGCCGGTTACACCGCCGCCTTCGCCTGAAGAAGTTGAGAAGGTATATGCGAAAAGGAAAGCGGAAGACTTCGGCAAGTGGTGTGAGGACAACCTCAGGTACGAGTACTGCTTTGGCAAACCCGAGGCCCTTCAGGGGATGAAGTTCCTCTGTACCGGCATATGGAGAATGGGCAACATGTTTGCTTCCTCCTTGCTCTGTGAAGCCGGGGCCGAGGTGATCAAAATCGAGCCGCCGGAAGGCGATCCCTTGAGAAAGCTCACGCCTTTTGGCCGGGAAGAGTACATGCTCGAGAGCAAGATTACCGGCGAAAAATGCGGCCTCGACTTTATCCACGAGATGAGGGGTCAGAAATCCGTAACCCTTAATCTTGAAACTGAAGAAGGCCGGGAAATTTACAAGACCCTTGCCAGCCAAGTGGATGGAATTATCGATGAGATGCCAGCGGGCTACATGGACAGCATCGGTTTGGGTTACAGAGATCTTTCAGAGATATACCCCCGACTGGTTTACGCTAATATTGCCGTGCGCGGAACCTGGGGCCCTTACAAGGACAAGACGTCCAAGTTCGGCCAGTGGACCTTAGAACCCTTTGGCGGATGCGCCAACGCGTTTGTCCACAACACCGGCTTTCCCCAGGATCAGCTACCCAGGGGCAAGGGCGGCGACCCCACCCGGTCGGGTGTATGGTTTGCCGACTATGTTGCCGGCGAGCAGACGGCCAACAGTCTTCTGGCGGCACTTTACTGGCGGGACGAGCTGGGCAATGGTGAAGGCCAGTTCATTGAGGTGACCGGAGCCGAATCGCAGAATGACATCCTTGACTTTGACATTGCCTGGTACGGCTTTAACTGGAGCATCAAGGCCAGGACCGGCGCCTGGGACCCCAACCTGAACCAGTACGAGTGGAACCCCTGCCGGGACGGCTACATGATGATCGGCGGCCAGACCGACCGGCTCTGGTATCGGATCGGCATGTGTATTGAGCGGGACTTTCCGCAGTACGGCCGGCTGGTCCATGAAGACCCCATTCTCAAAGAGATGGGCGGCCGGAACGCTCTGAATATGCTGGTCAAAACCTACACCCTTACAACAAGGTGGCTGAGGGATATTAACCGGACCGAGGCCGAGCAGAAGCTCCTGGAATACGAGATCGCGGCCGGGCCGGTTCTGTTCATCGATGAACTCTCCGAGTTTCCCCACTTCAAGTACCGTCCCTGGGTGTGCACCATTGACACCGATCACTACGGGACCTTACTCTTCTCTGTGCCGCCCAACAACTACCAGATGAGGACACCCCATCGGGTCAAACAGATGGGCAGGCCGTTAGGGTATGACAACTACGAGATAATGATTAAGTGGTGTGGCATCGGTCAATTGCAAGTTGACGAATATAAGAAAAAGGGGGTGATGTAATATGCATAGACTCAAATATAACAAGGACCCACGTGAAACGTTAATTGAGGATCAGCAGGGCCCCAAGAGCAAGGAAGAGTTTGAAGAGATGAAGGCGCCTTACGAGGAATACTGCAAGGCGCAGTTCGATCCGGGCAATGAGTTCTCAAAGCCCCATTCTCTAAAGGGCGTCCGGTGGTTGAGCACCACTATGTACATTTTCACTCCCCATTCCGTTTCCAATCTGGCAGAGTTGGGGGCCGATGTAATCAAGGTGGAGATGCCGAGAATGGGCGACCCCATGCGGCATTGTGCGCCGTTCAACGAGACGTATCTCTATCCCCTGCACGACACCAGGCCCATGACCGGTACCGGTATGGGGTATCTGAATGCAAACCCCAACGAGTACCATATATCCATGGACTACCACCTGGACGAGATGAAGGAGCCCTTCTACGCCCTGGTCAGGATGTCCGACGGGTTGACCCAGTGTTACCGACCCGGCACCTTTGACCGCTGGCGGCAGTCTTATCGCTATCTCCAGGAAATCAACCCCAGGTTTACCTCCGTGTGGGGCGGCGGCTTCGGCTACGGGCCCAAGGTCTTTGGCGGTTCCTACGACATCCTGGGGCAGGCCCACGCCGGGTTAGCATCCATAACCGGCATGCACGAGTTCATGGGCGGCCACGCCACCAAGCACTCCAACTGGTGCATTGACTGGTACTCCGGCACCCAGATTACCTTCGGGATCCTGGCGGCCCTCCACTGGAGGAGGAAGTCCGGGCTGGGCACCAAGATCGAGTTTTCCCAGGTCCAGGCCGCCACCCGCTGCCTGGGTTATGCTGCGCCGCTTTACGGCCGGTTCGGCATTGTCCGCCAGCGCTGGGGCAACTGGGATACCCAGCTCTGCGCCCACGGGATCATTCTGTGCGGCAAGTCCGATTTCCCGGATGCCCAGAACCCGCAGGACCGGCTGGAAGCCAGGTATGCGATGATTTCCGCGTTCCAGGACGAGGACTGGAAAGAGCTGTGCGCCATCACCGGAATGAACGACCTGCATGACAAGTACAAATCCCGTAATGAAAGGACCGAAGGCGAGGCTCAGATCGAGATCTACGCGGCCCTGGAAAAATGGGCTGAAGATAAGTCCAGGTCGGAAGTCTGTAAGATCTGCCAGGATGCAGGTCTGCTGGCCGAGCCGGTGATGAACGACAGGGAGTACTACGAGGACGAGCACTGGAGAATGCGAGGCACGGTCCGTTGGCAGGATGACCCCATCTTCGGTGATATCATGGCGCACGGCAGTTACGCCGCAGGCCTGATGTCCAAGACTCCCAGGAGACTCTACTGGATCTGGCGGCCGGTGGGTGCTGATAACGTCAAGATCTACCACGAACTGCTCGGCTATTCAGCAAACAAGATTGAAGAGTGGTATAACAAGACCTTTATATAAAAGGAGGTGCGAACTGTGTGTGATATAATCTGGTGTAAAAAAGATTTTGAGGGAAAACCATGTGACACAGTTAACTACCTGGATCCTTACTGTTTCTGGAACTGGGAAGGCACCGTCAACTGTGCCGAGTGTGGGACGGTTTACTACATCCACATGATCCAGGGCAAGATGTACAGGGGCCCGGAGGAGAGACCCGGCGAGAAGCCCGACACCAGCCCGCTTTATGCGGATAAGCCATTAGATGGCTACAGGTTCTATGGAGCGGGCATCGAAGGCAGGACCAGGCCTTTCGAGTGCCTGCCCAGGCATATTTACCTGGGTGTGCCCGACATGGTGAAGTTCAGCATAAGGGGCAAACCGGTCAGAGGATGGCGTCCCCAGCCGCCGGACGCAAGCAATGCCGGCGGTAGTTACGGCTTTAACTGGGATGTCGAGAGGCTTTCTCCGGATGTATGGGAAGAGTACCAGAAAAAGATAAAAAATGGCGAGGTTACCGAGTGGTAACTAAAGAAAGGAGTGTCTTATGGCAGA
>Ga0315549_1003732_pt1 | contig 13354 bp, 13 predicted proteins | sample SalMarSW160200MG_FD_203101 | JGI IMG/M metagenome (GOLD analysis project Ga0315549, IMG submission 203101) | Salt marsh sediment microbial communities from the Plum Island Ecosystem LTER, Massachusetts, United States - Salt Marsh Sediment SW1601-200 ... | reverse complement strand
AATAAGTGGTTAATGGTATATAGCGCTTCTTCTGTCATAAGCAGGAAGGTGAGGTATGCCTGAACTCCTTCATGGTCCCATTTTACATCCCTGGATTTGGGGTATTTTCTGATCCCTGTCAATAATCCAGCTCAACACTTATTCCCGGATCAAACTCAAGAGTTCGTCCAAGCATGTGAAGTCATGATCGAAACGGCAATGGGAAAGCGGATAAGGGTTCTTACGCCATTGATCGAGTTCTCCAAGAGGGATGTTTTGGCCATGGCTCATGCACGCGGGTTAAATGGCACGTACTCATGCCATGCTGGAGGCGATACGCCTTGTGGAATATGTGTAGCTTGTGTGGAAATCTCAAATGCTGAAGAAAGGAGCTAATCATGGGTGGAGGTGGAAGTGGCAATCGCGGATTGACCCCAGACGAATTAAGAAACCTTGAGCAGAGAGCCAAAAAGTTGATGAGGCAGTCCGGTGGGACAGGGAAGTGCAATGTGTTTATCAGCTTCGACTCCGAAGATCTCAACTATGTGAACATGTTACGCGGTCAAGCCAAAAATCAAAATTCGGATATTGAATTCAACGATTGGTCTCTCAAGGAGCCGTTCGATAGCAATAAAGCCGACTACATAAAGCGAGGCATCAGGGAGCGCATTCGGCAGTGTTCCGTCACGTTAGTCTACGTGTCCGACAAGACGGCTGAAAGCAAGTGGGTTGATTGGGAAATAAAAGAGAGCATCGCCATGGGGAAGGGTGTGGTAGCGATGTACAAAGGCGACACTCCTCCAGCTCGCCTTCCTAAAGCTGTGACCGACAACAAGGTTCCAGTTGTACCGTGGAGCCAGAAGGAATTGACTAAGGCGACTAAGAAGCAACCAGAGAATCGATGAGATACGGACGGGACACCCGGCACCAAAGCCAAACAGACTATGCTATGGCTAAGTGACTACTCATAATCGGGTAAGTGAAAGGGGACTGGGCTAAATAAATAAATTGACAATATGACACTTGAAGTAACATTTTTATACTATGCTTAGCTGGATTAGAAGCTTTCGGTGTACTCCATCATGTCATTGGCCGTGGTATTGAAAGAAGAAGCACCTAAAAAAAATATCTGAGGACTTAGGCACTTTCTGCACGAGCCGCCCATTATGACAGTAGAATAAGGACTGCCTTAGTTGAGTCTTCATGGATATTGATTGGAAGAGATCCAAAAATGAGAAAAGAATACGAAACTATCAAGTATCGCAGAGGTGCAAAACGAGCTATTATTGCAGTATCACGAATTCTCAGCTCCCAAATGAGAAAAATTTCACTTGATCAGGTTCCTTACAAAATTGGGTTTCAATCCTTTAATGTACGTTGTTAAAAAACAAGACTAAGAAAACCAAAGCCCAGAGAACCTAGCGACCGTGTGAAGACATTCTATAGCCTCTAAAAGGAATTCTTAATATAGGGTACGGCACCAGACCTTATTGCGAATAATTTTCTTGTGGCTTTTGACCACGAATAGCAGGCTGGGGGAAAATGGTTATATATCTTTTACAATATAGAGGTCTTCCACATTAGTCTTGACAATCTGATCTACATAGCAGGATTGTCTTCTAAAACAGACTGACTCCCAAAAAACAATTTTTAGATTTTGACATTATTGAATTAATTGGCTAGAAATAATGTAAATTTTTTGCTGTAATTTTTAGGTTCCCTTTCATGGGTGCATATCGAAGTTCGGATTTGGGGAGTTACATATTGGTAAATTCCAGAATTGATGGTTTCGTAAAAAGTCCAAAAAGGACCTCTTTGGCCATCGTAAGTATTTGATTTTATTCAGTGCCTATTCTGAAAAATTTACTTTTTACGAGTTCATCAGAATTGGAATAATTAAAAAATGCTGAACTAATACTGTAACATGAATATCCATTCTTTGAATCAAACAGCTATAAGCCTAGCAATGCCGCGAGTTTTATCTGTTGGGAACATTGAACGGAAGCTGTATTTGGCAGTCCGCCCTTTAACGAGGAAACGTCTGACTTTTGATCTTTCGGAATGTCAATATATTGAAGTCCCAGTATTAATTTACTTGATCGCGCTCATGAAATTTAGAGTCAGTAGGAATCTTCCTACGTTCTTAGTGCTACCTCATGAAAAGAAAGTTCTCGATTTTTTGCAAATATGGGGTTTCCCGGAAGCTGTAGAAAGCGCAATTGGGGTGAGGTTAAGCCAGTTCACGGTTGGGGAGAACGCCGAGTATTTTAATCATCCGCCAAAAGATATTACCACAAGATATGCGGGGCTTGTTATCCAAACCGAGGAAGGTATGGAGCGCTTGCTCTCGAAGCATTACTTTAGCTTGATGACATTTCGCAGTCAGCTGCAACTATTCAATCCTGCTTTTGCACTCACTGAGGCTGCAAAATGGCGAAATATGGGCAGCGTCTTGGCTAGTGTACTAAATGGGCCTGAGAATATGTTCGCCTCCCGTATTGTTTACGAGGCTTTGATAAATGCAGTGCAGCATCCATCGGCATCTGTCATCCAAATAGGCTCACAGCTCCGTTGGCCATCTGCTAAGATCGGCGGAAAAGGGCATTTTACGATAACGTTTTGGGACGATGGCCGTGGGATAATTGATACACTCCGAAGTGCTCTAGATGCAGGACGATCTTTACTGTTTTCCCCGGCCATAGCGATCAAAACAAATTACCTCGTCGAGCTGCAGCAAGGTTTTAGGAAAGTTATTATTGAAAGATGCCTAAGTTCCGATCGAGAACCGAAAAAGGAGGATGGGAATTACTTAATCTTACTCGCTTCAACCTTTCCTGGGATAACGAGTAATCCTAGGTTGCATGCTCCACACCCGGAAACTGTGAAGACTGCAGAAAACAATCAACTTCTTTATCCTGGAATGGGTCTTTTCTTGCTCACCAATGCTGCTGTTAGCGTATATGGTGGCAAGGTGTTTATTAGGACTGGACGGTTTCGCGCCATTTTCTCCCCTAGTAAAAATGGTCATGATTTCAATGTTAATATTAGGGAATATGGAAGTTGGCCCAACTTCCCAGGCAACCTGATCACGGTACGCTTGCCACTCCATGGGAGGTAGCAGGGATGGGCGTACCAACTTTTAACCATTAGGCAAGAAGAAGGATGGAAACTTTTGGGGTTATCCCATTCCGCTTTGGTGCAGCAGCTCCCGAACCTATCTCTGATAAAGACCTTGATTTCTATTACCAAGTTTTAAGCGCTCTATATAGTGAAAAGATACAATTTTTGAATAGTAATGAGGTTTATTCCCTGGCAATTAATCTGGGGGACCTCTATAAGAACGAATCAATTACCTACCAAAAGATCATTAGTCGAGTACAAGGCTGGAGATCCAAACCTGATATCCTGGCTGTCGACATAATACCACCTATGGAAACTCTCATCCCTGGACGAGCAGAATTGCACATTGCCACTGCGCTGCAATTTTTAGGCGAACAGCAAAACTCACTTCATTTTGTAGTGTTTGTTGAAGAGATCTTAGCAGAAAAGGACGCTTTTAATCTACTACTTGCTTCTCTTGTTGAGCAAGGTCGCTTGATACTCGTAGACAGCAATGGTGTGACCGCTGGAAGGATTGAAAAAGATCATAGGCTGCCTGCTGACTATCCTGCACTCAGACATCAAATTTGCCAAGATCCTCTTGGGCTTTTAGAATTAAAAATGATGCGCCGAAGAGGCCATTTCACTAGGCCACGTGAAGAAGGTGGGAAGCATTGCTTTCGGTTTTTCTATGATGGCAGTGAGTGTATTCGTGAAATAAGTCATCTGATTGAGGCATCTGTAAAAAATAGAGGGGGTGATAAAAAGCCTTTCTTGGTTTATGATTGCACGGAGTCTAAATGGTTGGAAGATGCCATTATTACTGTAGCGGGCAGGTTACAGATTGTTCTGATCAATGTTGGTGTGCTGTTTGATAGGCCGAATTTGATACCGGATGAACAACGAGAAAATGGAATCCTTTTTCTGCCTCTTGTTGATACTGGAGCGACTTTAGAAAAAATCCTGCTAAAATGGAGAGAAAAGATCAGCGACTCACTGCCGAAGATCATTACGGTGTTAACCACGCGGGCCAGCGATGAGCGAAAGCGTATTAGGAGAGGTCATTGTGCCGACTGTACATACGAACTTGAATACTTTCTTAAAGTTGAACGTGGTCTTGAGAAGACCGAAAATTGTGTATTGTGCGAGCTGAATGTCCCGAATACTAGTTACGATACAGAATCCTTTGAACTAATTACAAGCTATGATTTTTGGAGTATGGCAGACGAAGTTGGGTGGAAAGATGAGGACTATGTCCCAGATACCCGGGATCCCCTGGTGACATGTCCCGATTTTCCAAAAATGGTCAAGGAAAACGGCGCATGGCTAGCCTCTAAGATTAAGTATCAATTACTCTCTATTATTGGTAAAGAATTCCCAGCGAATCCAGTTTTACTCATATGTCCGGATGAAGACGGTGCCCGTATCCTCTCAGCATATATTCAGGTTCTACACGAAGGACTTACAGTAGTAAGGGTGCCAGAGGATGACTTCAAGGTATGCAGAGATCCTAGCAGCAATTTAAATGAAGTCTTAAAGAAGTGGGAATTAGCTAGGCCTCATTGGTACGTCCAAATAACGGAAGCTTCAAGCGTAGCGGGTATCGCCATTGTTGAGGAATTTTGTGTTTCCGGAGGAACAAGAAAGGCTTTTCTTCGTCTTTTGGCTGCATTGGACCGTAAAGCCTTGGCCCACTTAGCTATAGTTGACTTTAATCCACCGGCATCAAAGGAAAGTGGGATACCTTGCTTTTCCTTGTATGCCTTCGATGCAATTTCGAAAATTTAGATGATGGAAATTCGCTCTTCGAGATTTGCTGAGGATCCAGAAACGGCATGCAACGTACTGATTCATTTAATTAAAGATCGGCCCGAAATGCAGAGACAACTGCTCTTCAGGGATCTTGCTTCAAGACTGCCGGAGGTACGCCCCGAAGCGAAGTTGGCTTTGATTTTAGACCTTTTATCAGAGTATGCGCCAGAAGAGGTCCGCATGTACATCAAAAAAAAAATTCGGCCCGATATTTCACCCAAACCTAAGGGGGACATAATATTTTTAACTGTGAAGCCTAGGGAACTCATGGCAGCAAAATGTGCTCTTGAGATTTCGCAAGACAAAGATGAAGATGGTACTTTCTCTGGCTATCGCTTTTGGCAAAGGAGTCTGGAAGATAGCAAAACTGGATGCACTCGCCAAATTATCCTTACTATGGTTGGTGTTGAAGGAGCATTGAACTGCTCCAACGCATGTCGGACAATTGCGAGCAACCTTGATGTCTCCATTTTTATTCTCATTGGTATGGCAGCTGGTGTAAGACAAAAAGTAGATTTAGGGGATATTGTATTTGTACAAGAGATTATTGATTATGAAGCAGCGAGAAAGGAACCGAATGGGGATGTTAAAAAGCCTGAACCTTTTAAAGTAAATCGCGAACTCCGTCGTGATTTCCAGTATTTTCTATTAAAACCGGATATTTGTTGGAATAACCTAAGCTCTGGAATCAAGTTGCTTAAAACGGATTTAGGCATTCCAGATATGATCGATTCAAAATGGAGACCTCGTATTCTTGAAGGTGTCATGCTTTCTGGTGCAAAACTTGTGGCTGACGGGACAATACCTAGCATGCGAAAGGAATTTCATGAAAAATGCCGTATCCTTGACATGGAGGGGAGTGGCTTTGCGGACGCATGTGAAGAATTACATATCCCATGGTTGGCATTTAAGGGCGTCGCAGATTTTGGAGATCCTCAATCAAAGGATCAATCTGAGACAAAAGAGGCGGATCCTAAAATCTGGCAGGGGCTGGCGAGTCTAGCAGCTACAACAGCCACCATAAATTTCTTAAAAAGTGACTATATGAAAGGGAGATAAAACTAAGTAATGCATTGGCTGATACTCTTCTTTAACAGTAAAAGGGGAAATCTTATATGTTCTGTCAAGCAAAAAAGAAAAGTCTATTAAATTCAACGGCTAGATATAGTCCTTTTTATGAAATTTTAAAGGTCGAATCTTTGATCTTGCCAAATTGTCTTTCCTAATAGTGTAAAGAAATTTAATTCCCACTCACCACATCACTTCCGATGCATCGGGATCTACGACGTATCATGCAGGTTCCTGCTCAACGAGCGGGATTAACGTAATACGTAACGTAATACGCTCGTGCAGAGCGTGCTTGGCCTTTTGGCCTTGGATGTAAGAAGATGATGCAATCATGGGACGTATATTACACGATAAGTTAAAATGGTAACTACTATGTAAGGGAAAAGAGGCGTTCGATCCAACTTTTCACCGGACAGATAAACGCTGCCTGCATCAGATGAGATCGGAAAGCATAGATGACGTTATTGCATGGTGCGCTCTGTATGCTATTGGTTATTCTGACAGTAAGACAAGTAACGTGAAATAAGCCTCTGGGCTTGCGTGAATCCCCACAAGGGAAATTCTCACACAGGATCCTTAGGGGGCAAAGGGGCTGAGAGGCCCCTGCCCTACCCGGTGCTCTTAGGATTTTATTAATTTTTCCAACTATTCTCAATTTTTGGTTTATAAAATAAAGCATGAAAAAAAACCTGCCAGAAAATGAAGAGCGCCTCCGTGATTTAGCGAAAGCTATTCATGATAAGGTCTTTCGATGGTTCTTTGAGTTTAAAACAGGTGTTTTTCTATGTGGCGCAGGAAAAAGTGAAAAAGGCTCAGTGCGTGCCCAAATTGATTCACACTTACGCGATTGGCGATTCTTTTCTTATAGATACGACATAGTATATCCAGAGGATCTTTTCGACGAACTTTTGTATGGTGAAAACCATCAAGATCTGCTTTCACTTGAAGGCATACTCGCAGATAGCGTTGATGCAATCGTACTTATTGTTGAAAGTTTCGGCGCAGTTGCAGAATTGGGTGCTTTCGCCAGTAGCAATCAATTGAGAAAAAAACTGATATGCGTCGTAGACGGAAAATACAAGACTTCGAAAAGCTTCATTAATTATGGACCTCTTAGGATTTTAAAGGATAAGAAGCAGGGAGAAATTATATATGGAAATTTCAGGAATGTTTCACGAATGATTGAACCAATCCGGAAAGCAATTACAAAAGTAAGCAAAAACTCGAAAAAGTCCACTTCGGTAACTAATGTTCTTCAGGCGCATCACTACATTCTTCCTTGTGTATTTCTGTTAGAACCGGCTGATAGGACATTACTTTCAAAATTGGTCATGTACGCCTCTGACATCTCTGAGGCGAAGGCAAAAGCGATTACAACCGCTGCATTGTCTATGCTTAGAAAAAAACGGGAGCTTACTTTAGCTGTTGATGGTTACCGCTTAACTTACGATGGTCAACGAAAATTCTCCGCATTGGGTCGACGGTCTCGAAATAGAATGACATTTGATGCAACTGCATTAGACGACCTACGAATTTCAATTTTAAATTGGCAATATCGAAATAAGAAGCTGAGTATAAATATAAAATGAGGATTGATTGGAGGTGCCGACCTTAGCCGACTCTCGTAGTCAGTGGACGATGTTTCGTCGTCCGGGACGAAAACTTAGCATTATCCCTCACTGATAGAGCTCCACCGCTCTATCAGTTCGGTCATCCAGTAGAAGTAAGGTCGGCACTCTCCATCAATAATTCAAAATGTTATCAGATAGACATAAACTTGAATTGCTGGGCCTTCCTCCCATTGAGACGCTTTCAGATCTTGCGCAAGCTACACATTTATCAAAGGTCCTTCTATACAGGCTAATCAATCATACGGACAAACAATACAAAGTGTACTCCATCCCAAAATCGAAAGGGAAACGAAGAGAAATATGCCAACCCTCAAAGGAACTTAAGGCTGTTCAATCGTGGGTTTTGCGAAACATCGCAGATAAATTATCTGTACACGCTGCTTGTAAAGGCTTTGAAAAAGGCTTAAGTGTGAAAGATAATGTATTGCCACATATCGGTGCACTTGTCTTTTTATGTGTGGATATTGAGAATTTTTTCCCCAGCGTTGTTGCGAGTCGGGTATGGACTTTATTCCGTTCTTTAGGCTATTCAGAAGATATCGCCGGGTTTCTTACCTGCATATGCACATTTAAGCGTGGATTACCACAAGGTAGTCCAGTTTCCCCAAAATTAGCAAATTTGTGTTGTTATCGATTAGATCACCGCCTTTCTGCCTTTGCGGGGGCCAGAGGGATCGTATATTCAAGATACGCAGACGACATGACCTTCTCTGGTTATTCTTATGCCCGTGTTAATGGTGCTTTATCGACCATTCGGGAAATTGTTAAGTCTGAAGGGTTTCGTCTTAACAATTTAAAAACGAGAGTTATGGGACCCGCTCGTTGCCGAAAGATAACAGGCTTAGTTATGGCCTCTGATTTCGTAGGAATCGGGAGGATAAAGCTCCGCGAACTACGCGCTCGAATTCATAGGCTTTCTCGCGTGCCAAAAAAGAATTCTGAACCTGATGAGCTAGCGACCATAAAGGGGTGGTTAGCATATGTTAAAGACGTCGATCATCGGAGATATGAGATTTTACTAAAATACATAGCGAATCTTTGCGATAGACATCCTAAATCTGCGTTGATGCATATAATTAGCCCTTAATTTAGGAAGAGCATAATCACTCCAGCGGATGGCTTACAGCCCCCGCTGATTTTTTCGTTATGAGCTTTTCCAATATAAGGAGAAACAATACATGACCGGCAATGCCTGGATAATTACGGGAATTATAGCTGCCGCAATTGCCGCCTTCGCGATTCCTTATGGATTCCACCTGAAGTCTAAACAGCAATCTCAGTCCAGTATACAAATCTCCGGAGATTATGTTGCTGGACCAAAGATTTCAAGTGGAGGCGACTATGTTGCTGGAGACAAAACGATAAACATTGGTCCTAGCAGTGTAGAACTGGAGGAAATTGTGAGGCGTGTGCTCAAGGAGTCTACTCCGGCATTATCAAAATCATTTGGCGATGCATACACAGTGTTCGGTCTCTCAGAATCTGGCATTGTTGTCCCAAAGGGTAGCGTACCATCGGGCTTGGATGTTAATTGGGAAACAGGACGAGTAATCAAGGTTACTGAGAAAATTGTTGAGGCCATGCTTCCTGATATAGTAGCCAATACAGAGCATATTCGGAACTTCAGAATGTCTGGGAGTACAATTAGCCTCCCAAAAAAGGTAGGCACGCGCATGAATCTGATCAAGACCAAAGATTTTAATATACGAGTTGAAGTGATTGGGGTTGATAAACGGATAGTTGTTGTAGGGATAGGTTTGGCGCCATCAGACTAAATTGGATATCGTGATCTCATAACATCGGCATTGAGGGCGACGGCAAAAAGCCGCCGCGCCTCATGCCGGTCGTTAGCCATGCCATGCGGTGGGAGGAGTGCAATGGCCGTTCCCGATCAGAACTCGCTCGACTATCTCTTGCAGACAGACATCCTCGAAGGCGTCTTGCCGCTTGTCGGGACCGAGCAATGGCAACCCCTCTACATGAGTGGGGATGACGATTCCGGCCGGTTCGGTCTTTGGTGCGCCCTGCTCGATGATGCCGCGGTGGAGCTCGCACTCAACAATGACTCATGGGACCTCAGGATCGGGGATGGGAAGCCTGGCTTCAGCCAAAGCTGGCCCGACGGCGAGTTGGTGACGGAGTATCACCCATATGGCGGTTGGGATGGCGTACGAGCTCTGGTTCACCATCGCTCATTCCATGGAGCGTATCCGACATATTGCGAACTCGATCAGGAGTTCCGTTTGTACCATGACCTCGCTCATGACCCAGATCGGGGTATTCTGCTGACGTTTGATGACTCGGGGCGTGAAGTCGAGGTAGTTCGAATTGGCAAGCATGAAGTCACTGCGCGTCTCAAGTACCTTCGCCAGTTTCAAGCCGGCACCCATCAGAACCTGGCAATCTACGTTGACTCTGTGAGGTACTCAACAATTCCACTCGAAGACGTGGGAGAGAGGCACGAGTCGGGGGGAGACGAAAGAGCTAGATGGTCACGGCACGTGGTCGCCTGCGACTTCCTCCGGGACTACTCAACTTTCTCGCGAGTTCTCTTCAAAGTGATACTTCGGCCCCCAGCCCTTGAGAAGGCCGGCATTTGGCCCTTCGATGAGGACGAGGAAGAGCCGGAGGTCTCCTTCATCATCGGCGTCAACGAAGACGGCGAGAACGTCGAGTACATCTCGAATCCTGACAGCCTCTCCAACTACTTCGGTGCGAATCCCAAGGCGCCCAACTATCTGACGCCTGTCTACTTCAGGCGAGAGGTCTTGGCGAAGTACTACGCTGAACCAGAGCGATACACGGTGTCGGACGGACGCCTTTCCTGTCTAGGACTGTGGAGTTGTCAGATAGACAACGACCTGGATTACTACGTGGTTGTCTTTCTTGGCGACCTCGGCCGTGACCTTCCCTACGAAGAGCGTCTTCACTGGCGGCAGTTCAACATCCCCCCTGAGGGGGGAATCAGCGAAACGAACTTCAGGCGCAGCTTCCTTGCCCAGTTCACCGAGCCTAAAGCCCCCGATCTGGTCTTCAAGGACGAGTACGAGCGCTTCTCTGCTGACTGGACCGCGAAGCTGGGCTGGCCATTCTTCCTGCCGCTTGCGCCGGGAGACGCACACCTCGCCGACACCGTTCGGATTCCCGTGACGAACTCGCAGGCAGAAATGGACGAACAAGTTCTCTGTCTGACCAAGTTGCTAGTTGACTCGCTTAACGAAAAGGAGCTCGCTCGGGCCGCATCGGAGCTTCCCGAAGGAGCCAAAGGCATAGCCAAACTCGACGCCTTCTTCAAGGTAACCGGCTACGACTCCGGCGAGGCGATCGTCCAGTTCTTGAAGGACTTGCAGTTGCTTCGTTCAACCGGCTCAGGCCACAGAAAGGGATTGGCATACGACAAGACGATTGCAAAGCTGGGCGTCAATCCAAGCCGTAAGCCCAATGCTGTTGCGCGTCTCCTTGAAGAGGGTGTGGCGATGCTTCGTGCACTGCGGTCGCAGTACATTGACACTGACAAGGATGGCTAAGCCATTCAGCCGACGCTCGTACCTCACGCGGCTGATGGCTGGCGTTATGCATTTATTTCAAAGGAGGAAATATGAACATTGAATTTCATTGGTCTCCACAGCCAAGTTCAGACGATCAGGAGACAGTAGAGAGTGAAGTCTCTTCAATCCTGCAAGATAGAGACATCAAGCCATGTCATCCTGGAGCAATATCCGTGTCATTGGGCATAAGTGGGCCCTTAGACAATAAATTACAGGGCTCAGCCAAATGTCAATGCGGAAAAATGCTTATGACATTTGAAGGTGGCAGTAATGCATCTAATTTAGTGATTACAGAATTCGAGTAATTGCAATGAAACCCAGTGGCATAACACTCATGCCGCTGGACTCGGACGTCCCTAACGCGGCGCCGGTCAGGTGCGCGTTAGGCAGATTTATAAGGAGCATAAGTAGTAGTTTCATATGACTTTTAATGGAGGGAACCATGAATAGCAAAACTTCATTTCTCAAGATAATAATTATAAGCACAATTTTGCTGATCATGACTTCACTCGTCTCTTGTTCAGCCGAATGGCGTTTAAGGCATATAAAGATATACCCAACTGCCGATTTTAATATCAAAAACCATAAGCTCAGTATAGCCCCATTCCAGTGTGAAATTCCAAGTATCGGCCAAATAGTAAGTGATGCTGTGGCGGCCAATCTCTCCGATTCAGGAGTAATACTTATCTCCGGCCCTGATAAAGATGCTGAATATTTGTTAGAAGGTACGGTAGCAGTGACTACTATTACAAAGGGGAGGTTTTTAGTGAAGTTTGCATCTGCGGGACAAGTTACTTACATAGCTGCTGCTAGTTGTAAAATCATTGATCGAAGCACTGGCCAAGTTGTTATGAGTTTGACCTTTGGAAAAGCGATTAAATTGGAAGGGGCAACCGAACTTGGGGAAGTAATAGCCGAAGCGATAAAAAGAGAAATGAGAAGAAAGAAATAGCTGACAAACCACAAGCTATTCAACTAATCTAAAGGAGGAGGGTTCAGCCCTTGACATTTGACAAAATCGATTCTTTTCATAAAATCAAGGTATTATGCCTGAACCCGTCAATGAACCCGACTTGGGTAAAGCTGCGCCTTACCCAAGCGGGTTATCTCCATCGTTATGTGCGTATCAATGAAATAGAATTTCTATGAGACTCTTACTTAAAATATGGCCATACACCGCATCCCTAATTACAGGCTACTTGCTTTACATTGTTGGCAGTAAAATGGAGGGTGATGCAAAAGGTCTTGTTCAGAATATTTCTGCGGCTTTTGTTGCCATACCGTGTCTTTATGTAATTTATGAACTTGCACAACGTTTTTCGACAAAACGCCTTAACAAAGAAATATTTGAATACGGAAAAATGCTCATTGATAGAGAAGCCCTCTCTATAGTTTCGCAACTCATAAAGAGCGTTTATTCGTACGAGACGAGGGATACTTCATTCCAAGGCATACGAACGTTTCTGTCCTTGGAAAAGATTAATGTGAAAGGCATTATCGAGCAAACCAAGTATCTCGGCTTCCAGGCATTCAAGGCATGGATTGTTACAGAAAATAAGCTCCATGAAATCCTGTGTAACGCATTCATCTTACAGCGAATGGACGACGATCAAATTATTTCGGTGATAACCCTTATAAAAAGCCTTCGGAGGCTTGAAGCCATCCAGAAAATCGAAACGCTTTATAAAATAACAGAACGAAAAGCTGAAAATTACCAAATGCAGAGCGGGAAAGCGATAAACCCAGCAAATAAGGAATATCCTGATCGTTATCTCCTTCTAAAATATCTCAAAGATGATAAGTATATTGTTACTGATTTCGGCGACTTTGCCCCTTACCAAAGCAATAAACTCCTCAATATCTGTTTCGTTCAACCGCAATTCATAGATACTTATGCAGATGCTATCTGTGATGTTATTTCAGATATCAATCGGTGGTTAGAACTAACTGGTGATGAATTTTTGATAGACACCAAAATGTTTCGAGTTGGGTTGAAAGATATCGATATGCTGGACCAGGAGGGCACATAACAACTGAATTCACTCGGATGTGAGTTACGCTTGCGCTCCACTCACCCCGGTGATTCAGGGCGTTAGGCGGTAAGAAAAGATAAGAAGAGAAATAATAATGCACAAGTTTAAGGATAATCAAGGTAGATCAATCCGCCTGTCGAAAGAAAGGCTGGACCACATAGAATCCGATCATCCTGAAATGGTT
>Ga0315549_1003731_pt1 | contig 13360 bp, 15 predicted proteins | sample SalMarSW160200MG_FD_203101 | JGI IMG/M metagenome (GOLD analysis project Ga0315549, IMG submission 203101) | Salt marsh sediment microbial communities from the Plum Island Ecosystem LTER, Massachusetts, United States - Salt Marsh Sediment SW1601-200 ... | reverse complement strand
TGGGTGGACTTTACCTGACTAAATGGTCTGAGGTGTGGACGGTCCTCCCTTGTGTATTAGCGGGCCTTGTAGTCATCTGGATTCATGCCCGACCGCTCAATGTAATGCAGCTTGACGAAGAGCAGGCCCAACAACTGGGCATCAATGTGGAAAGGGTCAAGCTCATATTACTGGCTGCTGCCACCCTTATTACTTCCTCAGCGATTTGCTTCACTGGCCTTATCGGTTTCGTCGGCATACTCATCCCTCATGCAGTAAGGCTTATTTGGGGGCCAGACTACCGGTTTTTGCTCCCTCTATCCACGCTGGTTGGCGCAATCTTTCTCATCCTGGCCGATACTTTAGCCCGTACCATAATTCCTCCTACGGAGATTCCGGTAGGAATAATTACTGCTCTCTGTGGAGCACCTTTCTTTCTTTATCTATTGCGGAGAAGGAAGGGGCTTGCTTTCTTCTGAATTGTTGCCTGTCACCCTGAACGTAGTGAAGGGTCTTGAGATTCTTCGCTCCGCTCAGAATGACAAGAGGAACCAGAATGACGAAAGGAATATGTAAGATGATGAGAGGAGCAGGTAGCAAGTATGATTGAACTGGATAATGTCAGCTTGGGCTACAACCATCGAGCCATATTGCACAATGTAAATATGAAGGCTGGGCCCGGCCAGGTACTGGGGCTGGTTGGCCCCAATGGCTCGGGGAAGTCAACATTAATCAAGGGAATGGCCCGGGTAATAGACCTATTCTCCGGGCATATCTTAATTGACGGCCGTGATATAAGAACCATTAAGCGAGACGAACTGGCTCGGCTTGTTGCCACGGTGCCGCAAAGCCCTGCCTTGCCCGGAGCTTTCACTGCTTTTGAAGTAGTGCTTATGGGACGAACGCCTCACCTCGGGCTTCTTCGCTACGAGGGAGGAAAAGACCTGGCTATCGCCTGGCAAGCCATGGAGGCAACGCATACCCAATCCTTCGCTGAGCGCAGAGTAAGTGAGCTCTCAGGAGGAGAGAGACAGAGGCTTATTATCGCTCGGGCACTAACCCAGCAGCCAAAGGCAATGCTCCTTGACGAGCCGACTGCCAATCTGGATATAAATCATCAAGTCGAGATTCTTAATCTGGTCAAGAGCCTTTGCCTGGAGCAAAGTTTGACCGTCATTATCGCTTTACATGATTTGAACCTTGCTGCTCAATACTGCGATTGGATGGTCATGCTAAATGGAGGGAAAGTTTACGCTGAAGGCACGCCAGCCGACATACTCACAGCGCCGAATATCAAGAAAGTTTACGGAGCCGAAGTATGTGTTTATCCCCACCCCATTAACAAGTTGCCCACCACTCTTATCACAGCAGGCGGGAAATAGCGACAAGAAAACTACACAATCCGTCATCTTGTGACATTTTCATTGTTACAGGCCTACTCTTCAGGAAGCAACGTGGCTGAGGCTTCCTGTATACCGAAACTAAACGGAAAGTCAGGCGCTATACCAGCGCGTTTGTGAAACTCGATAATAATGGCCTCTGTATCCACTAATGCCCGGTTGGCGTTGTCTTGCGTGCAATAATTCTCCCATTCAGTCTTGAGATACTCATGCATGTATCTATCAAATGTCTCGTCAACAACCCGAATCTTATTATCAGTTTTCAGGGCTCTGGACTTACCGTGGGCTAAAGAGTTCCTGAATTTGAACACTTTTGAAACCGTCTGATAGGGGCGTCTTCCTTTATTTTTCTTAACTCCTAGTTTCTCTGCTATGAGGCTGAGTTTGGATAATGGAGATAGCCATTGCTCCAGGTCATCCCAGCATTCAAATAACCGTGGACCCACATGGTTCAGGTAGGCCTCCATCATGAAAGCAGTGAAGACGAGACTAGCCATGACAGGATAGAAAGAACCCTCTTGGTCTTTCTGTGCTTTCTCCAGCATCACATGGGACGCATGCCAAAGTTCTACGTACGTGATTACTTGTCTTTCTTTAGATACATTTGCTTTACGCTTCGCCATACCTTGAATTATACTATATCTTACTGTATCCCCAGTGGTTACGTTCCAGTAGAAGTACAAACAATCTCCAGGATCTAGCAAAAAGCCATCTTGTATCTTCAAGGTTTGCTTCCTTGTTTCAGTTTCAAGTTATTTCGGCATTGATTTTCCCGTCAACTACGGCTACAATATTGCTCACACGCTGTTCTATCTAATGTTCTCAGTTGTCTGAAGTCATGACCGATCAACGAAAAACACTCAAAGGCGAAATAAAGGAAATTCGTAGGAACCGGAGCGTATCGCCCGAAGATTTCGAGATGATGACTGGTATTACTCTTGAAGCCGCTAAGAAACTAAAAGATGGCGACAAAATCATAGAGGAGTTCAAGCTCTCATATACCCCCTACAGCTTGAGGATTCTGGCAGGAATGGTGACCGGACTCATAGAAATCATTGACCACTTTCTTAGTGTCCTAGGGGAGAAAAAGCTTGGATTCGGTGGGTTGGCGAGAGACGCAGAACTGCGTGCGAAGTTTGAATTCTCTGCGTACCTGCTTTTTGTCCTGGATGTCTTTGCGACCCAGCATCAAACCCACGAATCAAGACTAGAGATATTCTACGCTGTTAGCAATGAGGTGCTAGAAGCTCTGCAACAGATATCACCAGAATATCAAGAGTCAGAATTCAACAAAGACCTTTACAAGAGAATGAATCAGTACGGTGCTTTTGTTAGAGAACCGGACACCATATTCAAGGTCCCCCCTGATGTAAGTGTTTGGGAGCTGCTACAAGAAAACCTGACCAAAGTTGTTGCTAAGGGTGGATTCGAAAAAAAAGAGATAGGCAAGAGAGAATTGACTGATTTGCTTCTAGGCAAAAAACGCATGAGAGCCAAAAACAAACCTCTGGACATCGTTTCTGTTGCTTATGGAGCGATTTGTCAACGAGCAGCAGAACATTACCGCTTCATTATTGGCGAGTTATTTGCTGCGACCGAGGATATTAGACATTTAAGCGTAAACGACCTGGACAGAATCCTCAAAGAAGCGAAAGCTAAAATCGCAAGATTGGACGAAGAAGACAGAAACACAGAATCATGAACGAATCTCTCCAGACATTCATTTCTCTCCCTGGTCTGCTCGGCGTTGGATGAGTTATAGGCGTAGATTTCCAATCCGGCTCTCGATATCAAAAGAGTTGAAAGCTGACATTCACGAACTGAGGCACCCAAGATGCGGTGCGACTTTAATATAAGTACTCACCATTCTTGATCCAGAGTGCGGGCCACAAGAAGCCAGATTGTTGAATTTTAGATAACCTAACCCTTTTGCACTGCAGCGACGATGCTTGATACAATATCAGCTGTCCAATGCTAATATTTGGGGAAAGGAGTTAGAAATGAATCTTTTACCAAGCACCGGAATCGACATTGATGCGGAGATTGTGGACGTCAATCAAAGTGTTCACAAAACGGGGAAAGCCAAGGGGCTCCTGCGCATCGAAATCTCCGTAACACCACCACAGCTTATAAAGGCGATATCAGCTTACTCAAGCCACTACGGAGTATTATTGAACCCGAACTCTTACAGCAATTTACCAAAGAAGAAGTCCGCACGTGTGCGGATAACTCTCATATTTGGGGAGGATGAATATCAGGCACAGTTAAAAACACCAGAAAGTGTATTAAAACAGCTGACTTCGAGAAAGCCACTAAGGACAGGCAATCGCGGACCTTGGATTCCCTCTGGCCCCGTGATGGATAGGTATGGTAATGACGTCAAACTCGCTGGGGCCCTCAAGAAAGCGGGATTCCCCCTCAGTCATTGGACGCTGACACAGAAAGCCATGAGCACTACACTGTCTAAACCTAAAACGGTTACTCTTCTAACAGTCAAGTTTCTGATCAAAGGCAAGACTTGGACACTTCTTTCACCATCAGGCTTGACTCAGTCTGGCGGGCCTCCGACTCCGAAGCCGTATAGGTGAGGTTATGATACCCATTTATTCTCATTCACAGCTAAGCAAAAGTAAATTCAGCCTGGCAAAACCATATCTAGGCTTTTAATTATTGAATAAGCCGGCGGGGAGGCGAGCTTCATAACAAGGGACGGGAGAAGCCGCAGGTTGGGCAATGGTACATGCCCATTGCCGCCCCACAGCAAGGACAGCTAATTTCATCATCCCGGGCCTCGGGAATTTTCCCCACGACCTGATTATAGATACGCCAGTAAAAGAAGTGCTCTTTGTTTATGAACTTTATGTCAACTTCCTTTCTTGCTGATTGGAATTCTCCGTCTGTGACCATACCGTTTATTATTCCGTGCAGTTTGGTAGAGCCAGAGCCGTACTCTATGGGCTCCTTTCTCCTCCACACTATCTCCGCCGGAATCAAGTCCTCAAAGCTCTTTCTCAGGATATACTTCCCTACCCCATCTTTAACCTTGAACTCCGTGCTTATTTCCAAGGCAAAGCGAACGAAATCCTCATCAAGGAAGGGTTGCATTACTTCAACGCCCAAAGCCTTGCCAAGATAGCCAGATGAGAAGTGCCAGTTTTTGGAAAGTCTTCTTATATATCTTCCCAGGTCTTTAGGAGGAAGCTCCGCCATATAAGAGTAGCCGGCGAAGAGCTCATCAGCTCCGTCACCGGTCATGACGGAACTAACCCCACTTTCTCTAGCCAGCTTAAGGGCAAAATATATGGAAAGGTCATTGGGCAGGGCGAGGTCAAAGGTTTTCAGTATTCCTATAACCTCAGGAAGGGTGGCAAGCGCTTCTTCCGTAGTGAATTCCATCTTCTTATGCTTTATTCCCAGGAACTTGGAAATCTTTTCTGAATAACCCAGGTCAGATGCCGGAGAGTCTTTCAACGCCACAGTGAAACCCACACTTGGCCTGGCTACAAAAGCCAAAATACCAGTATCGACCCCTCCCGATAGGAGCATGCCATCGGCTCTGCTCCTCTCCACAGCTTCCTTAAGCTTAGTCCTTAACTGTTCACAAAGGTCCATATTGACTGGTCCTTTTGCACCCATAATAACATTTTCCCCGCCTCTCAGACTTTTGACTTCTGCATTATGCTAAAATATGTTTGTTAGGCAAGAATAGTCGGTGTCTAGCGAGAGGTGAGGCATGACACGAAGGGTGGTGTACATTTCAATTGTTTTGGTGGTTGCCTTGGTGGTGGTATTGGTTCGGGTGGTACCGTCTTATAGGGCAGATGATTATGTCGTGCAAATATGGCAGCCCGGGACGGTAAGTGGTGAGCCAGAGGCACTGCTAGCTTTTGGTATTGTTGTTGATAATGGTAACCACGTGCTGACAGTCCTAGACTATGAAGAATATACCCCGGACAAGCTATTAGTGGTCTCGCCCGAATACGGGACGTTCAACGCCTCTATTCAAGCTATAGACTATCGTACCAGCGCCACACTGCTTCAATTGCAAGATGCCAACTTACCGCCGGCTGAAATCGGCGACACTCCATCCCTGGCCTCAGACCAGGGCCAGAGGGTATACATTCGGGGATGGGCCCTTGGGACTAATAGATACATGAAGTGTCCGGCAGATGCCTATGCTTGGGACGACGTATCACCATCATTCTTTAGGGTAGCTCTGTCAGGGGGAAAAGGTTGGGTTAGCAAGTCAGGGGCAGTAATAACCGATAAAGATGGCAAGGCTATCGGTCTGTTAGGCAGGTACTGGAGTATGTTGGCCATTGTAACCATTCCTCCAGGATATCTTCCGTTGGCAATAAACATCGATAGTGCTTTAGGGCTATTAACAGATACAAGCCACACAAACGGACCAGCGATGTTTGTTGTTCTAACTGACCGCCCGTTGGTGGGCAGATATTTTGTACCCGGGGATCCACCGCATCTGCTAGCCAATAACATCGAGAACCTGGTTACAAATGTAACGGAATTACTCAATGAGCTTGGGGAGACCCTTCCTCTGGATGATATGGAACAATACTCCTCAGGTCTGCCCGTAGGGTTCAATCCCGAAGAAGGCATCATGCTGATAGCAGCTTTTACATATCCGGTAGAGCTGCACGATAGCGCCAACAATTTGCTTGCCACAGCTAAGTGGATTGGCATCCACTGGGACAGGAGCGAAGGCAAACCCAACCGCCTGATTTACGGAAGCGCTGGCTACACAGTGGAAGGTGCTTATAGTATCGAAGGCAGTATAAGCGGTCTTGTACAACTCCTTGAACCGGAATTGTCAGAGTTGGGGCATTAATCGAGTCGTCATTGCGAGCCCCGACTTGTCGGGGCGTGGCAATCTCATTGCCCCTCCACGAGGTTGCTTCGTCCTGCCACGCTTCGCTCGCAGCTTCGGCATCGCTCCGTTGAATTCTTGACACGATGCTCTGCATTATGCTATAATTTAAATGTTAGGCAAGAAGAGTTGGTACCTAGCAAGGAGGTGGGGCATGATACGAATAGAGGCTTGGTTATGCCGATGGGTGTTTCCTTATCGGAGCTCTCCGGCAGCATAAGATGTGTTGCTGGAGAGCAATTGGAAGCCCTGAGCTCTTCGTCTGTAAGGCAAGGCTCCCAAGAAGGGGCAACAGTGGTTCAGCCGGAAGCTGAAGTGGAAGAGTAGGGGTGATTTAAAACTGAATAGCGATATTCAGGAGCGAGCTTCAAAATTTGGAGCTCGCTCTTTTTATTATCTGTTATGCCACTTTGGCGGCCATCATCGTTCAGAACGATGGTGAACACAATGCTAATTACAATACAGGTTACCATGGGGAAGAAGAACTGAAAGCTCCCCTTGTGCAGAAATATATCGCCGGGAAGCTTTTCTAAGAAAGGAATTCGCTGCCAGAAGAACAATAGCAAACCGAGGAAGATGAGAAAAGCTCCGCCGAGAATTAGAATCTTGCCTATGCCTTGAAAATCCATGTAAGCCACTTAGTAACAATTTTAACTTATTAGGCTATCTTTGGCGTAATCTAGCTTGTATAATACTGGTATAAAAACCAGACGGTGCAGGCATGATTACCTCATACAGCCGAGAGTTAATGCTAGGTATCCCCCAGGGAACCTTGATTGACCTGGAGACCACCGGTCTTGATATGGGCCACGATGAGATAGTGCTTTTTGGCTACATCCAAGGGAGCCACCTTGAGATAATTTGCCGGAGTTCGCAAGAAGAAGCGCCGTTTATCGCTCAGCTTGCTGAACTCGTTCCGACGCTCCCCGAGCCATTTTACGCCTACAATCTCTCCTTCGAGAAGGGATTTCTTCAAGCTAAAGGGATTGACATAGAAGGGATCGACTTATTTCAGCCCTGGAAGGAAAAAGCCGAGGCACTTTACCTCAAGTGGCCTAAGTTGGACGAACTGTTTTCTCACGCAGAGCGCTATTTTAACGAGCCAGTGATAAGCGGCAGAGACGTCCCTTTGCTATGGCAAAGATTCCTTTCCACAGAGGATGATAATTATTTGCAGCAAATCGTAAAACACAACGAGTCTGACCTGCTTAGAGAGCTATACTTGCTGGTGTATTATCGAGATAGCTACAAGGTTTAAGGGAACTATGAAGCAAGACATTGAAAATACTGAGGGCTTTCTACAAGACACATAAAATAGTTCTACAACTCATGGTAGAATAGAGGCTAAACCGGAAAGTATTATGAAAAAGATTGGCGTCTTGACCAGTGGCGGTGACGCTCCAGGGATGAATGCCTGCATCAGGGCTATCGTCCGCTATGGGGCCAGCCACGGGCTGGAGGTCGTGGGGATTCGCCGAGGATACTGCGGTATACTGGAGGAAGACTTTGTAAAGTTGGGTCGTAGGGCGGTAGCCAATATTATCCACCGTGGGGGCACTTTCTTGGAAACTGCTCGGTGTGAAGAAATGAAGACCGAGGAAGGCTTACGGAAGGCAAACGAGATTCTGCAACGGAAAGGCATTGAGGGATTGATAACTATAGGCGGGGATGGCACCTTTCGCGGTGCAGTAGCCCTGGCTGAAGCCGGAGATATAAAAGTGATTGGTATTCCGGGCACCATAGATAACGACGTCTATGGTACTGACTACGCTATTGGCTTCGATACCGCCATAAATACAGCTTTGGATGCCATAGACAAGATCAGAGATACCGCGGAGTCGCTACAACGACCCTTCTTCATCGAGGTCATGGGAAGGTGTAGGGGATTTATTGCACTGGAGGTAGGAATTGCTGGCGGAGCCGAAGACATCTTGATTCCGGAATTAGAGACAAAAGTAGAACAGCTTTGCCTTGATATAAGGCACAGCTTCAAGAAAGGTAAGAAATCCTCTATCGTGATAGTTGCTGAAGGAGATGAGGCAGGCGGCGCGTTTTCAATTGCTCAACAAGTATGGGAGAGATTAAGGCTGGAGTATCGAATTTGTGTGCTGGGACATGTCCAAAGAGGCGGCTCACCTACAGCCAGGGATAGAGTTCTCTCCAGCAAGTTAGGAGCAGCAGCCGTAGATGCCTTGCTCGATGGGAAAGCAGGTTACATGGTAGGTGAGTTGAAGGGAGAGATAGCCTTCACTCCTCTAAGGGAAACCTGGGAGAAGAGTAAGGAATTGGATAGCAACTTGCTACGGTTAATCAAGATATTGGCTGGATAGGAACGTAAAAAAGGCTTGATCTTGCTTCTATCGATCTTTGTCTTGTTCTTCTCAGAGAACGCCCCCGGTTAACCTGCTGTACACCTCACGATATCTTTTTGATGTTCCCTCTATTACCTCCGGTGGCAACATAGGCGCTGGCGGTTCTTTATCCCATCCTGAACCTGAAAGCCAATCACGAACAAACTGCTTATCAAAGTTGGGTTGAGAGTAGCCAACCTTGTATTGGCTGGCATCCCAGAAGCGACTTGAGTCTGGCGTTAGTAGCTCGTCAATAAGGGCTAATTGGCCATTGATGAAACCAAACTCAAATTTGGTATCGGCAATTATTATACCCCTTGTTCTGGCATAATCCCGAGCATAACCGTAGATAAGCAGGCTTTTTTGTTCTAATTCTTCAAAAAGGTTTTCAATACCAATGTCTTTTATGTCCTGGTTGGTTAAAAGGCGGTCATGCTCCGTGTCGCTCTTGGTAGTAGGAGTAAAGATAGGTTGGGGCAATTCCTGGCTTTCCTTCATTCCCGAGGGTAAATGGATATGGCCAATTTTTCCAGTCGCCTTATACTCTGCCCATGCCGAGCCAGATAGATAGCCGCGAACAACGCATTCTACAGATATGCGCTCGGCCTTAGCCACAAGCATAGAGCGGCCAATAAGAGAATCCGGTAACTCCCCCGGCTGGCTCGAGAGATTCCTTAATTCGTTCAGAACAACTCCGACAGAGTCGGAGCTATCGATTACCTTGCTAAGATGATTTGGGAGGATATGGGCTGTTTTCTCGAACCAGAAGGCAGAAAGCCGGTTAAGAACCTTTCCTTTGTCAGGGATGCCGCAGGGCAAAACAACATCGAAGGCCGAGATGCGGTCGGTGGACACGATGAGTAATTTATCACCTAACTCATAAACATCTCTTACCTTGCCACGGCGAAATAAAGGTAGAGGTAGCTTGGTTTCTAATAATACAGACATACTTAACCCAGGTTAGATAGCACGCGGAGCCAGGCCTTCTATCTTAGCCCGCTTTGCCTTCTTCCTTGCCTCGCTTAACCCCAGTCGCTCAAAGACCTCATCTACGTGTTTCAGATAATACCCATAATCAAATAGAGAGTTCAGTTCTTCTTTGCTCAAATGAGCTGTTACCCGCCTGTCTGCTTTAAGCGAACTCGGAAAGTCTTTCTTTTCCTCCCAGGCCTTCATAGCGTGGTCTTGTACCATTTTGTAAGCTTCTTCTCGCATTAGACCTTTATTTATTAAAGCAAGAAGTACTCTCTGGGAGAAGACCAGCCCCTGGGTAAGTTCGATGTTACGCCGCATGTTTTCCGGATAAACCTTGAGCCCTTTCATTATTGAAGTAAATATAGATAACATGTAATCCAAGACCAGACATGAATCAGGTAGGATAATTCGCTCTGTAGAGGAATGGCTGATGTCACGTTCGTGCCATAAGACAATGTTCTCCAGGGAGGTCAAGGCATGGCCTCTTATTAATCTGGCCAGCCCGCAGATACGCTCACAAAGTTCGGGATTTCTTTTATGAGGCATCGCCGAGGAGCCCGTTTGCCCTTCTTCAAAAGGCTCTTCGACTTCCCTGACTTCCGTTCGCTGGAGCCCTCTAATCTCAGTGGCAAATTTCTCCAGAGAGCTGGCGATAATAGCCAAAGTGGTCAGGAATTGGGCATGGCGGTCACGCTGGATTATCTGGCTTGAGATGGGAGCTGGGGTGAGTCCTAACCTGGCGCAAGCTATTTTTTCAACCTGGGGAGGCACAGTAGCATAAGTGCCTACTGCTCCCGATATCTTGCCCACAGAGATATTTTTCTTAGCTTCAGCCAGCCTTTGAGCATTACGCTTCATTTCCTCAGTCCACAGTGCCATCTTTAAGCCCAAGGTAATAGGCTCAGCGTGAACACCGTGGGTCCGCCCCATCATAATGGTATATTTGTGCTCTATGGCTTTATTTTCCATGGCGGATATAAGCTCAGCCACGTCTTGAGCCAGGATATCTACCGCCTGAGTCAATTGCAGACTAAGAGCGGTATCCATAACATCCGAAGAAGTGAGACCAAGATGTATGAAGCGTGACTCTGCGCCCAGGCTTTCAGCCACCGAGTTAAAAAAAGCGGTCATGTCATGGTGGGTCACCTTCAGAAACTCGGCAACACGGTCCAGGTTATAGCTGGCCTTCCTTATCTTGACTATCTCTTCTTGAGGGATTTCGCCCAGCTCAGCCCGGGCTTCACAAGCAGCTATTTCCACCTTGAGCCACTGGTCAAATTTGTTTTTATCAGACCAGATTTTCTTCATCCGGGGTCTGGAGTAGCGTTCAATCATATTATCCCCTTGCCAACTCTTCTTTATACTTACGATAGGCTTCTCTTATCCCTTTATGCTCGGTGCCCAAAATCTGGGCGGCAAGCAAGGCGGCATTCTTGGCTCCACTCGCCCCGATACCCATGCAGGCTACCGGCACTCCCCCAGGCATCTGGCTTATGGAAAGCAAAGCATCTATGGCCTTTAATTCACTGGTAGGCAAGGGGACACCGACTACGGGCAAAGTTGTCCAGCTAGCCAAGACGCCGGGAAGATGAGCAGCTCTGCCAGCAGCAGCAATGATAACTTTGAGCCCTCTCTTCTCTGCTTCCAGGCCATACCCCCTTAGTTTTTCGGGATTTCTATGGGCTGAGATAACGGAAAGCTCATAATCAATGCCAAATTGCTTAAGCGTATCCAGCGCCGGCTGTATCAGCTCGGTGTCTGTCTTGCTGCCTATAACTATGCCCACTAATGCCATTCAAACTATCTCCCTTAAAGCAATATCCCTACGATAATAACAGCCTTCAAAGTAAATTTTAGGAATGTTGTGGTAAACTTTTTTCCGAGCTTCAGCCATATCTTTGCTCATGCCTACTACGGTGAGCACGCGCCCGCCGTCGGTATAAATTATGCCACCATTTCCCAACTTAGTTCCAGCATGAAAAACTAGCACATCCTTGTCCACGTTGTCTATCCCTTGAATGTGAAAGCCAGTTTTATAGCTCCCAGGATAACCACCCGAAGACATAACCACTCCAACGCAGGCCCCGGGACTCCACTCTATTTTCACCCGGTCGAGGTTGCCCTGGACTACTGCCATAAGTATATCCACCAGGTCGGTTTTGAGAAGAGGCAAAACGACCTGAGTTTCCGGGTCACCGAAGCGAGCATTGAATTCCAGCACCACAGGTTCTCCCTCGACAATTATTAACCCCGCATAGAGCACTCCCTTATAAAGCACGCCCTCCTTAGCCATGGCCTTCACAGCCGGCATTAAAATATCCTTGGTTACCTTTTCTGTCATCCCGGCGGAGAAAGACCCCGGTGGGCTGTAACTTCCCATCCCTCCGGTGTTGGGACCCTGGTCATTATCCCCGATTTTCTTATAGTCGCAAGCCGGCACCATAGGTGAGACTGTTTTGCCATCGGTAAAGGCTATGAGGCTTACCTCTCGACCGCTGAGATACTCGTCAATTACCACCCTTTCTCCAGCGGAGCCAAAAATCTTTGCTTCCATGATGTCACCGAGGGCTTTTTGAGCTTCCGCCAAAGAACCAGCGATAATCACACCTTTGCCAGCGGCTAATCCGTCGGCCTTGATGACAACAGGTGGACGCTGCTCTTGAAGGTATTCACGAGCCTCAGAGTAAGAGGAAAAAATGGCGCCTTCAGGACAGGGAATGCCATATTTTTCCATCAAATTTCGGGCAAAAACCTTGCTTGATTCTAATTGGGTGGCTTCTTTAGTGGGACCGAAAACAGGAATACCCAGACTATCAAAGTAGTCCACTATGCCCGAAGCTAGCGGAGCTTCAGGACCAACCACGACGAGGTCAATGCTTTTTTCCTTAGCTGCCTTGCCCAGCCCTTCTATGTCTGTGGGGCGCAAATTCAGATTTTCCGCGATAGCGGCTGTGCCGGCATTCCCCGGCGCAGCGAAAACTCTTTCCACCCTGGGGCTCTGGACAATCTTCCAGACCAAGGTGTGTTCCCTCCCCCCATCACCAACGACTAGTATCTTCAAATTTCACTCTCGCGTGTCAGTCTTCAGGGTATAGCCGTACTAATTCCTCCATTTTCTGGATTTTTCAATGCCAGTTTTTGAAAGATGGCACTGTGAATGATAATGAAGGTTACCACTAGGAACAGCCGATCTGGGCCTCGGAGAATACCTACTGCTTCCTTTTCTTCTTGTGCTTCCCCCTATTCTTCCTCACCCCTTTTAATTTCACTCTGTGTGCCATGGCATTATAAAATCCTCTTGAATTTCTCGGCCTGAACGGGGTCGAGATTCTGAATTAGTCGCAGCAACTCTGCGACATGCTCTTTTTCTTCTTCAATAATATGTTCCAGTGTATTCACAGCTTCCTCCTTCTCCAGGTCTAATATATGCTCCTGATACTGGTTAATGGCTTGCAACTCGCTTATCAAATCATCGCGGAGCATGCCCAAGTCATCCTGTATGGCTAGCTGTTCTTCATAACTTTCTTCAAAAGAGTGGCCCATCTTTTTCTCCTTTAATATTTTATTCCCATTCTATAGTCGCCGGCGGCTTACTGGTGACATCATAAACTACCCTGTTGACACTGGGAATTTCGTTAACCAAGCGGTCAGATATTCTAGCAAGAAGGTCGTGGGGCAGGCGAGCCCAATCAGCAGTCATAGCATCTTCACTGGTTATTGCTCTGACCGCTACCAAGTAGCCATAGGTTCTGTAGTCGCCCATGACGCCA
>Ga0315549_1003725_pt1 | contig 13370 bp, 13 predicted proteins | sample SalMarSW160200MG_FD_203101 | JGI IMG/M metagenome (GOLD analysis project Ga0315549, IMG submission 203101) | Salt marsh sediment microbial communities from the Plum Island Ecosystem LTER, Massachusetts, United States - Salt Marsh Sediment SW1601-200 ... | reverse complement strand
ATAAAAAAAAGAATGAAGTTTCTAAAAGAGTTCAATAAGCTCGTTTTGAGTATGAATCCTGATGATGCGCTTCTTTTTGGTGATGAGACTTCTATAGAACTCAATCGCAGACTTTCTAGGATATGGGGGATAAAAGGTGAAAGACCTGAAATCCTCGTTGATAGTGGACGAAAGCGTTTGAATCTTATTGGTGTTATTGATGTGACGAATAAATTAGGTGCTTTTGCCGAGATTAAAAAGCTAAACGCTATGCAATTCCTTAGTTTTTTAAAAGGATTATTGAAGATCATACACATCCAAGGAAAAATATATTTGGTTTTAGATAATGCTCGCTCCCATCATGCGAAAATGCTCAATCCTTTCCTTAAAAGCATTGCAGATCGGTTAGAATTGGTCTTTCTACCCCCCTATTCACCAGATTTTAATCCAATAGAGATATTTTGGCGTGAATTGACGAAAGATGTTAATACCAATGAATAGATTGAAACTCTTGATGAATTACGGATAGCATTGCAAGAACATGTAGTTCAATTCAAATCTCCCTCAGAGCAAATTGCCTCCCTATGGAATTTTAAGAAGTGGATTTCAGAGATGGAAGCATAATATGATAGGAATATTTAGTCAGTAGAGATTATTTTGATCAGTATAATCTATAAATAAATATTTTTTCAATATATAATAAGGTGAAATTTATTTCTGACGTAGATTCAAGAGTAAGAGACGAAACACCTATTTTTGCAAAGCCATATGTATGGCTTTTTCTAATTTGTATAATATTGATAGTTATAGGGATCATAATTTCTGGTTCAATAGCATTTATTCCTTCAGATATGCCATATGATGATTATCTTGAATTAGCAAGTAAAATGCAAGCTTCATCTACCATAACTCTGAATATAGGTATTGCATTGTTTGCATTGTCCGCATTTTTAGGTGCTTTAATGGATAGAACACTTGCAGACCAACCTAGAAAAGGATTGCTTCAAGCAGCAGGAGTAGCAGTTTTTGCTTTGGTGATATATATGTTATTTGTGCCTCTTTTCTCATATTATTGATATAAATAAAAAATTGAATTTTATCTAATGAATTATACTAAAACAGGTTGTCAAAAACTTTCAATAAATAGGATAGTGTAAAAATAGTGATAAATAATTATTAAATTATCTTTTCTTTTTTTTACTTCTTACCAGTAGAACCAAATCCTCCTAATCCTCTATCTGATTTAGGTAAAGTTTCTACCTCTATGAATTCATAATTATACATTTTAGCGAGGATAATTTGACAAATTCGCTCTCCTTTCTTTAGAACAACATCCTTATTAGATAAATTCCCTACAATTGCCATCCATTCATTTCTATATCCTGAATCAATGGTTCCGGGAGTATTTAATATTGTGATCCCCTCCCATAGAGCAAGACCACTACGTGGAACCACTTTAAAATAAAATCCTTCAGGTATTGCTGTAGCAAAACCAAGAGGACATCCTATTCTTTCAAGAGGTTTTAATACATATGTATCAGAATTAACATCCACTAATTTCTTCTCTCCATTTTCTTTGATAATTTCTTTAAATCCCATAATTCTAGCATCTGCTCCAGCATCTCCTGGTTTTGACGGATTAGGGATAGTAACATCATTCTTATATTTTTTAACAAAAACTTTTATCTTTTTTACATAATCTACTATTTCATTATTATTCATAATAATCAAATTCGCGAATTTATTAAATTTATTAATGAATACTATTTTTATGATGATATTTAATTTAAAAGAAAAAAAAAGAATTTTTATTAAAGAATAATTAATTAATAAAAGAAAGAAAATATTATGTTAAGAGAGAAGTACAATGATTGTTATTGATAGATATAATCCCAGAGATGATAAAGAAGAATTAAAAGAATTATTTGAAGATTTTGCTCAAAATAAGTTGTACTTTAAAACAAGCTGGGAAGATTTTGAAAAGGAATTAAATGAGAGAATACTTGATCTAACTTTTAGAAATGGAATGGTTACCGCAAAAGAAGATGGAAAACTTGTAGGATGGGGAACGTATTCGCAATTTAAAGATTATCTTGGGAAGGAAAGAGTTCTAATCCATCAAGTTATGACAAAGAAAGAAGATGCATATAAAAAAGGAATAGAAGAACAAATAATTAGAGAATTAGAAAGATATATTAATAATACTTTACAAATAAATAAAGCATATTATATTGGTGTTGATTCAGATAGTAATTTACAAAGTGTTTTCATGAAATTAGGAATTGAAAAATCTGAATATGTTTGGCATGAAAAGGAATTATAATCTTTTTTTTATCTCAATTTTTATTCTAATGTGGTTATAATTGAATGATACCATTGACTTAATTAATAAAGCGAAAGAATTTTTAAGAAAGGAGAAATTTAAAGAAGGAATTGAAATATTAGAAAATTTATTTAACAATAATTCCAATTCTGATGAAATTAGAGATTTATTAATTAAATCTTTGTTTACTTATGGAAATTACCTTAATGATGATTATATATCTGATTATAAGAAAGCATTGCTAATATTTAGTAAAATTATTGAGATCAATCCAAGAAATTATAGAGCTCTTTATAATTTAGGAATTTCATATTATAATCTAGGAGAAAATCAGAAGGCCTTAGATAATTATAGCAAAGCATTGAGTATTAAACCAGATTATAAATATTGTCATTATAATATCGGACTGATCTATGAAGATATGGATAAACTAAATAAGGCTTTAGAATCATATGAAAAAGCTTTAAAAATTGACAATAATTTCTCATATGCTCTTCATGCCAGAAATTTTATTATTAAAAAACTAGATCGAATAAAATCATTAAATCTGGGAAAATGATTATATGATAATATGTGAATAAAAAAGAAAGTGTAATTTATTTTTTTAGAAGTTTTTTATGAATGATACTACAAATAATTAGAATTGCTATAAGCACAATTGCTAAAATTAAATATCGTACAATAGTAGGATTAGAAAGAATATCTGCTATAATTTTTACACCTCATTTTATAATTTATTAATAAAATAGGTTATTCCAATATAGTGATAAATTATAAAATATTAAATAAAATTATGGATTTTAAAAATAATTATAAAAAAAATACAAAAAAAAGATTTAATATTATTTTTCAATTTCAAAATTTAATCTAACTCTTACTCTATATATTAGTTTATCGATATCTTCTTTTACTTTTACATCAGACTTTAAAATTTCAATATTCCTTATTCCTCTAATAGTCTTTTTAGCTTCATTATATGCATTTTGAACCGCGTCTGCCCAATTTTTATCTGATGTTCCAACTAATTCAATTGATTTATATACATGGCTCATTTATGAATCACATTCCCTTTTTATTAGTAATATATTTTGTTATACCTTAGTATTTAAATATTACTCTAATCAGTTGCTAAATATCATATTTGAAAATTATTGATAAATGGTAAAAATAATAAAAAAATAAAATTAATAGATTGAGATAAAATTAAATAATAATTTAAAATAAATTTCGGATATTAAGCATCTATATTTTCCAAAATAATGGCAACACCTTGACCTCCTCCACAACAAGCATTTGCACATCCATATTTTGCTCCTTTATCTTTTAAGATTCGAGCAAGTGTACCAGGTAATCTAATCATTGAAGCCCCCAAAGGATGACCAATAGCTGTAGAACCTCCTCTTACATTGACTTTTTCTTCAGGAATATTTAAATATCGCATGCAATTTAATGCTACAATTGTAAAAGCTTCATTAATCTCCCAAAAGTCAATATCTTCAGATTTTAATCCAGCATGTTTTAAAGCCATTTCTGATGCAGGAACAGGACCTCTCCCCATAACTGATGGATCTACTCCTGCCCAACCGATTGAAACGACACGTGCCAATGGTTCTAATCCTCTTGATTTAGCCTCTTCAGAATCCATTAACAAACATGCTGTAGCTCCAGCATTTAATGGAGAAGAGTTTCCAGCAGTAATAACTCCTTCTTTTGTTCCCTCTCTTTCTTGATAACCTGCTCTTCCTCCTAAATCTTCACCATAAATATTTTGTTTCAAATAGAAGGGTCTTGATATTCTTCGCAATTGAGAAACTGTTTCTAAATTAGATTTTCGAGCGGCTTGATCTTTATCAATAACAATTTTTTCTTCCACAATTCCAGAAACATGACCTTCCATCGGAATTATTTCTCCATCCCATATACCACTGTTGAACCATCCTTCTTCTTGATATTTTACTGTCAAATTATGACTTCTTACACCAAATTTATCCATATCTTCTTTAGTGAAAAAAGGAGATTCTTCTTCATACAGTTTTTGAGCTGTTTGAAGCATATTTAGAGCATTTACAACATCATAATTAGGTCTATACCACTCACTTTTTTTACTGATCATATTTAAATTAGGTCTTACCCAATCATTTTGCATTGCTACTCGAGTCATATGTTCTGTACCACTTGCTAATACGCATTTACTATAACCTAACAAAATTTCCATAATTCCAATATGCATTGCAGAACCTGCTGAACCACATTGACGATCTACAAAAAGAGCGGGTACACTAGCAGGAAAATTTGCTAACCATAATGGAAGTCTACCTCCATATGTCCAATTTTCATAGACACCCATAGCACTTCCAATGGTAAATTCATCAATATCCTCCTTTTTTATTCCTTTTTTAGCTAATTTTCCATCAAAAAACTTCATCAATAACGTCGCAAGAAGTTCATCACTTCTTCTCTCTCCAAATACATCCTTTTCTGGTTGTTTCGGACGTGATCGGCTGAAAGGTGTTCTTGCATAATCTATAATCCAACATTCTCGAACATTTGTCATTTTGAATATCATCTCAATAAAAAAATATAGTAATTTAAGAAATTCAAAAAAAAAATTAAAGTTTTTGAAATTATAATTAAAGAATATCAATCGATAAGAAATTTAAACAATCAATTATAAAATCCTTATTATCTTTAATGTATTAAAATTATTATGAGTGATATGAGTAGTAAAAATAATAAAGAAATAAAGGTTTCTGTAATAGCTGGGAGTACATCTGATGAATCTGTATATAATAAAGCATTAGAAATTTTAAAAAAAGAAAACATATCCCATGAACTTAAGATTCTTTCAGCTCATCGGGATCCAGAAAAACTTGATAATTATTTAAAATCAAGTAAGGCTTTGATATATATAGCTGTTGCAGGATTATCAGCTGCATTACCAGGAGTAATTGCTTCAAAAACAGATAAACCTGTTATTGGTGTTCCTGTTAGTGCCAAATTAGGGGGATTAGATGCATTATTATCAATTGTGCAGATGCCCCCACGAATTCCTGTCGCTTGTGTAGGAATAGATAGAGGAGAAAATGCTGCTTACTTAGCAATTAGAATATTAAATTTAATAAAAGATTTATAAAAATTGGTTAATTAATATGTCAGAACAAGAATTAATTGAATCAGGAAAAAAAAAAGCAGCTATAAAAGCTGTAGAACAAAATGTAAAAAAAAATATGATTTTAGGCATTGGAAGTGGATCAACTATTGTGTATGCTGTGCAAAAAATAGGTGAAATGAATAAATTAGAAAATCTAAATTTAAAATGTATTCCAACATCATTTCAGTCATATCAACTAATAATTGAAAATGATTTAGAAATCACTTCAATTGATAAATTTCCTGAAATTAATTTAGATATTGATGGTGCCGATGAAATTGATGCTAATCTAAATTTAATTAAAGGAGGAGGGGGTTGTCTTGTACAAGAAAAAATTATTGCATCAAATTCAAATAAAATTGTGATAATTGCTGACTTTAGAAAAAATTCAGATTATCTTGGTGAGAAATGGAAAAGTGGTGTTCCAATTGAAGTTATACCAATGGCTTATATACCAATAATGAGAAAATTAAATTTACTAGGAGGAAAACCTATTTTAAGAATGGCAAAAGCAAAAGCAGGCCCTTTAATTACTGATAATGGTAATTTTATTTTAGATGTCGATTTTGGAATAATAAAGAATCCATCCTCCCTTAATCAAAAGATTTTACAGATTCCTGGAATAGTTGATACAGGATTTTTTATAAATATGGCTTCAGTTGCATATATAGGACAAAAAGATGGTACAGTATTAATTAAAAATAAATAATAAATTGAAAATAATAATTTAAAGATATACGAGTTATTCAATTTCAAATTTTTTTCCACAACTTGAACAGAATTTAGTATTTATCCTTGTTTTTTTCCCACAGAATGGACATAATTTAAATTTATTTGAATTTAATGAAGAAGGTGTTTCGGAATTTTCAAAATCATCTTCAGAGGTATTTGGCTCTCTCTCTTCTTCTCTTATCTCATCACTTTCGCTATAGTCGATTGCCTCGGCTCTTAATCTTTTCCTTCTTAATAAATAAACAATTCCCGTAAATCCAAAAATCCCAGCAACAATTGATATTGTGATGTAAACCATTAATGAATCAACTGATGAATCAACAATCATCACTATTACAAATGGATCAACCAAACTTGCTCCTTCTTTATCGATAACATTTATTAATAGTAGACAAATATAATCGTGTGATTGATCAGAGAGATCTGTAGATATGGATTTTATACCATCAATTGTTGAAAATTCCATAGTGTTTGGTATGATTAATGAGCCTTTATGCTTTTCAGAATCATAAATTAATTCCGAACTAATAAAAGAATTAGGAAATAGAAGCCATGGGATTCTTTTTCCATCAATTTCTTCCGAAACAGTAGTAATAAAAAATCCTACAGATACAAACAGTTCAGAATCATTATCAGGATAAATCCCACTATCATGTGCTAAGATTTCAAAAGTAATCTTATCTCCTTGATTACCATTTTGAATATAAATACTATTATCATCATGTGTATCAGAGAACTTTGTTTTTGTACTTTCTCCAATCTTAAGATATGATTGCGTTTCTACTATATTAGGCTCCTGATTATTTATTTTAAAGAAAATTCTTGGGGAATTTGAAGCAGAATAATTTTGATTGAAAGGAATTATATAAAAAATACCATATCCTGAAGTTGTTGTAGGTAAATTAAATGAACCTTTATATTTAGTTGGAATTAGGATAATATCTTGCTCTAAAATCCTTGTATAATTTATTATTTTTTCTCTATTATGAAATTTATTTGAGAAAAATGAGATATATGCACTGAAATTATTATCTAAACTTGTATTAAAGTTTCCCTCTAATGTTATTAATTCTCCTTTTTCAAAAGAAGTATATGGACCATAATTAAGAGAGGTAATTTTAGGAATTTCATTGGAATTATAGTACAATATTTTTAAGGATTTATTATAAGTTTTTGAAGAAATAGTTAATGTGACCTCAATATTATAAGGAATATAACTATAGAATGGTATTATAAAAGTATTATTATAGGCAATTCCATCGATATCAGATGAGAAAAATATTTTATAATTATATGAACCATTCGTTATTATAGCAGTTAGATTATTATTTAAAATAACATTATCAATTGGCAAATTGGAAGTATTATTTTTCATATAAACTGAGATATTTAACATGCCATTAGGAGTTTGTTCCGAATTTAATTGAATATTCATTGATACATCCTTTTTTTCGAAAAAGTAATTCATAAGATTATCCAGTAATTTTTGATGGTTTTGGGTATAATTGTCATTTCCAGTATCATAATAATCAAAAAACCAATGAAGATCACCAAATCCAACAAAACGACCTTTATCATAAATAGAACCATTATAAGCTACTGCTACTGTTTTGTTATCAATCTGAGCAATAGAATCTGTATCATCAGATACTTCAAATGTATTTCCATATAACCATTGAAATTTATCAACATCCTCAAAAATAGTCTCTGTGTTTACCGGAATTGCGGGTTGGGAATGAATAATAGTTCCAAGACCAATATATTCACCATTTATTATATTTTCTTCCAAAATCTGAGTGTTTAATGATAATTCTGAAAATAGATAATTTAAGTTATCTGAGCACATTTTTAAATGATCAGTTCCCAAAAATAAGATATTTCCTCCATTGTTAAAATATATTTTAAGATTTTCAATTTCTAGAGGGCTATATGGTAGAATAGGATTTTGTAATACAATTAAATCATATTGTGCTAATTTCTCTGCTGTTAAAATCGAGTTATCGTTGGATGCATTATAAAAAGGTTGCCAATATTCCATAGAGTAATCTGTTGATATATTCATGGTAGCCATATCTTTCATCACCTCGTAGGAATTAATCTGAGGAAAAGAAAAGCTTGGTTTTAGCCAATCATTAAGACCATGATAAGATTCCATTAAAACACGATACTCCGGTAATCTAATATCAAGAGTAATATTTACAAAATCAATAATTTCTCCTCCAATAATCAGATTGATAAAGAAATTCCTTGGCCCCGGATTAGCATCATTCTCTATTTTAATAGTTATTATTGTATAATTGATACCCGCATCATTAAATATAATTTTATTATTACTTAGTGATAGAGACACTCCAGAAATATTATTTGGAACGTTAAGATCAATTGTATTTACTCGACCAGATATAATAGTTAAATTAAAATCTTGAAAATCTCCAGGAAAATGTAATAAATCGAAAGGTTTTACAGGTAAAAGATCTGGAAATACTTTTGAAATATTATTTACATCAAGATTAGTGGAATTGATATATTCAAGGAAATCTAATGAGGCTGACACATTTATTAAGCCAGCTCCAATTTTAAGAAAGTCATTATCTTCAAAATTAGGTAATTTATTTGCGCCTTCTAAAAGGGCTATTCTTGCTGTTTCTGCTGTTATATTAGGAAAAGCTTGCTTGAGTAGTGCTATTGCTCCAGCAACCATAGGACATGACATACTTGTTCCACTTAATGGTATATAATCTGCTGACCCTGGAAAATTAAAAAACTCTTTAAGGAGTATCTTTTCTTTCTCTATAAGTGATCTTGGTGATGCCGTTGATATAATATCCACGCCTGGAGCAACAACATCAGGATAACCTATATAACTTAATGATGGCCCCCAACTACTAAACGATGCAAGTGCATTTGTATCATCAGTAGCACCAACACTAATAGTATCAATATGAGTTGCTGGGGTACCTCCTGTATAATAATTTGGGCCCGAATTACCTGCAGATACGACAAATATTGTCCCATAATCTTTTTTAGCATTTGAAATAGCTTGACTTAGCAATCTATTTTCATAGAATAAATCATCTCCAAAACTCATTGATATAATATCTGCCCCAGCACCACCAGAACTTATAGGTTTAGATGCCCACTGGATTGCTTCTATTACATCTCCATCTAAAATACCTCCACTAGCATTTCCTACATGTACATCAATTAATGACACACCTGGAGCTACTCCTCGATAAATTCCTCCAGAACTCTCACCACTACTTCCAATTATTCCCGCAACATGAGTACCATGACCATTAAAATCTGTTGATTCACCCTCCTCAATAAACCTTTTTGTATTAATAATATTTAAATCAGGATGACTATAGATACCTGTATCCAAAACTGCAACCTTCACACCAGTTCCATTATAATCTAAATTTTCAGCACCAATTGCTGGGATCCACCAATTAGGATAGTCATCTTTATTTAATGCGCTTATTTTTAAACTTTTATCTATTATTACAGGTGTAGTTAAAACTCTTGATTGATAAATTTTACTGATAAAGAGATCTTCTTCAATAATCGATTCTTTTTCAATTAACTCTTTTATTTTAACTTTTAAATAGACTGCATTAATAATATCATAATTACATAATATTTCATAATCAGAGAAGAGTAAATTGATTATTTCAATTCTTTTTTCCTTATCCAAATTTTTCTTAAATTCAATTATAATTTTGATATTACTATTATTATCAAGGAGCTTATTTTGATTAAATTCTATTAAATAATCTTTTAGAAAATGATCAAAAATCGACTCCCTATCATTAATGAGATAGTTATTCGATGAATCATAATTATTTACTTGATTATTGAGATTGAAATTAATATCGTCAAGATTTATTTTATCTATAGATATTTGATTTGCTTGAACATAGTTTATCTCGAAAATTGGAAAAATAATTTGACCCAAAAGCAATATTATAAAAATATATTTAGCTAAAATTTTAAAACGTTTCATTTTCAATAACTCTATTAATTATTATCTATTTAGGTTTTTAATTGTCTAGCGATTTCTTGTATTTATAATCTCTAGATTTTATTAAACATTTTTATTATTATTTAAAATAATCAAGTATATTTGTTTATGAAGAATAGATTAAACATTAATTTTTTTAAAAATCATTTATTACATATCTTACTTTATTATACTATATTTCTATGAATCATATTATATTGCTTTTTTTTAGAAATATGGGGTCGTGGATTAGTGGAAAATTGCAAAGATCCGCAATATCGCTTCCTTGGCATGGAAGAGATCGGGGGTTCAATTCCCCCCGACTCCATACATTCTGTATATACGTGGTATATACAATTCGTTCGATTTTTTTACCTTTAGGTAAAAAATTAGAGAATTGAGATTTTCTTGATTATGTAAAGTTATTTTACCAATTTTTAAAATTCTATTTATCAAACATCAGTTATAGGTGAGCTAAGAACTGGGTAATTAAAGATTTTTTATTTTTATATCTTGCTTATTAATTGTTCAATTAATATTAAAAAAAGAAGAAATCCCATATTTATTGATTTTATATGTTATTATTGTTTTTATTAGTCCTTTCATTTTTTTTATAAAGGATGAATGGAGAATAATAATGATTAAAAAGCAAAAAATAGTTCATACAAGAGATGAAAAAGTTCTAGAGAGATTTGAAATAATAAGTTATCAAGATACAAAGAGTACTTTATATTTCAAAATAGGAGGAAAAATTGATTCTTATTATCTTATGATATCAAAATATTATGACATAGAATGCAATTTTTCACTCCCAAATAATAAAGAATTCAAATTAATAGAAAGAAATAATAACGAATTTTATATAATAAAATGTAAGAAAAATAGGAATAAAAGATTTCAATTAACAATAAATAGTGTTAATAAGAATAAAATTGTTGGAGCTAAAAAAATAATTTTCTGGTTTAAAAAAGGTAGTACGATAAATAGTGAATATAAAAAAAAAAAAATAAATATATTAAAAGTTCATTGTGCTCCTTAATTATTTTTAATTTTATTTATTGATAAAATAAATAGAGATTTATAAAGAAGAAAGAATTCTAGTTTTTCTAACATTACATGATCATTTTTTAACACTATTATGATCCTTTCTAATCATATATAATAACTATATTATTCTATTTTCTACTCATAATTGAGTAAAAAATGAATCTAAACTCGAAGAGTTTAGGGTTGTCGATAACATTCTTTTTGTTATTGTGTAGAAGCATTCTACTATCACTTCCTTTGTGGTTCTATCTAATATAAGAATGCGGTTTCAACCTGTTTTATTACATTTCAGAAATAGGAATAAAAATTATCTAGGGCTGTAGAAGAAGGTAAATTTATTAGTAGGATTATTTATTTTTTAATTATATGAAAAATAAATGGGATAAAGAACATCTAAACATAATTTTTTTAGGTGATGAGTTCGATTTATCTAGCCATACATTAAAAAAAAGGTTTAATAAACTTCCTGTTTTGAGTTTAGATGAACATCCAAAAACAAAAGCAAATTTAGAATCTAGTAAATATAAATATAATTCAGATTATAATCTTTATGCACCCATAAGAACAATAGATTCTATCAAAGAAATTACTGAATATATTGATACATCCTTTCATTTTGATAATTTTAATTTTGATATAGAAGAATTACTCAAAAAAGATTATGATCCTCTTTTTCGATTTTTATGTGTTTGTTCAAAATGTAAAAAAATATGGTTTGACCATGAATTAAAATATATAAATTTAGGTGATGTTCGATATCATCATAGAATTTTTGGAGGAGGAGTTACTCCAATTATTCAGTATAATGGATTATGTACTAATTGTAACTCAGTAATTATTAAGTTTAATAATGAATATAATCCTATTCTCTTAATATAAATAAGTTATATATATCAAGGACTATAGAAGAAGGTGAACTTATTAAAGGTCTTAAAATTAAGTAAATACTCATCGTAATCACCTATTTCTATCAAGAAAGAGATTGATGATTTATGATTAGAGAGAGATATGGGTATCATTATGGGTGAATCACCCCATTTTGGCCAGAAATAGAATAACGGAAATCTCTTAACCTTTTTATTTAAGCAATATATAAATGATGGATTTAGTGAATGATGATTAGGGTCCTTGGAATAAACATAGAACTTAACAAATTTTTTTCCATGTCCTGGTATTATTAGTTTAACTTCCCCTGGACCTAATTCCTTATAATTTTCATGATACATAAGGTCTGGAACACTTTTTCCTCCCAATCGTTTTCCATTTGTCTTTTCTGCTATAAAATGCTCCAAAACAAAACAAGTCCTCAAATTATCATTAACTAACTTATCTCCTGACCTGTATTTTTTTATGATCTTATTAATAGTGGTTAAGGATCCTCCATTATTATCTCGAATTTCCCGCTGGCTGAGCCCAGAAACCCAATCATACATGATACTTGAATGGTATATTTTTTCTTATAGAGAGATATCCTATAAATTCAAATTATAAAAGGATTGAACAAATTCGGGAAAAGAAGTATCTTTTGTTATCTGGGGAATATTAACTGTCTGATAAAACCTTGGATCATGTTCTATGCTTTCTAAATATTTCTCTTCACTTCTTTCGATATATTTTTCTTTATTCAATTGGTTTGTTTTAAACCTCGATTTAATAACAGATACAATTTCAGAAAGAGTATCCTGAAATTCGAGGTATCCTTCCTTATCATGATCAAATAAATATCCCCTTGCTTCCTGAATGGTGAGTTTTGGACCTAAATTCGTTGCTAATTTCTGGATAATAGGTTCCATTCTCTCTGCTTTCCTGTTTAGTTGCCGAAGTCCTGCATCAAAACTTTGGTTTGAAAAATATTTTGATATTTCTTCTGTCCACCAGGGAATTATTTTCTTAAGTGGTAAATATAGCTTACCCTCTGTTATCCCTCTTTTCAAGAAATCAATATGGGAAAATCGGAATAAACACCAATCCTTGTTAAAGAGTCGTGTAAGATAATTCTTGTATTTTTGGGCGAATTTATCTGTCCTATCTTCTTCAATTTCTCCATGGGTATGGGTTTTATAGAACCAGAAAAAAATTTTTATCCTTAATCGCTTTAAAACTCCTCCATGATCATCGGAATTGATAATGGCAACTAC
>Ga0315549_1003721_pt1 | contig 13384 bp, 9 predicted proteins | sample SalMarSW160200MG_FD_203101 | JGI IMG/M metagenome (GOLD analysis project Ga0315549, IMG submission 203101) | Salt marsh sediment microbial communities from the Plum Island Ecosystem LTER, Massachusetts, United States - Salt Marsh Sediment SW1601-200 ... | reverse complement strand
CCTGCAACAATCTCACGCTCCGTTATGTTCAAGGTGGCTTGGGCGTAGTGTGATGGTTCGTCATAATGTGCCGAATAGCTGTGAGCTGTTTTTGAGTTGCCAATATATTCGGCCCGTCATAAATTTTACAGCGAGTAAGACAACACAAAAAGGCAAAATTTCCCTTAAGACACGGGAAAATTCACCTTCGGCGCATCCGGCAACGAAATTGGAGCTTTCTAACGGTGCGCACTTCGAGAATGACCGGCAATGGTGGTTTAATTTTGTATATCGCAACAACAGAGAAAGGGGCCAGGATTTTACCGAAGATTTGTGGACACCCGGCTTTTTTAAGTGCCGGATAGAAACGCCTGCCAAAGTTGTTCTCTGGGCACACCTGAGTCCACCGTGGGTGCGCTACAAGCCTGAGGAGCTAACTAATCTTGATATTGATACAGTACGCGAAGATTTGCTCAGACACCAGGAAAACATAAAACTTAAAGCTAAAAGTGTAAAACATGATTTGCTATTGCCAGCCGCCGTTTTACTTCGCAAACGAAACAACAACGGGGGTCAATTGAAAAACGGATACGTTCGCTTCTTACAGGCGAATCGGAAAGTCAAAATTGAAAGTCGGAAATATTTCGAGGCCTTATGTTTGACTGCCGAGGCGTTTATTGCAAAACGTCAAACAGACCATACTCACAAAACCACCATTTTGGCCGGCTATCCATGGTTTGCAGATTGGGGCAGAGATGCTTTTATAGCCTTGCCGGGTCTGTTACTTTCAACCGGCAGGTTTGACGAGGCAAAGTCGGTCTTGACCACCTTTGCCACAGCGGCAGATGAGGGCATGATTCCAAATCGTTTCGATGACAGAAACGGCACAACTTACTTTAACAGCGTCGATGCTTCTCTTTGGTTTATCAACGCAGCTTTTCAATACCTCAAAGCCACCGGCGGACTTCGGCTCCAGCTCAGTCGAAGCCATTCAAAAACCTTCATGCAGGAGCTTTTGCCGACAATCCGCTGGATTATAGACTCTTATCATAAGGGTACTCGGTTCGATATTCACGCTGACGCCGATGGGCTTATAACCGCAGGCAATAACCAGACGCAGCTAACCTGGATGGATGCCAAGTATGATGGGCTCGCCTTTACACCCAGATGGGGAAAGGCGGTCGAGGTCAACGCCCTGTGGTACAATTCTCTTTGCCTTTTAGCCCAGTTTTATATCGACCGGGATGCAGAAAACGCAAAGCATTACAAATCAATGGCAGACAAAGTTCAGAGAAGTTTCTGTGAATTATTCTGGAACGAAAGCAAAGGCTACTTAAACGATTGCATTTTGCCCGATGGCTCGGTCGATGAGAGTCTTAGGCCGAATCAGATATTTGCGGTTTCACTCCCGTTTTCAGCGTTATCGCCCTCTCAGCAAAAATCGGTCGTAAATGTGGTGCAAAAACAATTGTTGACACCTTACGGCCTGCGAACCTTAAACGTTCAGGACAGCCGATATAAAGGCCTATATACGGGACCACAACAACAACGTGATGAGGCTTATCACCAGGGTACCGTCTGGGCGTTTCTGATGGGACCGTTTGTGGAAGGATTCCTGAAGGTCAATGGATTCAGTCGAAAAAGCAAAAAAAAGGCGGCTGAATTTATTCAGCCTCTGCTGAAGCACCTGACCAAAGACGGCTGCCTCGGATCTGTTTCGGAGATATTCGATGGTGATGCCCCACATACGCCAAGAGGATGTATCGCTCAGGCCTGGAGCGTAGCAGAGCTCATCAGGGCGTACCAGTTGATAAACAGTTGAATTCTAACTGTCTATCTCCGGTTGGAAAAGCTGACTTTCAGCACTTTAATTCCTCTCGAATCAGACAACCGTCACAGGGACAGAATGCGCGAATGTTCTGTTCGGGCGTGGCCGGCGGCACCTCACAGCCCGGCATTAAAATGAATTTGTCAGGGACCGCTTTAAGACACTGCCTGGCGGCATCAGCAACATCCTCGGGGCTGCCCTCAAATAAGACACCCACCGGGTCAAAATTTCCGCACAGCGTAACCTGGGGTCCGGCAAGCTCTCTGGCCCTGGCAAGAGGAACCATCCAGTCAACGTCTATAATATCCGTTCCGCTTTTAGCTATATGTTGGATGATATTTTTTATATTGCCGCAAACATGCAACTTCACAGCAGCTCCTGCCTGGTGAATGGCCGCAAACAGTTTCTGCTGTAGAGGTAAGACAAGTTCGGCATACATATCCGGCGCAATCAGACTTGCAGCCGAATCGCCGACCCCAATCATATCCGCACCGGCTCTGACCTGGGCAATGGCAAAAACAATCTCATTTTGGATAATTATTTCGCCTGCTTTGATAAACATTTCCGGCCTATCTATCAGGTCCAGCATTGCATTTTCCACACCTCGAAGGTCTCCATACTCCGCCAGCGGGCCTTCGGCCCAGCCTAAGACGCTGTGGGTCTGTCCGACCTCAGCGGCCATCTTTCGCACACTTTCAATCCGCTGTTTTGTTCGTTCTGCGTTTTCAATATCAAACTCTCTGATACGTGATATGTCGTCGTGGGTCTTTATGAACAGCTCCTTCGGCCTTCCGACGCCTTCGGGGGGATATTCAAATTCCATCCCGTATGCAGATGCCTCCCGCCAGGGGTCGCTTATTGCGCTTATCTGGTCGAGATTAAATGCCCTGATAACCGCAAGCTGTGCCTGGACCAGGACGTCTCCATCGAGATAATAATCCCTGTAAGTACGCCCGATGAAATTAGCCGACCATGCCATAAAGATAGGGGTAACAGCGGGACGGTCGCAAGAATCGCCCTTCAGGATAGCATAAATTCGCTCTTTCGGAGTCATAAAATAACCTTAATCCGTAAATAAAGTACCTAAAGTTACACGTAAGTGTCATCCTGAGGCGAAGCCGAAGAGCCTGCCCTGAGCTTGCCGAAGGGATCTGGTCAACGAAAAAGAGATTCTTCACTTCGCTGCGCTGCGTTCAGAATGACAGCAAAGCTGTCACTTTAGTTCACTTTAGGCACTCCAAACTTTAGCTCACTTTTAGCTCCTGAACCAGGGCTAAAAAAGTGTCCTTTACCTGCTCAAATGTCAGTTGTCTCGCCATATCTTTTTTGCTTTGTGCTTCATCCGATTTCTTTGTCCACTGTGGCGAAATCATAATCAAATAATCGAAGCCGGCCGGAATCCTGTCCTGGCTTTGCCGAAAGACTTCCCGTAATAGCCGTTTCAATCGATTACGTATAACCGCGTTCCCGCTGGATTTGCTGACTGAGATACCAAGTCGCGGATAGCCACAATTGTTTTCTGCCATGTAGAGCGTAAGCAGCCCATCTCGGCTGCGGCTCGGGCCTTCGCCGAGACGAGTGCTCAGACACCGACCATGAGCCAAAACAGCTTTGAATTGCCTCTTACTGACAAGCCTTTTCTCTTTCGGAAACGAAAATTGCATATTTTCGTAATTGTTCATTGGTGAGAGGTTAATCGGTGAGTTGAATACTCACTACTCACCACTCACAACTCACCATCACGTTAACCTGTCGACACGGCCAGGCCATCTGCCATTTGGCGCCTATGCAAGACTTCGGTACTTATTTTACGCAGCGCCTTAGAATAATCCAAGACACCGACGAGCTCGTCACTATCCTTGCCGGCCACTACGGGTACATTTTCCAAATGATACCGCCTCATATGCTCTATTACCTCTTCAAGTGGTTCATCCGGCGTCGTCTTATCCCGTACAGGCTCAGCGACATCACAGGCCAGCAGCCAGCCTGCTACTTCTCTGTTAGCAAACATCTCTTTAATATCGGGGATAGTAATTACACCTGTAATGCGCGATTGAGCGCCAATAACCGGATAATACACACTCTCAGAAGTGCTGAATACCTCAAGAATCTGCTGCAGCGGCAAATCCTCCTTAATGCTTGTCGGGCTCTTATCCATAACATCGGCAACTGTATATGTCTTTATCAGGTCATCTTCGGTAATGTTAAGCCCTACCTCACCGGCCCGCTTTACGCCGGCCTTGACCAGCATCGGGCCAAAGATTTCCATCAGAAACGTGCCCATCATAACCACAATAACAATGGTATGACCAAGCTCCGAACCAAATTGCTGTCTGGCCAGGATAGCAAGGCCGATAGCCACACCGGCCTGTGGAAGCAGACAAATGCCCAAGTATTTGCGAACCACAGCCGGGGCTTGAGACCATTTACCGCCGAACCACGCCCCTGCTATTTTCCCCGCCGCCCGGCAGAAAACATAAACTAATATCATCACTACCATCCAAGAGGTTATCCTGCCAAACTCCATATGGGCACCGGCAAGAACAAAAAACGAAATGTAGATGGGAGGAGCAAATTTCTCGACAAGCTCAAAAGTAGCCTTGCTCTGGCGAGGCATCAGATTGGCCACTGTGATACCTAATGTCATCGCGGGCAAAATAGGGTCGATTCCGGGTATTATTGAAATACCTACGACAAGCAAAAGAGACGCTAATGCAAAGTCGAGGACTTTATCGTCGGCCTTGACAAACTTCAAGAGAAAGTACAACAGTACACCCGCCAGAACTCCCAGGGCTATCGCACCTGCGATTTCGCCTAACAATATCAGCGTCGTGCCAAGGACGGAACCCCCGCCTGTGCCAATCAGTGCCTTTGCTCCCGTTGCCGCGCCGCGGTAAAGCAGCAGCGCCAGTGCATCATCAAGCGCCACTATAGCTAACACGGTGGTTGTCAAAGCTCCTTTGGTCTTATACTCCCATAATACGTTTACCGTCGCCGCCGGTGCAGTAGCAGAGGCAATGGCGCCCAGCACCAGTCCCACCGCAATCGATTCAGGCACGCTGCCGGTTATAAACCATGCTACGACAGCCCCGCCAATCGTTGCTAATACAAAGGCGCCCATCCCCTGTGAAAAAAGTATGATGAAAAACTGTCTGCCGTACTTCCTGAATACCTCACCTCGCAGCTCCGCCCCAATCATAAAACCGATGATACCCAAGGCAAACATCGTGAAAGGTTCGAGCTTGTCGATAGTATGTGGAGTTATCACGCCAAGGACTTCACCCAGAAGTATCCCGGCTACAATACACCCTACAACCTGTGGAATATGAATCTTCTGGAAAAAACGAGCACCAAACGCCCCCACTAAAACGATAATTCCAAAGAGTAAAGCCGGATTCAAATGACCAAGGGATTCTGTATTTAGATTGCCAGAGGCCAAGATTATATGAATGCCATCTTTAAGGTTCACCAAATTCATCCGGTTAACCAAAATTTTATTTTATCGTTTTTTACAGCCCGAAAAGCCTGCCTAATTTAATTCGGCGCCGGGTATTTCTCCTGCTCTTTTTAGCGCTATCTTCGTGAGAATCGGCCCGATTATTTCAAAAAAGATGCACGTGGCGGTAATGGTTGCAAGGACCGAAGAACCTATTTCAAGGGCATGCGGCAGACTGTAACGCGCATCGAGCTGAACAAGTTCATGCTTTACAATCAATGACAAACCGATTGCCACGCCGGCCTGAGACAGTATCCCCAGCCCCACATATTTTTTAACCTTGTCCTCTACGTGGCCGAATGAAGCCCCGATGCGAGCACCACCGATCAGACCCACCGACCGTCCAAGTATGTAAACAACACCTATAAGACCGAGTGCCGGAAGTACCGACAGCTTCAGGTGTGCACCTGCCAGGCAGAAAAATAATACGAACAACAGCGGCATAACATCCAGCAGCGGATTCGCAACGCGATGAAGCAATGATTCGTGTCGCATGTTTGCCAGAACGAAACCAACGACCATATTAGTTAAAATCAGCGACAAATGCCACCGTATCGACAACCCCGTACACACAAGAATAAAGCCAAAAACAACAATCAAAATATCCCTTGCGCCTTGTAATCTGCGAACCAAATGATAGAACAACAACCCCATAATTCCACCAACAATGAAACTCAATCCGATTTCCTTGACCGGATTCAGTAGAGCCCACAGAATACCTTCGGAAACACCTGAGGTCTCCCTTATTAAAAGGTTCTTAGCCAAGGCAGCGGCAAATCCGAAAATGATAATTGCCAGCCCGTCGTCAAATCCGACCACCGCATAGAGGGTTGTAGTCAAACTTCCTTTTGCTCTGTATTCCTGAATGACGGCGACAGTGCCAGCCGGTGCGCTGGCCGGCGCCATCGATGCGAAAATCAACGACAGTGGTAAATCACGAGTCAACAGGTATAAAGCAAAAAGAACCGCAAAGAAAGCACCGAAAGACTCTGCGAAAATAATCGAGATAATCCCCATACCCAGGCGCTTTAGTGAGGACAAATTAAGCTCTGAGCCGATGCTGAAAGCCACAAATCCTAAAGCAATCTCCGTGATGAACGAAAGCTGTTCCAACGAAGGCTCGTCAAAAAGATGCAGGACCGACGGGCCGAGTATGACACCAATAACCATATAGCCTATCAGAGAGGGAAGTTTGACAAACCGGGCGACTCGACCTGCGTAAAACGCGACAATTGTCGCTGCCCCTAAAAGAGTCAATCCGGAAATATGCAGAAAAGACAAATCAATTGTTATAGCTAAAATTGCCATGCTCTGAACCCCAAAACTTATGCATCCAACGTACCGGCCGCATAAGAAACTTCCTGGACGGTTACCAAAACGCCCGTTTTCTTAGTAAGGTCACCAGTAACACTCTCAATCCGCCGGACAGCCTCATTAGCCAGTCCTCTTTCAACGACCGCAATGATAATTCTGCTGAACTTACTCTGCTCGTTACTCCAAAAGCTCGCAAAAAGTGGCATTTTTAAGAGATACACACCTGCATTTTCGGCCCCGACAACAACCAGAGAGCTGGCTTCTATTCCGGTTAAAATCTGAATAACATCCCGGAAAACACCTTCGCTTTGTATAAATACATGAATAAGGCTTTTGGGTACTCGTTCTCCGCCGTTTATTTCTATATCCTTACCGTGCAGGAAAATCTGGTATACTTCGTTGGGCGTCTGCTTGGCCAGGATTCTCTCCAGAGCTTTCGGCGACAAAAGGGTCTGCGAAATGACCGAGAGCAATCTCACGTGTTTATTGGATTCCACCTCGGGAGCTACAATAAAGACGATAAGCCTGACCTTCTCGCCGTCCGGAGCGTCAAAGTCAACACCCGACGGGACCGTAACCATCCCCACAACAAAGTCTTTAACGGATTTGAGACGACAATGGGGAATAGCTACCCCCTTGCCGACCCCTGTTGACCCCAGCGATTCACGAGCTTCGAGCCCCGCAAGAATCTCTTGCTCATCGACACCCTCAAGAACGGCGCTTTTCTTAGCGAGCCGAGCAACCTCCCGAAGTGCCTCGGGCTTGTTGGCAAATTGGGCATTAGCAACTACGCACTCTTCTCTCAGAACATCAGCTATCTTCATTTTCTATAATTCCTTATATTTCAGTTTCTGCATTAGTCAATTTAAAGCCACAAAAACCGGTGACCAAACAAGCATCGAAAAACCACTACAAACTGTCAGCTTCCTTCTGTTTGGCCAGAACTTCCGCACTGAGTCGGCGATGAACAGCCCTTTGTCTCAGTATTCCAATATATTTGTCATCATTGCTGGATGTTACAACGGGCAGAAACTCGACGTCCAGATGCCTGATAGTCTCCAATGCCTCCGACAGCGCTGTCTCTGGTGTGACCTTCGCAATTACAGGCTCCGCAACATCCAGAGCCACAAGCCAGTCATTCAATTCCTGGGTGGAGAACGTATTACGGATGCCTTCCAGCGTGATTGCACCTGTCAGTTTGCCTGCGTTGTCAACAAGACAGTAGTAAAGGCTGTCGGTATTGCTTACCAGACTGATGACCTCGCTCAAAGGCAAGCCTGCTTCCATGACCGGCACATCGGTATCCATTACGTCGCCGACCTTGTACTTCCTGATAAGGTCATCTTCGGTAATATTCATTCCGATTTCACCGGCCTTTTTTATGCCCACCTTGGTAAATAAGGGGCCGATAAGCTGAAGTACAAATACACCGGCTATTATTACCGACAGCATCGTATCTCTGAGCTGGCCTTCGAATCTTTGGCTTGCCACAAGCAGCAGTGCGATAGCAATTGTGCCTTGTTGATACAAACAGAATCCGAGATATTTTCGAATGGTTGTTACAGCCCTGGAGTGAACCGCACCAATCCATGCACCTGTCGTTTTGCCAACGATACTACCAATAATATATGCGGCAGTGAGAACTATAACTTGTATACCACTGTTAACAATTCTTAATCTGGCACCAACAAGAACAAAGAACAAAACGTAAATCGGTGCCGAAAATCTTTGTACAAGCTTGAAACTTGAGAGTACCTTTCTTGAACCGATATTCGTCAGCGTTGCTCCCAAAGCCATAGATGAGATAATAACGTCCAGCTCCCGGGATATCGCCACACCTATAATCAGCAACGCTAAACTTATACTAAAAATCAACACTCTTTCCGGTTCGTCGGTTCGTTTTAGAATCCAATTCAGTAGTATCCCTGCTATTATGCCTATCACCAAGGAACCAAATATCTCATAGAATGATGACAATAATGCGCCCAGAAATCCAGCTTCCTGGTGGCCTACGACCACTCCTGCAACGCTTATGCAGATAGCATACAAAATCAAGGCAAGTGCATCATCGAGAGCGACAATTGCTATCAGCATCGTCGTAAGCGGCCCGCGTGTTTTATATTCCCATAATACACTCATTGTCGAGGCAGGGTCTGTCGCCGCACAAATAGCACCAAATACCACACCAACAGCCAATCCCGTTTTCCAATCGGAGAAATACCAGGTTATTGCAAAGCTAAGGACCCCCACTAACATAAATGCTGCCAGGCCTTCAAAAAGCAGGATATCAATGACCTGTCTGCTGAACTTCACAAAGATGTCACGTTTAAGTTCTCCGCCGATTAAAAAACCAATGATACCCAGGGCAAACATATTAAACGGCTCCAGGTCACGGATTGTTTTCGGAGAGATAGTACCCAGCAAAGGCCCTAATACTATCCCTATCGCAACATAACCCACGATGCGAGGGATATTAAGCAGGTGGAATACTCTCGCTCCAACTGTGCCGCCGAAAATGGCGATCCCAATCAACAGGATAATATTAATTTCCTCGCTTTGTGCCGAGATGTTCGCCAACAATTCGTTCATTGTCGCACTTTGAAAACGCAAAAAAACAACAATATTAAGTGAAATAAAGTGCCTAAAGTGAACTAAAGTGACAGCGAAGCTGTCATTCTGAGCGAAGCGAAGAATCTCTTTTTCGTTAGCCAGATCCTTCGGCTGCACCTCAGGATGACGCGTAAGTGTCACTTTAGGCACTTTTAACTTTAGGCCCCGTGCCGGTTGGGAAAAACCAATTTGTGGGACCTTATTTGTTGTCAACGGTAATGCCGGGCCAGTCGTCCGTGCGGAATGGAGAAGCCGGCAGACCCTCCTTGTTATAAAGATTGCATACAGGATTGTCCGCCCATGCGTAACGCACAGCAACCGGCTCGGAAACTTCGCTGCTGCTGACCACAACGCTATCGCTATCTATCTTCGCATCGGCCCAAACGAACTTGCGGTCCGCCCCGGCTATGGCGAAACCTTTCAATGGCCCATCCCCACCGGCGATGAGGCCACCGCCGAGATGGTTAAAGTGCAGGACAATTTCATTTCCATTGATTTCCATTGATTTGTAAATAGGCCCGGAATACACCAATTCTTTTCCGTAGCTCTTAGCCAAAGCCCATAATGCCAGACGCTTGCCAACATCCTGCTTGTTCTTTGGATGTATATCGTTAGCATCTCCAATGTCTATAATCACAGCCATCCCAGTATTCGGCAAAGCCAATGTCATCAACTGGGCCTCCCGCAGCTCCGCCCAGTCACTTTCGGACGGCTGTGGATTGACAGCTCTGAAATTAGCCAACTGTACGAAAAGAAAAGGAAATTTATCCTGCCCCCAATCTTTACGCCAGTTTTGAATCATTCTGCCAAAGAGCTTGCGATACTGATAGGCCCGGCTTGCGTTTGACTCACCCTGGTACCATATAGCACCACCAATCCCGTATGGAATCAGAGGAGCAATCATAGCATTATACAAACCCGCCGGCGAGTGAGGGTGTCCAGGCCCAAGCGGTGCGTATGGCCTCCGCGGTATATCTCCCCCTTCGGCCTTGGCCTTTTCAACAGCTTTCTTCCATTCTTCAACCTTCTGCTTGTGTTCCTCCATCGCTTGCGGGTATTTCGCAACCGCATCTTCATACCGCTCCAAAATCGGCGCAGCATCCGCCTCCTTCTCAAGTACCTCTCTTCTCGTCCACGCCTCAGCCGGCGTCCCGCCCCAGGATGTATGAATCAAACCAATCGGCACATCAAGTTCCTTGTGCAGCTCCCGCCCGAAATAATAGGCCACCGCCGAAAAATCGGGAACCGTCTGCGGGCTGCACAATGTCCAGCTGCCAACACAATCGGACTGGGGCTGCTCAGCTACTTTTCGTTCAACCGTGAACAACCTAATATCCGGATAATCGGCTGCGGCAATCTCCTGCTCCGCATTAGCCGAAGACCTCACCGACATCTGCATATTCGATTGGCCTGAACAGACCCAGACCTCACCGACCATAATATTTTTGAGCGTTATAGTATTCTTGCCGCTGATAGTCATTTCGTAAGGCCCGCCCACCTTCGGCGAATTCATCGCAAACATCCACTTGCCATCATCGCCTGCCGTAACCGCCCACCTCATACGATGCCAGCTAACGCCGACCATAACCTCTTCCCCCGGCTCCGCCCAACCCCAGATAGAGACCTTTTTGTTACGCTGTAGAACCATATTATCACTTATCACCGCCGGCAGCTTAACATCAGCCAAAGCCGCACCTGCATTTACTAACAGCAAAATCCCAAAAACAATCAAAACTACTGTTTCGTTAAAACGTACTCTCTTATGATTCATCTTTTAACCCCTTAAATCGCTCTGTATAAAAGATTATATGTCATTTCGACCGAAGAAGCTTGCCCTGAGCGTAGTCGAATGGGTGGAGAAATCTATTCAAAAGCAGATTTCGCGGCTCGCTTAAAATGACATCTACAATATTTTCTACTAAGCATCCTTAAATATAAAAAAAGGAACGCACAAAACCTTCTCATATATAGTAGCGTAGCTGCCGGGAACAGTAAATACTAAACAAGAGAAATTTAACCAACATCTTTCCTGATGTTAAACTGTAAGTTGAATAAAGAGACCTAAAAGGCACTGTAGGGGCAACCCCATGTGGTTGCCCGAATTTGCTTTGTCGGGGGTCATTCCTGCGAAAGCAGGAATCCAGGCTCTCTATGAATATTATGTGCAATTCTTTCGGCAATTTTTCACTGTAGGGGCTACCCCATGTGCTTGCCCGAATTTGCTTTGGCGGGGGTCATTCCTGCGAAAGCAGGAATCCAGGCTCTCTATGAATATTATGTGCAATTCTTTCGGCAATTTTTCACTGTAGGGGCAACCCCAAATGGTTGCCCAAATTTGTCACGTGGTTGCCCCGATTCCCTCTGTCATCCTGAGCGAAGCGCAGCCTTTAGCCCTGAGCGCAGTCGAACGGGGAAGTCGAAGGATCTGGTAGACGAACAAAGTAAACCTCCATTTTGCCCGAATTTGTCACGTGGTTGTCCGGACTCCATCGGTCATTCCAATGTAGGGGCGGTTCGCGAACTGCCCTTACCCGAACCACTCCAAATTGTTAGCCCCCTGCACTGCAGGGGGTTGTCATTTCACTGTAGGGGCAACCCCAAATGGTTGCCCAAATTTGTCACGTGGTTGCCCCGATTCCCTCTGTCATTTCGACCGAAGTGAGCGAAGCGAACGTAGTGGAGAAATCTATTTAAAACAGCTTGCACCGCACCAATTTAGGCATAAGCCTAATCTTAATTGGTGCGGGGTCATTCCGCACTTGCCTGCCCTCGAATGCTGTAGTCGGGGGATGCAGAATCCAAATTTTTAGCCCCCGGCATTGTCGGGGGTTGCTTGTCCCGCACTTATTGAGTTCTAACTCACGTCTAATTAGTGCGGGGTCATTCCTGCGAAAGCAGGAATCCAGAATCCGTACTTCACCAACGATGAAATATTTTCGCCCAAATCCGAAAACTCTCGCTTGACATCGGCCCGCATTTTGAATATTCTGCTCATTAACTGAAGAAGCATCGTGGATTTTTTATACTGTCAGGAACTTTTCTGTGTTTCCCGTTTTATACATATTGTATAATCATTGTTATGCTGAATAGGGAAAAACTATGTCTGATAACCCGTTAGTAAATCTCGGTGAATTATCGAAGCCCGCAACAGTATTAATTGAAAAAATATCCGATGCAGTTGGCGGAGTCTTTAAGCCATATCAAATTGTGCGTGTCGCAAAGGCAGAATCAGAAGCGGAAAAGATCCGAGCAGATGCTAAGATAATTGTCCAAGATATTCACCGTCGTGCTATGCATCGGTTTTTAGAAGAGGAGGCGAAAAAACAGAAGAATATAGAAGATATAACTCAAAAAGCGTTACCCAATCTCAATGATGATGCAAAATCTGAAAATGTGGAAAATGACTGGATTGCCAATTTCTTTGATAAGTGCAGGTTGATATCTGACACCGAAATGCAGATGTTGTGGTCTCGTGTTCTATCAGGTGAGGCAAACTCTCCCGGCTCGTACTCAAAAAGAACGGTCAACTTTTTATCATCCTTAGACAAAAATGATGCTGGATTATTTACAAAATTATGTAACTTTGCATGGATTATAGGTGAGATAGTTCCATTAATATATGATGTTAATAACGACATATACAATAAGCATAAAATTGATTTTGTATCGCTTAGCCATCTTGACAGCATAGGTCTAATTCAATTTAACGGCCTTGTTGGTTTTAAACGCACTGGATTACCAAAGAAAGTCACTCTTCTCTATTACGATCAACAAGCCCTATTGGAGTTTAAGAAAGAATCAGACAATGAATTTAATATTGGAAAGGTCATTCTTACAAAAATTGGTCATGAGCTTGCGCCGATTTGTGGTTCCTCTCCAGATAAAGAGTTTTATGAATACATATGTGATAAGTGGAAAAAGGAAGGCTTGATAAAAGAAAACGAAACCGAACAAGGAGCTGCAGCGGGCGCTGACAAGCCACGTCCCTGAACCATTACTTTAGTCATTCTGTATATTCAGGGTGCCATGAAGGGTAGCAAGGACATAATTCTTTATCTTAGGTATTCCTTAGATAAATGCAATAGAGTGGACGAGTATTGAACAAGCAATGGGAACTCCTTATACATAAGAAAACAATCTGTTCTTCCCGTTTTATA
>Ga0315549_1003713_pt1 | contig 13403 bp, 17 predicted proteins | sample SalMarSW160200MG_FD_203101 | JGI IMG/M metagenome (GOLD analysis project Ga0315549, IMG submission 203101) | Salt marsh sediment microbial communities from the Plum Island Ecosystem LTER, Massachusetts, United States - Salt Marsh Sediment SW1601-200 ... | reverse complement strand
GATTTGGAACTTGGAAAGAATAAGTGGGTTGGACTGATAAAGCAAGCGGTTGAGGTGGTTCAGTGAGACATCACCCACAACTTAACACACAAACAAATTCAGAGAAAATCACCCTTAATCCTAACAGTACCTCCGCCCCCGCATAAATACTTATATACCCTTGTTCATAAATCTGTAATGGAAAGGACGGGTGTGACATCACTCCCACTGCATCCTGGAAAGGCCCCGAAATGGCTGTTCGGGAGGATGGTAAAACTTGCAGGGGCGATATCGGAAGTTATGACTTATGAATGGGGACACAAGCAATTTCTGAAAACGATATCCGACCCTTTCTGGTTCCAGGCATTTTCATGCGTACTGGGATTTGACTGGCATTCTTCGGGTACCACTACCGTTACATGCGGAGCATTAAAAGAAGCATTGGCATCCGGGAATGATATACGGGTGGCGGGCGGCAAGGGTAAAAGCTCGAAAAAAACTCCGGATGAGATAGAGGTGATAGGCGGGGAGATGGGTCTCCGTGGAGATGTCATCAATGAGCTGAAATATTCCAGCAGGATGGCTGCAAAGGTGGATAATGCCGCTCTTCAGGACGGCTACACACTTTACCACCACGTTCTCATAATGTCCGAAGACGGGGACTGGGCCGTGATTCAGCAGGGAATGAATACCGATTCCAGATATGCGAGACGGTACCACTGGCTTTCCGACAAGGTGAAGAGTTTTGTCGAAGAACCACATAATGCAATCCTCGGAAAGAGCGGGGAAGTCATGGATATGACCGCAAAACAAAGCAGTGATGCAAGAGACACGACGGTTGATCTGGTCAGGGACAATCCGAGGCATCTGAGAAGAGACTGGGAGCTTCTGAAAAAGCCCTTATGCCAGACAACTCTGGACGGATGGAAGGTACCAAAAAATCCCTATCTCGAAATGCCCAGAAGAATAAACTGGAACGTTATGAAGGGACTGTATGAATTCCAGCCCAAGAACTACGAGGAAATACTTTCCACAAAGGGCGTCGGTCCCGCAACGGTGAGGGCTCTTGCTTTCATATCGGAATTGATGTACGGCTCTCCCCCGTCATGGAAAGACCCGATAAAATACTCTTTTGCCGTAGGGGGAAAGGATGGAGTGCCTTATCCTGTGAACAGAAAGGCAATGGACGATGCAACATTACTTATCAAGGAAGGAATAGAAGAGGCAAAAATTGGGAATGAGGAAAAGCTGCATGCCATAAAACGGCTGAAAAAAATTCTACCGGAATCATAAAATCAAAAAGCATATTTACGTGCCCCAAATACAGGTGTATGAAAAAATTTATCATACTGGCATTCGGAATTTTAATGGCATCTTCCCTGAGCGGATGCACCGGAGGAGAGAAAAATCATATAGCGGTCATAGATACAAATATGGGAACGATAAAAGTCGAGTTATACGAGGACAAGATGCCCGTCACTACTGCAAACTTCATCAAACTCGCTAATGACGGATTTTACGATGGCCTTGTTTTTCACCGCATAAAAGATAACTTCATGATACAGGGGGGATTGCAATATCCAGACGGAACTATGAAACAAAGTCCATACGGCACAATCGAATTTGAAAGTCATCCGGGTGCAACGCATGTTGACGGTGCAATATCCATGGCAAGCACCGGTATCCAAGTAGGCGGAAGTTCTCAATTTTTCATCTGCGACGGACCACAGCATTTTCTTGATGGAAACTATGCCGCTTTCGGAGTAGTTATAGAAGGTTTAAATGTGGTGCAAAGCATAGCAAGTGCTCCACATGATGGAAGTTTAGAACCAAACCCCGGAGGCGGGAGACCATTAGAGGATATTATCATAAATACTATTACAATAGAAGAGCAGTAGTGTAAAAATTGAAAAATTTATTATACTGTTGCCGTATAAATGAATATGGCAGTTGGAAAGGTAATCGTACTGTTGACTATGTTTGCACTGTTCTTACCGGCAGCAGAAGCCTGTTTTGTTTCATCTGGAATTGAATTGAATGTTGACAATGTCCAGCCAATCCCGCCCTCGGGTTCCGTAACCATAAATGCAAACGTAACCTTCAGATGGGGATTCGGCTCCTTCCTGCCCCTTCCCGTAACCATATACTTTGATATAGAGGACAAACCGGAATGGTTGTATGCCTCGCCATCTGTTCATTCATTCACTGTTACCCCAACGGGATTCACGGGAGGAGAGGAGAGAGAGGCTATCTCCATTGAACTTACTGCCAACGAGGAAACCGGGGCGTTCTCATATGATTCCTTCAATGTTCACGCCTATACAAACGGAAGTTTTCTGGTAAAGGGGTCGGAGGCAGAGGAGACAATTATAGTAATGCAAGATTTTGAGGATAACGGGATTGCAACCCAGCTCTCGGATAATATGCTGAATGTTGTCAAGGGTGAAAGCGAGAAGGTTTATCTGAGTATCACAAACATGTGCAACGGAGATATTTACATCAAGGTAAATGCAATGAACTTGTCCAGCGCATGGAAAGTGACAGCAGCCCAGACCGATTTTATCATACCTTCAAGATACACAGGGGACAATACCAAATCAATAGCCATGACATTCAGGGCTTCCGGAAAGAGTTCCGAGGAGGGTTGGATTGAAGTGACATATGCTCCATCGGCAAATCAGGACGGGGGCGAAAAAACCGTTGCCCTTCATGTATTCGTAAAGAGTACCGAACCGGGCATATCGGGCGGCGCCATTGCTTCTGCCATTATGCTACTGCTGATTGCGGCGGTCATTGCTGCCGTTATCTGGGGAAAATACAGAAAAGCTTAAATTTTTAAGCTCCGGTCTGTTTGTTTCGCATGCTATCGGAATTAATAACGCACCATGAGAGATACCGTACCTCCGGAATAAACCTGATTGCATCGGAGAATAAAATCATACCATCTGCTCTCGACGCCCTCTCATCCGACCTTGCCGGCAGATACGGAGATGAATGGTATGGAGGGAGTGAGTTTGCTATAAAAATTTTTGATGAAGTGAAAACACTGGCAATGAAGGTTTTCAATGCGAGATATGCCTTTGTTACTCCCCTCTCGGGGAATATATGCAACCTTGCCGTCATTTTTTCTTTCACCCGGTGCCACGGGAAAATTGCCGCGGTTCCAAAAGAGGAGGGAGGCTACCCGTTAGGCTACGGCAAATTTGAGAGGATACTTGTCCCTATCCCGGTGAAAAACACGGAGATAATGACGGAAAAGGCAAGGGAAATCATAGACCGTGAAAGACCCGGTATAACGATGCTCGGCGCCTCGGTCATACTGTTTCCCCATCCGGTAAGGCAGCTTGAAAATGCAAAGGAATATGGCACGCTGGTCTACGATGCATCCCACGTGTTGGGATTAATAGCAGGCGGTGGATTCCAGCAGCCCTTGAAAGAAGGTGCCGATGTTATCATAGGTTCCACCCATAAGACATTTCCGGGCCCCCAGGGAGGTATCGTGCTTACAAATTCCCGGGAAAAGGCTGAAATGCTGGAGAAAATGCTTCTATTCGACTTTGATGAAGGAATAGGTCTGGTTGACAATCCGCATGCCAATCGCATTGCCGCCCTGGGCATCGTGCTTGAGGAAATGCTTTTACAGGAGAAGTATGCATCGCAGACGGTAAAAAATGCCCGGAAACTTGCATCCTCGCTCAACGATATGGGCATAACGATGAGATTTCCGGAAAAAAACTTTACGCAATCCCATCAAATTTTGCTTGATTATGAGCCCGGCAAGGCGAGGGAATTCTGCAGAAAAATGGAAGAGCAGGGGATTTTCATTGACATCTCCGGGCGTATCGGAGTGGCGGAAGCCTCGCATATCGGTATGAAGGAACGGGAAATGGAGGAGATTTCCCACATGATGGTAGATGCGTACCGCGGAAAAAATGTGAAAAACAGGGTAAAGAAAATGGCAGAAGAATTCTATTAAACAGAGGTAGAACAACATGAACACGGAAAGAGATTCAGGAGGTAATCATGTTGACCGGTAGAGATATGAAGAGGTACAGCCGCCAGATTGCCATTCCTGACTTCGGGGCGGAGGGTCAGGAAAAACTGAAGAAGAGTAAAGTTGTAATTGCGGGTGCAGGCGGACTCGGCTCGGCTGCCGGCACATATCTGGCTACTGCCGGAATAGGACATATTGTAATAATAGATGACGATACCGTAGAACTTTCCAATCTGAACCGCCAGACACTGCACAGAGATAATGACATATATAAGTGCAAAGCCGCATCTGCAAAAGAAGAACTTTCGATGATCAATCCAGATATAGAGGTGAAGGGGATACGAGAAAAGATAACGGAGGAAAATGCGGTAAAGCTACTGAGAGGCGCGGATGCAGTGGTGGACTGCCTTGATAATTTCCATACGAGATACATACTCAACGACGGCTCAATAACATCAGGCATACCGCTTTTTCACGGGGCATGCAGGGAAATGGGAGGACAGGCATCAGTCATAATCCCGGGAAGGACGGCCTGCCTGAAATGCATTTTTCCCAATCCCCCACCCACAAAAAGAATCCCCATTCTAGGAGCCGTAGCCGGGACAATCGGAACGATACAGGCAACAGAGGTCGTAAAGTTTATTGCAGGCATGAAAACGACACTGGCCGGTAAACTACTCTTATACGATGCCCGGTTTCTGGCATATGAACTGATAGAATTGGAACGGAATGCACAATGCCCGAGCTGCGGAGGGATTGAATGAGAGTCAAGATAAAATTCTTTTCAGCACACAGGGATGCGGTGGGCAATACCGGAATGGAAATTGAACTGGGGGAGAATACGGATATCAGCGGGATGCTGGATGTGCTTATGGGCAGGTACCCCGAACTGAAGAAACTGGCAGACTACACCGTATTATCGTTGAATCATAAATATGCAAACGGCACGGAGGTGCTAAATGACGGCGACGAAGTTGCGGTATTCCCGCCGGTGGAGGGAGGATAAAAAAAAGAGTTCCAATGCCCGTATATTACATGGCACATTCTTATAAGCGGTAATCACATATCTTAACCAACATGAACATACTGCTCGGGGTGGGCAACGAACTTAACGGCGATGACGGAATAGGAGTATGGATGGCCCGTAACTTTTCGTGTGACGGATGGCAGGCAATAGACTGCTTTACGGTACCGGAGAACTACACATCCGAGATAAAAAGGAGTGGAGCGAAGAAAGTACTAATCGTGGATGCCGCAGATATGGGACTTGAGGCAGGAGAGATAAGGATTATACCCAAAGAAAAAATAGGTTCTGCCGGCTTCTCGACGCATTCCCTGCCCCTCTCGATTTTCATAACCCACGTCGAGGAAATCACAGGGGCGAAGATAATTCTGGTGGGGATACAGCCCAAACAATTTTATTCCGGTATCAGCGAGGAGGTGAAAAAGGCGGGAAAAAAACTGCTGAAAATACTGAAGAAAGATGATATTGGAAAAATAAAGATTTTAGAATGATTTGCCAATGCGGGGGTCTGTAAGAAAAAGTATGGAAGCCAGAAAGGCAATGCCGACCCCCAGCAAGAAGCCGGTTGCTGTTCTTACGGGATTCATGCTCTCATATCCGGTGTACATCTGAAGGAAACCGTCTATTACCGATGGCAAAAACAGGCATGCAAATAAAATAGCCAGTTTTTTCGCATCGTTTATCCTGCGATGAAAAAAGTTGAAGGCAGTGTTTTTTATTGCAAAATCCGTAGGGGCAAACAGGGAAACGAAAAAACCTAATGACAGACCCATCAGCATACCCGTATCCCTGGCACACACCGGCATCTGATTTTCATTAAGGAAATACGAGCGATAACATTTCTGGTGGCAATTCATATCTCCAAAATAGTATACCAGCCGGGGAAAGAGGGGCATACCGTTCCACTTCTTGCAATAATCCATTCTCCATGCACTGCCGTCCAGACTATTTACCGTACCTTTCTCCAGAGAGAACGGGGCGATAAAAATCGAAAGAGTGATCGTAAGAATAATGACGAAACATGCCATCAAAAACCTATTTCCATTCACGTAACCATTATTGCAAGGCATTATAAAAATTGATTGAAAACGAAATGAAAAACCAATTTTCCAGAATGTTTTTCTACTGTTTTTAGTCACTTTGTAATCAAAATGATTGCATTATATCAGCAAATTACAAAAGTTTTATATACTACATAGGTTATATAGGTCTGGTGAAAAACCATGACCAAAATAAGTAAAAAAATAGGAAAAATGTGGAAAGACACGACGGGTGTCAGCCCCATCATCGCCGTTATCTTGATGGTGGCAATAACCGTCGTACTGGCAGCAACCATATACGTATGGGTGAGCGGATTCGGTGGCGGTGGTGGTGGAGCAAGTACAGCACTTACACTGAGTCAGCAAACCTATGGTGCCAATGCTACTGCCACTGGTGGCTATGTTGTATATAGAGTGCAGTCTGTAAGTGGAAATCCAGGATGGGAAGATTTTACAGCCACAATAGCTGGCCACGCATCAAGCATATCTGGGGATTGCACCTCAGCTGGAACTGGTGGTTCTGCTTCCGGTGAAATAAATGCTGGGGACTACGTGAACATCTCGATAGATGATGATGATACCGTAGTTGCTGTAGGGAACACAGTCGTAATAACAGATACGGACAGCGGTTCGATTGTATACAGTGCTGATATCACATACAAGAACTGAACACTGATAAAATTCCACAAATAAACTCTCTTTCCTCTCTTCTATTTCTTTTATTTCTTTGACCTGCAAATAAAAAATCGAAGTCTTTAACTATTATTATACCATGTAACATTAGCTCTCCTATTGGCAGTGGGATGAAAAGAAAGCTGAAAGGAGGAAAAATGAAAAATATTGTTGCAGGAAAAGATGCGGTATCCCCCATAATCGCAGTAATTATAACGGTGGCAATAACCTTTGTTTTATCAGGAGGGATGTATGCATGGATATCTAATTTTGGCTCCGGCGACGGGGGGACAAACGTTGTATTCTCTCTCGATCAGTCAGGGCACGGCGGTAACGGAACCATCGGATGGGTGAACTATACCGTAAATGCGGTTGGAGGACACCCGGGATACGAAGACATAACAGCTACTCTTGGAGGAAGCCCGGCAACCATTATGACCTCCTTTCCCCAGAGTATGAGTGAGGTTATCAATGCTTCGGGAGAAATAAATTGCGGTAATGAAGTGTGTATCATCACTACCCACTACAAATCTGCAAGTCAGCTTCCCGGACTGAGATTGAACATTAGGCATGAATCAAGTAATACATTGATACTCTCTATATCTACCAACTACTCGTAAATCGATTTATCTTCTCTTTCCTTTTTTGTTTTTTTATATCAATTTCGTGCAAACACCGAAAAGGACAGTTTCTTATCACCCTCAGTCCCCGTGGTAAACAGTATGGCAAATATTATTAAATATTGTAAGTCCATTAGCAAAGAAAATCAGAGGATATACGTATGAATGAAAAAAAATACGGCGAAGAAGAAATCAAGAAGATAAAACTTGAAACATGGAACAATCCCTGCCGGGAAAATGATTATACAGTAGATATAGAATTCCCGGAGTTTACATGTCTGTGCCCCCGCTCGGGATACCCTGATTTCGCCATAATAAAAATAAAATATGTGCCCGACAAATACATAGTGGAATTGAGATCTCTTAAGCTCTATTTGAATTCCTACAGGAATAAACATATCACCCACGAAGAGGCGACAAACAGAGTATACAGCAAGTTAAAATCCCTCCTCCTCCCGAAATTTATTGAAGTTACCGGAGAATTCAATGTTCGAGGGGGGGTAAAAACAACGGTAAAGATGTCATCAGATGAAAATCATAAACTCCAGTAGCCTCCAAGTATATCATTCAGTTTTTTAACAACATCACCAGTATCAGTTCCCTGTTCGAAAGAATCATCGAAATGAACGGGCGTGTGACTTAGTACGGCTATCTCGCTTGCGATTCCCCTTCCCAGCACATCAAGCATGTAGCCCCCTTCGAGCGTGCAGACAATGCTGCTCTGAACGGAACTGAATTTTTCTATCATCTCGCCGTAAGAATCTATGGTAAGGGAAAGACCCCCCAGTTCATCGGCATGATGGGAGTCAAATCCTGCAGATATTATAATGAAATCGGGCGAAAATTGCTTGGCTATGGGAATCATCACTTCGTCCAGTATTTTTTCAACTCCCTGATTCCCCACACCTCTTGATAAAGGTGCATTGACCGTAAATCCCTTACCCTTTCCCACCCCAACCTCATCAATCATTCCCGTGCCGGGATAATGAGGAGAGAGGTGTATCGACTGGTAAAGCACATCATCCCTGTCATAAAAAATATCGCATGTCCCGTTGCCGTGATGAACATCATGGTCGAAGACAAGCACCTTCTTTCCCCTATTTGCGACAAAATTCGCAGCAAGAGCCGCATTATTGAAAAGGCAGAATCCCATAGAACGGTTTTTCGTGGCGTGGTGACCGGGAGGGCGAACCAAGGCAAATGCATTTTCCTCTCTTCCGTTCAAAACTTCATTACATGCATTTACAAGCCCGCCGGCGGCAAGTCTTGCTATCCTGTACGAATCCCCAGTTATGTAAGTATCAGGATCCAGCCACCCGACTGTTCTTTTTATTCTCTCTACCATATCCCTTGAATGGACATTCATGAGTTCGTCCTCTCCAATCATGACTGGCTCAACAATATGCAACCCACTAAAAAAAGGCATATCCTTCAGGAATTCCATAGCTGCGACAGCCCTTTCCGCCCTTTCCGGATGCCCTGGACTGTTATGAAGCATAAACTCGTCAGAATATACCACCGATGTCATGTTTTTGCATACTGCAACTCTTTATAACTTTTTTACCACTTTTCCAAAACCTTATTTATGGGTTTCTGCATTTCGTTTCGTGGTGTACAAATGAAAGAAGTTGCCGAAGTACGAGAATTGAAAGTGAACAGGTATGTGATAATAGATGACGAACCCTGCAAAATAGTCAGCATAACTACCTCCAAGCCAGGAAAACATGGCGAATCAAAAGCACGCATAGAAGCCATAGGTGTCTTTGACGGGCAGAAGAGGAGTATTGTAAACCCGGTACGCCACAAGGTAAACATACCGCTCATAGACAAAAGAAGCGCACAGGTTATTTCTATTATGGGGGACAAAGCCCAGCTGATGGACATGGAAACCTATGAGATGTTCAACATGGATATACCTGATGAATTCAAGAACAAAATGGAGAACGGAAAGGAAATACAGTACCTGCATGCCCTGGGCAAGAGAAAAATAATGAGAGTATAACTAAATCACAAACATGGTTTTTTTTTGACTGACTGGCAAACTATTTAGTTTGTTATTATCATGGGGCCTTTCAACAATGATTCCCGACCAGATCACAAAATTTTATGGCATAAAAGAGGATGACTATTAAAAAAGTGATATAACATTCAGAGGTTTTCATATAAAGATTTAAACCTGGTTCCACAGTTCGAGCAGCGAAGTGCATCTGGCGGAACGAGTTTGCCACAGCTGGGGCAACTCTTCATATCGTTAGGGTTAACTTCCCTTTCATCCCTCACTTTGGTTTTAGGAATTACTACCCCCATAATTCCAACTGCCAAACCGATAAATAAAATGAGTGACCAAAAGTATGCAGGAGCGAACTCGTCCACAATATAATTCATCTGAGGAATCAGTTCAATTGTTCCCACCGCTCCCCCTATCAATAGAACAATCCCAACAGCCGATATTCCTTTCCTCATACAAAAAAAAACTTACAGATGTAAATAAAACTGTCGAAATTTTCCGGTGTTTACGCCGATTGGTACCGGGGGGTTCAAGTTAAGAACATTGAGATATCAGATTTCACAGCATCTCCAGAAAATACTGATGAATTCTTGTGTCATCGGTCAACTCCGGGTGAAATGCCAGAGCGAGCTTGTTCTTTTCCTTTGCCATAACAATCCCTTCATCCATTCTTGCCAGTGGAGTGCATCCGTCCCATACCCTCTCGATTAGCGGAGCCCTTATGAATACCGCCGGAAATGGCTCTCGTAAACCCTCTATATCGAGCAGACATTGGAATGACTCATTCTGTCTTCCGAATGCATTCCTTGTGACTTTCATGCTCATGAGTTCAAGCGGCACAACCTTATCATCACCGATTTCCTTTGCCAGCAGAACGCAGCCGGCGCAGGTTCCCATTATCGGAATATTATCTGCAATTTTCTTTACCTCGTCAAAAATGCCCATTTTTATCATCAATGACGAAATAGCGGTGCTCTCCCCCCCGGGAATTATAATGGCATCCACATCCTCCATTTTTTCCCTTATTATTACCGCCCTACCTTTAGTTCCCATGATTTCCATTGCCTTTTCCACTGCAGCGACATGTTCCTCGACATCCCCCTGGAATGCTGTTATGCCAACCTTTATCATATCAGTTTACCCACATCGATACCGCACAATTCACTGAGTTTTTTGTGCAGCCCCATCATCTTTATGGCAGCCTTTCTGCCTGCTTTTTCCTCGAGTTTTTTAACAACCCCATCTATGTTTCTATATCCATTGCCGGTGAGATTGTCAGCATGGGCAACTATCTCTTCTTCCAGTGTACGGGGCGTATAATCATTTGGCGGCAGACCCAGTTTAACCGCATCTCTCCCATCTATGCCCGCCCCTCCGTGCCTTTCTACTGCCAGTGCTACCTTCTCAGGCAAACCGAGTCGTCTGGCAATTTTTGCCCCCTCGACGATATGATGGATTCCATGCGTTCTAGACCTTCCGATATCATGGAAAAGCGAGGCGAGATAGACGGTATTCATGTCAATATTGATACCTCTTTCCTGTATCCTCTCTGCAATCTTCATGGCAAGATGCTGGACTTTTAGAGAATGATCTATGACCTCACGGGAACATTCCTCGTCCTTCAGAATTTTCACGTAATCCCTCTTGACAACCTTCTTACCCTTCTTTTGAGGCACCACCTGGAAATGCCCGTAAAAGTCATTGTCTATCCACCTTCCATCGGTAACATAATGCATGAATATAGCCAGGGCTGCTACCTCGGAATGGGGCTGGTTCCCCACGGCAACATTGAAATCCGCTATTGAATAAAATTCTCCCGGAACTTTCTTTGAACCTACGATGGCAAGCACCCTATCGTGCTTTTTTATCTCGTCGGCGACATCATTTATCTTTTCCCCGTACATGGTGAGGTGCACAATCAATCCGTCCCAGTTTTTTATGAATGCCTTCCAGTTCACTCCTGTTTTTATTTCAAAATCGTCACCAAATCTGTCTTTAACGCTTCCAACAACCTTCTCTATACCCTCGTCTTTTGTATCGACTACTATCCTGCTGGCTCCGAATGCCCTTGCAACAAGTGCGATATGGGTTGTAATGCGTTTATCCCTTGCAATTCTGTGCCCGTATCTAAAAACTGTAACATCTACCATTTATTTGACTCTTTTTCTTCCAAGGGGTATAGGAGTAATGTTGTGCATCCGGCAGCCATGAAAAACGACACGATGGGATGTATTCTTTCATACAAGTCAAAACCATCCATTCTAAAAGACAGAATCATAAGTATAATTGCAGCCATGCTCAATATCCCCCCGATAAAGCCGCCTACAGTAGAATTTATTTTTATATTCGTCTCAACAAGCGAGAAAGCAATGAAAATACACCATACCACCACCACCCCGAGGATGGCTGTGGCTATCGAGAAAATTAATATCCAGCCAGGACTCCAGTCGAAGGAATAAAGGGTAAAAAACCATATGTAAAATCCAAGGCCCGTGAACCCTAGTCCCGAAAGAAAGGATAGTATTCCCTTATTCAATTGCATAATAGGTAAAGGATGCATTCCTTAATAAAACTTATTCATTTTTTACAAGCACCACTGGAGATATAAAATACGATTTTTTATAATACTTCAAAAAAATTATTAAAAAGAAAAAGAAAGAGGGGAGAGTTTATGGCATCACTGGTACTGGCTCCGTCCACTCCGGGCTGTAGCATGTCATTGTCGGGTCACCGAAGAATACTTGAAAACCGTCACCTTGTAGAGAAGAGGAGCCATACATTGCTGTTGGATCTCCTGTAGTATAGTCGCGTTCAAAGAGCCACAGATATCTTGAAAATGATTCACCAACGCCATCGCCGTTGATAAACACGTCATATGTCCAATAATCATCTAGCAGATCTGACATCGGGCACAATCCGCTCTCTATATTTCCATAACATATTGTGCCTCCGTGTGATAGCATTACTATCGGTCCCAAGTGCGCTTGCGTTGTACATGACATCCACAGATCCCATATGCCATGCATATTTCCGAGCAATTGGTCAGCCCACTTGAAATGGATGAGGTCATACAAATTCGGTTCCTTTGCATTGTACCATGTCCATCCACCCCATCTAGGTGATTTTGTTTGCTTGTCATCGTACATGTATCCGCGCCATGCATCCCACCAGGTAAAGTCCTTCAGGTTTTCATGCTTTAATTCTACATACGAGAAAGTCTCTTCAACATTTCCGTACTGTGCCGATATTCCTGACCCACCTGTTCCGTGACCGGAATAGTACCAGACACTCACTCCTTCGTTGAATCTTTCCAGTAAATTGTCCCATACGCAGTGTCCCTCGTAGAATCTGCCGTGAGAACTAAAGGCTTCCTTAAATGCACGTGAAGAATATGCCGGGGTGCTTTTTCCATCATTTGTTGTCCATGTTCTTCCATCGGGGAAATTCATGAGTTGTGTTGTTGTAACATCTCTTCCCGGATTGGCATACATAAGCGCTGGGTACAAGACACACCTCACAATGTGAGCAGATGCGAATGCTGCGGTCGCTCCCGGAATATGTCCCGCATATGAATTGTTGCCTGTCATTGCCCTAACAGCAAGATCTCTTATGTCGGTATCACGTGGCGATACGAAGAGATACGCTTCCTTTCCTTCTAAATCAAGGCCATATTTTGCTGTCAAATTACCATAGATACCGTCATGGATATCACTAAACCATCTAAGCTGCAAATCAAATCCTATAGGTGGCAAATTCTGATTTTGTATGAGATCTTTGAGAGCTTCCATCAAATCGAATGGCTCACTCATGTGCGGCATGTCATTAAGAGAACGACTTCCATGATAGAAATCACCGGAATATTCAATCCATGTCCGCGCTTTATCCAATGCATCATATGCTCCCGCTGCTTCTCCAATGTTTAAGACGGGAGCAGTATGGTATGCTGCCGCCATCGCCGCAGGGGCGAAGTAGCCGTCACCGCTTGCAAGAGAGGTTATGGTGATGTAATTCTCGGAATGAGAGTCTGCCTTTATCGCATCAACAACTTCCTGCATCGTTGTATATT
>Ga0315549_1003705_pt1 | contig 13424 bp, 13 predicted proteins | sample SalMarSW160200MG_FD_203101 | JGI IMG/M metagenome (GOLD analysis project Ga0315549, IMG submission 203101) | Salt marsh sediment microbial communities from the Plum Island Ecosystem LTER, Massachusetts, United States - Salt Marsh Sediment SW1601-200 ... | reverse complement strand
CCTTTTTGTTTGGCAGCTACGTTAAGACTTCTGTATGTTTTAAATAATTTTGGCGCTTCCGGCTATCGTGTGGGAAAAGGATGAAGATCCAACCCGCCTAAATGAAATAGTATTGCAGTCTTAAACCTGTCCCTGTTACGAAAACCGCAGGCTATTTTCTTAATACGCTGAATACAAGCATTCTTCGCTTCCAGCATGCTGTTATTTACCTTTAACCGAATCGCATTCAAAATACCCCAGAAATAACGACGAATCATTTTTCCGACAACTATAATCGGCTCCAGACGGCAGCGACTGATCCATCCAAGCAAGTTTTTCCAGCTCGTTTCAGCAACACCGATATATGAGTAATCCCAAAGCGTGGATGCCGTCTCTTTAATTCTCCAGGCTCTTGCCGTCTTCAGATTGAGACGAGTCAGTTTCATGAATTCCTTGCGTCGAATAACCCTATTATCAGTACGATTCGAATTCTTGAGCCATTGATACTTCGAGTGTTTAAGTGGGCTTTTGAAACCTCCCCCGTTGAAATCTTGATGTTCTTTTGCCCTGACTTTGTTAAGGGCCTTACCAAAATGTTGTGAAACATGGAATCGGTCGAATGCCACGAGGCTCTCGGCGTTTGCAAAGTTCTGATTCACAGCGTTGATGAAAGGATCCCACATATCCATGGTAATGCTCTGCAGCCGGCCAAAATTACTCTTTTCCTAGGGGGTTTTGAACCATTGTTTTGAGGGTAGAAGCCTTCCGGTCGTCCAGTATATCGATGATGGTATCTGTATCCTTGTCCAGGATTACCGTCACGTATTCGTGATGTTTTTGAAATGATGTTTCATCAATCCCTATGTTCTTCGGTGCTGTTTTTTCCCTCTTGGCCAATCCACGTTTGACTGCCCGAGACATGATGCCATCAACCTCGTCCCAGCTAAGCCCAAAATTCTCGGCAACTGTAGAAGTTGAATCGCACTGTAACCAAAGCAACACCGTTGATTCAAACTCAGCGGTGAAACGCGAGCCTTTGATCGCCCAGGTAACGGAGAGCTGTTTCACCCCGTGTTTAGGACATTTCACCCGGGGAACATCAGCTTCAACAATGGTCTTATGATTGCATGAGTCCAGATGTCGCCAGCGTCGATACCGATGATCATGCAGTCTGGCTGGATTTTTGCAGATCGTACAAAGCAATGGAACGCCGGACTTCAACGATACTCTGGCAGTGACTTCCTTATTCTTGCTGTCTCGAATGATTGAGGCAACTTCCCAAAGATCGGTTACGCCAAGGAGGTTCGTATAGAATTCTTCAAGAGTCTCTTTCATGCCTGAAGATTAACATTTTTTATAGTTTCCCACTATAGACCCGGAAGCGCCATAAATACTACTATTATCTTCACTAGGTTCATCTTGCTTTACAATAGTTGCATGAATTATAGAGTCATCTAATCTTGTTTTATCATCTGCTTCTAGTTCTTCATAAGTTTTATTCTCAAAACGTTTCTGTACATCTTTCAACCTAAATACTTTATCTTCAAAATGACCTTCATAAAAATATAGTAAACTTTTTAATCTCTGCTGACCATCTATTACTAATAAATCTGCAGAATCAAGATCTCTCGAAAAAAATATTCCTGGTACAGGCAATCCTAATAATAATGATTCTATAAACCGCGAGGCTTGCTTTTCAGTCCATACATAAACTCTCTGAAATTTAGGGATTTTGATTGTTTCATTTCTTAATCTTTTAATTAAACTATCAATAGGGTAGTCTGCGCCGTAACTAGTTATTGAATAAGTAAAATCTAATACTTCGTCTTCAGATTGATCTATAATTTCTGTCTCTTTATATTTATTCATTTCAAATCCTAAGGTCATTATTTTAGTTCTAATATTTAGTTATTTCAAGTCTATTTTTAACGTACAAGCTATTACCTTATGTAATATAACACAACCCACCAACCATTCATCTATCTAAACCCCTCATATATCATATTATGCAACCCTTCAAAACATAAAGGCTCCACTTTATCTGCAATAACCACACAGTAACATTAACAAAACCTAATAAAACCTGCAAGATACCTCTCCACAGTTTTTAAAAGCTGTGCTACATCAAAAAGCTTCCTCTCCCTACTCACATTATTTTTTATCAAACCCGCATTGTATAATTCATAACATCATATTCCAAAAATACGGCCATTCACCCCCACACAACCCCTCTCAATCTCCCCCCACCCTCTTCTCACTAGCACCCCTCATAAAAAACCCAAAGGGCACAAAACAGATTAGAGCCATAACAGTGAGCACGATCACATCAACTGCGGCGAGTGTTGAACCTCTATGGTGAGCCTGCACAGCCATAACCGGTATCACACCCAGGGACAGCACTCCATAGGCCAGCAGCAGGCCCGCGCCGGACATGTAGCCGAAGGGCTTGCGCCTCCACAACAAAATACCACTCGCCAGCAATGCCGGACAGGCTACCATGAATTCGTCGATCCAGAGCACTAAATCCTCTGTGACAACGGAAGTCCTGTTTATAAGCGCGGTTACGATCAGAGCTGTTTGGCGGACGATAATAAAAACCGCGAGGCCTGTAAGTATGCCCCCGATGGTTTTGGCGGGTACACTCCCTGCAAGGTGTTTACTCACCTCCTCACAATTTATACTCGATACTACAACTATCATTGTAGAAACGCTCAGTGATACAATTATAAGGTAGGGGAGAAAAAGCGGGCCAAAGGGTACAATCAGCAGGTAGGGTATGTAGACGTACAACATATAGAAGAGCGCGCCCGGCCAGCAGAGCAGACCGATCAGCTTGCCGCATCTGGCAAGCCACAGGGAGCCGAGCAGGATGGGCAGGCCTACGGCCAGATTTATTATGTCATTGGGCACCATTGCATAACGCAGCTCGTCCGTTGGATAGATATCAGTTTGATATACAATACCGGCAATGGCCGTCAAGGTCATAACCAGGGCCACAGCAAGGGAAAGCAGATACTCCGGTTTAAGGCTGTGCGTCATGGATTCTGCTTTTTGCCTTTTCATTTATCATCTCCTTTTTCCTCGTCCGATTCTTCAAAGTATTCTCCGTACACATCACGGGCACAGTCGGGGCACAGGCCGTGGCTGAAATCTACTTCGGCGCGGTCCTTAATATAGGATTCCACCTGCTCCCAGCTGCCTTTGTCGTCGCGGATTTTTTTGCAGTTAGAGCAGATAGGCAAAAGGCCGCTCAGATTCTTTACCCTGAGCAGGGCCTTTTCCAAATCCGAGTTCTTATGCTGCAGCTCGGCCTGCTGTCTCAGGGTGATTTTTTGATACACGTTGATGGAAAAAACGGTAAGCGCAACAATAACCGCGGTAATAAGAGCGCATACTGCCAGGTTTATTAGCAGTGCATTCAATATCCTTCCACCGGACGCGTCGTCTGTCTGCTCCACCAGCAGATACCAATTCAGCTCGGGCACAAAGCGGCTGTTCAAATAAACGGTATGGCCCTGCCTGGAATACTCAAAGCTGTGCTTTGTGTCACCCAGAATTTCAGCGGCTATGGACGAGATACCCTCCATATCATGAATAGTGCCGGCAGTGCCGGGCAGAGAATAACCATGGAGCACGATGTTTCCATCGGTATCGGTAAAATAAATAGTGCGCCGGTATTTTTGGCCGTATTCTTCCATTAAAGTGATAAGCGAGCTTACGGTTAAGCCCACACCTGTAGCTCCGATATAGTTACCGTTATAATCATACACTCTATGATTAATAAATATGGTCATGGTGTCTTTATTCGCCAGATCGGGGTCTGCATTTGTCTCGTAATCGGCTTGCATCTGCCGAACCCTGAAGTACCAGATGTCACGCTGCTCAGCGGGATCAACCCTTTTTAATATTCCGTCCGCATGGTAATAAATCCGCGTGGCCTCCGAAACAAAAAAGCTGGTAATGGTATTGTATTTAAGCATAATCTCTTTTAAGTATCTTGTAATCTGTGCCACATCCTGTTCCCCGTTTAATACCCAGTCGCGCAAAAAGGCGTCGTGAGCCATCAGCGATGAAATAAATACGGGCTTTAATACATCGCGCTGGATTTCCGAATACACATTGTCGCTGGTTAAAGGAAGCGTGCAGGATATTATCTGCTCGCGCAGTATGGACAGGGAAATAAAATAACTCAGCAGACCCGTTGTTAAAAATCCGGCAACAAGAATCAGACTGATCAGAATGATTAGCTGTTTTTTATTTTTTAAGAATTGCACAGGCATGACTCCTCTTGCGCCGACACTACGTTATTAATCTACTAAAGCATAAATCCTTATCTGATAATTGTCAAATTAGTTTTTTCTCCCGTCCTGCCCAAAGAACGATCAACCTGAAACAAGTTTAAATCTCTTATCTGATTCCGTAGATTTTTACTGCAAAATGCTTTATATTTATCTTAATTAATATAATGCACACTAACAGGCGTTAAAATCCGGGCCAACCGCTTTATTCATGAGGAGTATATACTGATTTCACAAGACCAAAAATCTTTACCCTACTATAAAACCAAACCGGCACAATACTTTAATGTGCTGATTCTTGTTCTCATTTATTTATGCCTGCTCACCACCTGCCTGGACGCTTATCCTGCCAAGAAAGTGCACACTGTAATCTTATCAATACCTGAGCTTCCACAGATAGATGTACGGAACCCGGATAAATTCTTAAATGATCTCAAGCTTTCACCGTTTTGGAAAGTGGAAAAGGAACGGGACGGGGTTTTTTATGCCAAGGCCCGCAGCCTCTCTTCCCGATATTCGTTTTCATCAGCAGATGAAAATATGTTTCTGTTTGAAATATTTTTAATCGACAATTACGTTATACCGAAAACTCATCTTATCTATAATCATTATCTAAACGGTTTTAACGATTTCTCAGCCTTTTCCGCGACCATTATATTCGGCAGTCCCATTAACTCGGATTTAACAGTGTATGAACAGGGCGCGAGCATTGAGCTTGATGTGTATGAAGCGTTTGACGATGCTATCGGGCCCAATTCATATTCTTCCTTGGCCCTGAGCTTAAGCAAACAACATAAGATATATCTTGTACTGCGCGAGCAGGGCGAGTACCGGCAAAGAAAGATAACCGCCGTCAAACTTCCTGTAGTAATGAAGCACGTAGTTGAACTTTTAAATCTACCGCAGCAGTATTATGTAAAAGAATATTATAGTAGTTTTTTCAGCACCTTCTTTCCGGGTTCTGCGCAAGCTATGGACATAAGAAGGACGCCCGGTATTCAGGACAGGGATACTTTTTACGGCCACTTTCAAGCGCATCCCGGAGTGAGCTACGAGGGTATAAATATAAAAATTTCTCATCCGCTCTACTGTAAGGGTGAGTGCACGCGTGATTTTAACAGACTTGACAAGGCGGAATATCTGGGCATACCGTATTATGATAACGATCTGTTGTTCTTTCAGATCGAAGATAACGCGGTTTATTTACAGGCCGGATACGACGAGCAGTTCGGCACCTTCAGCGGCGATAACAGCTTTCAAGGTCTGCTGGAAATATTAAATGATCAAAATAATTTATTATATTCTGCGGAACAACGATTTAAAGGCTGGGAACGCTGATACCCCTCTTGGCCTGATAAAAAACGGCGTTTCATTGCTAACAAACAAAACGCCGTTACGCTTACTGCTATTGGCTGGCAAATTTTTTTACGAAATCCGGTGTAGCGGCTTTGCCGCCAAGTCCCATATTAATGGGCTCTACTTCTTCAATTCGAAGAAACACATATTTACGCAGCTCCTCATTTCCTCTCCCCTCAATCTGCACCATTAAATCAGCGAATTTCCGATGCAGCTCAATCTTTTGCGCGTCTGTTAAGGCGCCTTTGATGGTTTTAATTGTGGCAATAGGCATAGTAACCTCCTTGGTTGGATATTTTTCAAAATATACCAATCGGTATATTTTGTCTTAAAAAAAATTACCGCTTTATGGATTCAATTAATTCTTCAATATGAGTTAACGCGCTTAATAAAAAACTTTCATCCCCGCTTGACTTTGCCAATAAGCCCCCACCCTCAAAAAGTGATATCATAATCTCTGCCGTGCTTGTTTCATCTGTATTTAATTTAAACTCTTTATTTTTTTTACCCTGCCCCACTATGTGAGCTATTGTTTTTTTCCATCGCGAGATTGTTTCGACAGCCATTTTATGCAGAACAGGATGAGTGTCATCGCTATCGCACAGGGTGTTGAGGATGGGACAGCCTCCGTTTTTAAAAACATCTTTATATATTTTTCTGTACACTTTGGGATAAGCCATCAATTTGTCAAAACAGGACCGGGCATTTTCAATTTCAGTGCTAAAAGCATTAATGATATTATTGACATTATAGCTGAAGGCCTGAATGGCCACCTCATCTTTGTTTTTAAAATTTCCGTAAATCCCGCCCTTGGTAAGATGCGTTGCCTTGCTAAGATCCGACAGCGATGTCCCCGTATAACCTTTTTTATTGAAGATCACAGCTGTTTTTTCAATTATGTATCTTCTGGTCCGATCCCTTTTAATCATATTCACAAGACATAATATACCGATCGGTATTTTTTGTCAAGGGGATTACTTCTTTATTTGCTTAAAGTTCTATTTATGAGTATAATCCAAAGTAATCATGCTCAACACGGCAATTAAAAAGATAAACCTTCATCTTTTTGTACTGCTGATGACATGTGCCTCGGTTATCATCTCCGGCATTGTAACCGCCCTGGTATTGATTCTGGTCTTCGGAGAGATAGTTCTTACCGGCTTGCTGCTGTCAACCATTGTTCCCCTGGTTTTAGCCCCTCCTCAACTGTACTTTATTTTATTAAATCGTAAAAAACTTAAAGCAACTGAGGAAAAACTGATACAAGCCAATGAACTGCTGCAAAATAAAATTGCTGTCGTTACCTCAAAAGAAAAAGAACTCAAAGCTTTAAATAGCAGGATTGAGAATACCATAAAAGTAAGAACCCGTGAGCTTGAAAAATCACTTAGGGAAAAAGAGGTATTACTTAACGAGGTACACCACAGGGTTAAGAACAACCTGCAGATCATTCTAAGTATGATTCGCTTACAGAAAGAAAGACTGGTTAATAAAAAGGACATAGCTAAGTTAGAAGATCTGCAACAACGCATTCTTGCCATGGCTCTGGTTTATGAACAACTTTATAAGATGAGCGAGTTTGAAAAAATTGATCTTAAGCATTTTTTACCGAAATTAGCCGCGAACATTCTGGATTCCAGCATGGGTACTCATAAAATTGAACTCTATACGGAAATTGATGAGGTTTCCATGAATATTGAAAAGGCTATTCCGTTAAGCCTGCTGGTAACTGAAATCCTCTCAAACAGTATAAAACATGCTTTTCCAAATGCTCAAAAAGGAAGGTTCGAGCTCATATTAAAACAAAAACAAAGCACAAAAGCTGTTCTAAAACTGGCTGATAACGGAGTAGGATTTAAAAAAATAAAGGACAGCGCTCTGGGATTAAAAATAATCGATTCGTTGGTCGAGCAATTAAACGCTGTGATGAAGCTGGAAAGCGACAATGGTGTAAAATACACAATCGAACTTGTATTTTAAGCGGGATTTTATATCTTTACTGTGGTTTATTTACCGGCCGTATATGATGAGCAGTGCGCCACACACAGCAGCAGGAGAAGCGCATGTTTATAGTGCCTAGAACCTCACGGCCATTTTTACGTCTGCCTTAATAAAGATGCTCCACCAGATCATCCCCTACCCTGGTTAGAGGATGCAGCTCCCAATCCGAGCTGAAGCGCAGGTAATCGGTTTTTTCAATTGTGTTTTGGCTGTGAAGGACATGCAGGATAGATAAAAAAATGACAATAAACTAAAGTAACCTTTTTATCATATATTATATAATAGATAAACTTCTTTGCACACGCAAGTAATTATTTTAAAATTGTATAGTGATAGTATTCCAAAAGCACTTTCTTACCTGAAACAGGAGGTGATTATTATTTTGTATCTTTTATATCTTTAGGGGTATATATCGGGCGAATACAATTACTGTACATGCTAAAAAATAATTTGCTAGTATATTTCCTCTGTAATGTATATTATAATCCGCTTGTGTGGTTTATTCCTTTGCTGTTTATCGGCTTTGCACCTTTAATCTTCGGTGCAAGCCTTTTGGTAGATAGTGCCTCATCTTTAGCTAAAAGACTTAACATTCCCACTATTGTAATAGGAATAACAATTGTAGCCTTCGGTACATCCGCTCCCGAACTGGTAGTGAATGTTTTTGCTTCCGTTAATAAAAACTCGGAAATCACATTAGGAAACATAGTTGGCAGTAATATTTTTAATATTCTGTGCATTATCGGTATTTCCGCAATCATCTTCCCTTTAACAGTCAAGAAAAATACTACCTGGATTGAAATTCCGCTCTCGTTTCTTTCAGCCCTTCTGCTTGCCGTATGTATAAACGATATTTTTTATTATATTTCTTGTTTACACATTCAATCTCATTAAGACGGAAAGATTTGTGGAAAAGCTTATAATAAAAGATTATTCAATACCAAAAGCCATACTATTCATATTGATGGGATTGATAGGCATTACGGTTGGAGGTAGATTAATAGTCTTTTCCGCGGTAGAGATTGCTAAAGATCTTCATATTTCCGAACGGATAATTAGTTTGACGATTATTTCAATCGGCACATCATTGCCGGAACTGGCAACTTCAGTTACAGCTGTAATCAAAAAGAATACCGATATCGCTATCGGAAATATCGTCGGATCGAATATTTTTAATGTTTTTTTTGTATTGGGGGCTTTCGGCAATTATAAATCCGGTGCCGTTACAAAAAAGTTCCAATCTGGATATTATAATAAATATCGTTGCAAGTTTTTTACTAATGCTCTTTGTTTTCACAGGAAAAGGCAGAAAAATCGAAAGAGGAGAAGGTATAATCCTTGTTATGATGTACGTTGCATACATCATAATCTTGATAATGAATATTTTTTAAGTGTTATAAATGATAATATCGTGACGGTTTTAAAGGGGCTGTCTTTAAAGCTTTAAGACAGCCCTTATCGAGCGCTTACTATACCGTAATAACATTAAACGCTACTATTTTTTATAACCTCACATTAAGCTGGGTCTATATTTTTCTTTTTTTTATTGTATGATACATCTTGTTGTTTGCATTTTTATTTTTGCCATTTTCCTTATCCTCTTTTATTTCCCTGTTCTGCAACCACTCAATAAAAAACTAAAAACCCAATGCTCCGGCAATAATAACAATTAAGATAATAATCATAGTTAAATTCATATGCATTCCTTCTTTTAAACGAATTTAATGAAAGTATTGCTTACCTATTTTTACTTCGGTTTATCAATACAGGTTTAAAATTGTCGTTAAAATCTTAAAGGAAATATAATGTGGTCAGGGTATCTGTTCGCGTGGAAGAAAAATTATATCTTTGTGAAAAAAGTGTATTTGAAAGTGAATGAATTGAAAAATATAAAAGTGGGTTTCTCTCGATTTTTTAAAATACCGTAAATAGAGCAAAAATATAATAAAGAAAACAACGTATTTGAAAAGGCGGCCTTTTACATAACTTTCATGAGAGAGAATATACTCAATGTTAACGAGAAGATCAGCGGTAATAAAATTATTATTCCCGTAATCCACCGAATATTCTCTCAGGCCAATTTCCGGCGCAGGCTCGAAGAAAAATAAAATAATCCAGGAGCAGATAAAAATTATCATACCACTGGAAATTACAGGGTTGAAAGTATAACAGGTACCTTTATTAAAACATAAAAAATCTGATTGATTTTCAAAATATAAAAGTATATTAATATATTTATGGGCTCGTTTTTCACAAATTTACAGTTTTTCACCGGTTCCGGTGAAAAAAAACAAATGCATTCAAAAATTAAAGAAATCCTCAACACATATATATGCTCGCTTGGATTCATTGAAAGTGAAGGAAATGAAAATCCCGATCTCACAGTCGCTGTAAGCCCTTTAACCGAAAAGCCGTGGATATCGGTTTATGATCAGGGCACAGAGGATCAGGATCAGAAAAAACTATATTCACTTTTGGAAACATTAACAAAGGAGATTTCATGTTACGGTGTGGGCATCACAGTACATGATAGTGATGTTTTATATATGGTGTTATATGAAAAGGGAAAATATATTGATTCATACGACAGCAATCCTCTTTGTTTTGGTGAAAAACTAAGTAAAAACCAAATAGAAAAACAAAAAGCACATCCCGAGAGATGGCAAAAAATCATTAAAACCGGTTATACCATAGAAAATCTGGAAAAACTTTTTAATAACAAATCATCAATTTTAGCAGAAGATGAATTATATTCCGGGTATGCTGAAATATTTGATTGGAATAAGGAGTTCTGTACGGTTGGATATAATTATCTGGAAGAAATTAATACTGAGGGATTTTCGAATCTGAAATTCCTGCTGAAAAACAAAGTAGAATCAGAAGCAAAAAGTCAGAGGAGCCCAGTCTTTAAAATTCATTCACACAACACAAGTCTGGCGGGAATTGTGAAATTCGGATTTACTTTTCATTTCTCTTTTTTTAATCAGGGAGGAGAATCAAAAGGCATAAGGATCGTTTTATGGGGATCAGGTTTGGAACAAGCTATAATAGATAAAAAGAGTTTGACAGCTGAAATATGGCTGGGGTCAATATCGAATAAACATGGTTTAAATAAAACCGTTAATTTTTTTCCGTCACAAAGCAGATCGGATGAACAATTATTAATACTGGAATTCCCTGATTTTCATATTACCGCAGGTATGAAGAAAGATCCTTATGTTTTTAACTACGGTCAGATGAAAGCGCAAATGGATAAGTTTTATTCAACGCATATTAATGTCAATCTTACCGGACGTTACGCGAATCCCGGTAAGGACAAGCTTTATATCGGATGTGTTCCGCTGGAGAATCTTGAGCATGGGAGTACTTCGTTAACAGTTCCGCTTGACGTCATGGATTCTCCCCGCCTGCCGCTGAATTTTGTGATGTCGGAAAGCAATATGTATTCATTCGGTGTTCAGTCCGCAATCAGACAGTTATCTCTTAAAAGAATAGTATTTTCAATGGTGGTTATACCCAACATCAATAATGATGCTTACAGAGTAATCCAAAATATCGCGCAAGAGTGGGTGGTTTTCATTCAGGAAAATTATATAGGTACAGCGCGACATTTTTTTTTACAGAATCAAAAAGAGGATAAATTTAATAACAATAAAATTCATTTTAAAAATAAATACGGCAGTAAAAATTGGGGAGTCTTTACCGGATCAGTTTGCGCGAATAATAATCTTCTCTTAACACTGCCAACACATAAGGAAGATATTTCCGATACCCTTGAATTGAATGAAAGACTGCACAACAGTGGATTCATTTTATCAAATAAAGCTATGGCGGATGCATTTACAAAAAAAAGTTCCCCTGATGCAAAGCATATTTGTTTTTGGATCGATTTACATGCTTTCCCTGAAAATAGAGAAAAGCGGGCAGCTGCATTATTGGAAGAGTTTATTGAGAAAATAATGAATATTCCCGGCAGCCTGCAGTCATTCATAACCTTCTGGGATTTTTCACCTCATTCTTCTGATATTATTGCCACTCCATATGAGACTGCCTGCGGCATACAGTATACCGGTCAAACCCGTTCGCTTGACTGGTGCGGCTCTTTTTTACGTATGGTTTCGGAAAGAATGTGGATAGGAAAAGATCTTGCTGGAAGAATTTCAGCTTTTGATGATTTAAATAAATGCGCATATATAAATAAAGAAGATGAGATTTTTAAAATAATTCTTAAACCTCACTTTTCTATTGCGGATCTGGAAAAATGTTTAGTAAATATTCTTCCTTCTAATAATGCTGTCCAGTTATAGAGAAAATTGGACTATAATATTGAAATCACTTTTAGAGGAATATATTCATCGATATAAAGGCATACTTCTTTTTCACAATCGCTATTTATATAATTTAATTATATTTTTTTACCAGCCGATTGCCATGGGTCGCTCCCCGGTCACTCACCTTGCCATCTCTGCCATCAGCGCCTGATATTCGTGCTTTTCCATCTCTTTTACATAGCTTTTATAAGTACCAAGATAATGCCCTTTGCCGTTGCTTCCGCTCTTATCCTTAATCCAAAAAAAGGAGCTGTCCTCTTCTGTCTCAAATCCTTGCTCTATAAGCCATTGCTCGATCATTTTTTTCTTATTGTTAAAAAAATCATGGATGAGGCCTGAGTACTTCTTATCAATTTCCAAAAACACACGTTTAAACTGGCTGTTTACCATTATCAGTTTATAGATATCAGGGTAATGCTCTTTTGCCACCAGCAGGTAGGTCAATATATAGAGTTTAAACTCAGCATAGGCATAGTAAGACGAAAAACAATTGGCAAAGTATTCCAGCCAGTTGGCCGCTGTCTGTTCCAGCTCGTTTTTCCAAAAATCAAGCAGCTCCATATCGGTTCTGGTTTGATGATAATAGCAGTTGAACTCCTCGATCAGGCTGCAAAAATCTTTGAAACTCTCCGCATTGTCCCATCGGGGATAGATATACGTTTTATACCGCACAGTCTCTTCTCCTTCCCTATAGTAGCGGTAGGTTTGATGAAAATCCTCAGCAAGCGGACTGATATTATGCTCCTTCAGTATTTTCTTAATGTAATCGGCAGTTAGGCTGTGGTTGCATTCATGTACAATCGCCGGAATGCTGTTTACGAGCTCCTGCCTGTTGCCTGTATCCGCCCACTCCATAAAATCCTCATAAGTAAACATTGAAATTTTAAATAAATAAGTTGGCATCTGTATATAGTTATACACAATAAAAAAGCTGTCTTTGGAATACTTTTGCAATACCTACAGCACAAACTCTCTGACCGATTTTTTAGGAGAATAATGCAGGCCGGGGGGCGGTTTCTCTATCTCATAATAATCTTGCGCGTACAGCTTTTGGATATGTGCCGTGCTTTTATCGAATGTCTCGGCACGCTTTTTACCTGGGGTAATACAGCCTGTTAAAAGGAATGCGCAGCAAAGAACAAATATGATGAAGGTAGTTTTGATAGTTCTATTAAACATTTTATACTCTGTATATACCCATCATTATACTTATTATGCGAATACTTTACAAAGATAGTGTTCTTTTAGGATACTCCATGCGTATAGGGTTTTACCGCCTGCAGTCCGCCTTCACACTTGCACAGGGCTTTCCTGGAAAAAGCCGCTCATGCGGAGTCCTTGCCTGGAAACACCACGTGCGCCTGTAAGGGTGCTATATAAATATATGAACTGCTGTAATGTTCATCTAACCAACAAATTTACTTTCAATCCGAAAGGAAAGGAGGGAACATAGCATATT
>Ga0315549_1003703_pt1 | contig 13430 bp, 12 predicted proteins | sample SalMarSW160200MG_FD_203101 | JGI IMG/M metagenome (GOLD analysis project Ga0315549, IMG submission 203101) | Salt marsh sediment microbial communities from the Plum Island Ecosystem LTER, Massachusetts, United States - Salt Marsh Sediment SW1601-200 ... | reverse complement strand
GCAACGCAAGAAGTATCGAGGCAACAAAAGAGAAGCTCTGGACACATTGATTCGGTACATTTCGACTAACGAAGAACAAATGCGTTACGATGTGTTTAGGTCAGAGGGTTATGATATAGGATCGGGAGCGGTAGAGGGTGCCTGTAAGAACGTGGTTGGCAAAAGATTGAAACAATCAGGAATGATATGGACGCGTTTAGGCTCATCATCAGTGCTGGCCTTACGCGTCTGCTGGCTAAATGACGAATGGGAGAAATTATGGCAGAAAAAACCCTTGGCAGCCTGAAAAATCTACCTACAAACATGAAGTGCACCCCTTCTCATTATTATTTGATACCAATAAAAATGAAGATAGTATTAAACAGATAAGAAAAAACTTATAAATTTTCATTATAATCTCCTAATATACAGTCCTAACGTTTGAGCTTATTGAGCCCGTCGACCTTTGTTGTGAGTTGTTTCACATGGTCGAGAGATTTTTCGAACTCGGCCTTTTCAGAATCATTCAAATCCAGCTCGACAATCTTTTCAACACCATTTCTGCCGAGAACAGTGGGTACGCCGACAAAATGGCCGCCTACGTTATACTCACTATCACAATACGCGCAGCAGCAGATAAGCTGCTTTTTGTCTTTCAAAATAGATTCAGCCATTAGAACGGTCCCTGCGGCGGGAGCGTAATAGGCACTATAGCCGAGCAGATTTACGATTTCGATACCGCCTTTGCGGGTCCTTTCAATGAGCTCGGAGATTTTGGTTTCGTCGAGCAGCTCAGTTATTGATTTATCGGCGACGGTAGTAAAGCGCGGCAGAGGTACCATATCGTCTCCATGGCTGCCCATTAAGAGGCACTTTATATCTTTGGTGCTCACACCAAGCTCAGTTGCAAGAAAGTAACTAAAACGCGCGGAATCGAGGGCACCGGCCATTCCCATTACCTTGTTTTTGGCAAAGCCGGTTACCTTGGCGGCGGTGTAAACCATCGCATCGAGCGGATTACAGACGACAATCATAATGCTGTCGGGAGAGTATTTGGCAATTTTTTCGCTGACAATTTTGACAATCTGTACATTCTTTGCGAGCAGGTCATCGCGGCTCATACCGGGCTTACGCGGCAGGCCGCTTGTTACGATGACAAGATTGCTGTCGGCGGTCTTTTGCCAGTCGGTTGTGCCTGTGATATTGCAATCGAAGAGCTGCAGAGGAGTGGCTTCGGCGATATCGAGGGCCTTTCCCTCTGCAAGTCCTTCGACTATATCGAGCAGAACGATATCGCCGAGCTGTCTTGTCGCTGCGATGTGCGCGGTTGTTGCGCCGACGTTGCCGGCGCCGACTATTGTAATTTTGTCCTTTGCCATTTGAATTTCCTTGTACGATAGTTCGTAAACCTTAGAACGAAGGGGTGATTATAAGAAAAAATCAGGATAATGCTACGAAAAAAGGCGTGAGCCTGATTAAATCAGGACCCACGCCCCGTCCAACTAAAATGATTATTCAATTCCTATCAGCCAGTTTTCAGTAAACTCTCGTAAATCATTGGCGTCCACATTGCCATCATCGGTAAAGTCAGCCCCATTGCACTGGCCACAATCGGTTTGCTGCCAATAGGGTGCAAACGAGGCAAAATCTACAAAGTCCACATCGCCATCAGCATCCATATCGCCTTTTTCCGGTATGCCCTGATAGAGGCGTACCATTCCATCAGAAGCGCCGATTAGCACATCGAAATAAGCATCGTCTGTCCAGTAACAAACATACGGTCTGGACCGTGTGCTCAAAAGGTCGATGGGAACACCGTCTGACTCGACGAACGAGTAGCCGGAAAAGTTTGGGTCCTCGTCAGAACCAACATTGCTATAGAATAATAGCTGGCCGTCTGTATTACCGGTAATCAAATCTTTTTTACTATCTCCGTCCAAATCAAGGATATCGGGACTTGAGCGATTGGATGGCACGCCGAGATTTATACCGTAATTTTGAGCGTACGTCTGGGTGATAAAGTCCGGTGAGGTGTCTGTTCCTTCGTTGATAAAGAGATGAATCAAACCATCGTAAGCACCACTAACCAGGTCTTTTTTGCCGTCGCTGTTCCAGTCGACAGCGGAAGAGGTCGCTCGGCTTCCAACATCGATATCTGTCTTGGAGCCGGAAGGTCCTACCTGAAGCCTTGTTCCGCCGTCAAAGTTAGGGTCACTATCACTGCCGACGTTCAGGAAAATGCTGACAAACCCAAGCGACTCGCCCACGAGCAGGTCTTTGCGTTCATCGGCATCCCAGTAAACTACGCGTGGGAAGCAGCCCATACATCCAGCCGGCGTACAATAGAGGTCAGCTCCTTCGGACTGGGCATAAAAGTAATCTGAGAACTGCGGATTGGATTGTGTTCCCACGTTAAGGTATATTAGTACATACCCACTGCCTGTACCAATTACCAGGTCCATTTTGTCATCATTATTCCAGTCTGCAAGTGACGGCACTGAGTAGGTACCTACATCAATATCGACGCCATTAGCTTCAACAAGCTGCTCAGGCCCGAGATTAGGCACACCAAATCCGTCATTTGTGGTTGTTATTAACAAAAAAACTGCTGTTATTATCAATACAAAACGTATCATCACACATCCTCATATGTGTAAATAAATAAAATTCGCTTTTCTATATTGGAAAGCTCGGAATGGACAACACAGGAGCTTTCTCAGCACCCTTCCTTGAATACTATAGATTATATGATTATATGAAAAATGTCAAGGGAATTACGGTTTTTTTTGCTTCCATAGGTTGCTAATTATTGATTTTATCCATTATAATCATTATTTTGTGCGAGACAAAATGTACGCAAGATCGTGAGGTGTGGTATGAATATTACCGTTATTTGCGATAATAATCCATACAAAGAAGGCCTGAAGACCGCATGGGGGTTTTCGTGCCTGATAACCGGCACCGAAAAGACAATTCTCTTCGATACTGGTGGTGACGGCCAATTATTGCTTGACAATATGAAAAAATTAGCAATAGAGCCCCAAGCAATAGATATAGTTGTTCTTTCTCATATTCACGGTGACCATACCGGCGGATTAAATGGCTTTCTTCAGAAGAATTCTGATGTTACGGTGTATCTGCCGGAATCGTTTCCACGGAAATTCAAAGATAATGTGAAAGACCATGGAGCAAAAATGGTGGATGTTAAGCAATCTTTGAAGATTTGTGAAAATGTATATTCCACCGGCCAGCTTGGGATGTTGATAAAAGAGCAATCTTTAATTATTCGTACCAATAAGGGACTTGTAATAATAACCGGCTGTGCGCATCCGGGTATTGTGAAAATCGTAGAAGCAGTAAAAGATTTGATTGAGGACAATATCCTTTTGCCTGCACCTGTGGTGCCTGCACAGGTAACGCAGGCACAGGTGGTGATGGGCGGATTTCATCTGGAGTGGGTGACAAAGGGCAAAATCGAAAAAATTATTTCGGCTTTCGAACAGATGGGTGTTCGATACGTTGGCCCGAGTCATTGTACAGGTGAAAAGGCAAGGGCCTTGTTTGAAAAGCGCTTCGGCGATAAATACATTGGCCTCGGTGCAGGAAGAGCCGTGACTATGGCAGATTTACAGTGAACGCAGTCAGACAGTAACGTAATCTTTATATGAGCGAGAAGGATAAAAATAATTTGACGACGGGGGAAGCTGAACAGGCTGACGATGACTTTATCCCGGATGACGCACGGCCACTTTGTCTTAAGTGTCTTACTCCTTGTGAGCCTTTGCAATATTATTGCCACAATTGTGACTGTGACGATGCTATCAATCCACTTACGCCGTATATCGGATTTGTGAATATTCGTTTTAACTATGGCATTTTCCTAACAATGTGGCGGAAGCTCTGGCATGATAAAAATACATTCATAATCAACAGATTGCTTTATCTATTTATGATTGCGATGTTTGTACCTGTATTTTTAATAATCGGCCTGCCATTGTTTTTGATTTTTAAAGCTCCACATACCGAACTGCGAAAGATAACGATAATGTTTCTTTGTATCATTGCAATCGGATTATTCGTATTGTTTATGTTTTTACAGTCTCGCGGCATTTTTGTTTCTAAACATTTCATCCGTTAACAATAAGACCTGACTCTGTTTTTCATCGGTTACAAAGCAGTTTCCGACACCAGCATATTAAAATGGTTTGCTTGACAAGTAAGGCCGAATTGTGGATAATAAATGTAGAGCTTTAATATCTGTTTGCAGAGAAGGAAAGCTATGCGTTTGATAGTAAAACAAAACGGTCGAAACGTCAAAGAATTTCAATTCTCAGCGGGACCTATATACATCGGCAGACATGTTAAAAGCCAGGTCTTTCTTCCCGACAGAGCTGTATCAAGGCAGCACGCCGTAATCTTTGCGACACAGGACGGCAAATGGATGGTCGAGGACCTCGATTCAGCAAACAAGACGTATCTAAACGATAAGCAGGTACGCAAGGCGGAAATCAAGACCGGAGACATCCTGAAAATCCTTGATTTTACTATAGAGATTAATCTCGAAGAAGATTCCAAAGCGGTCAAAGATATTCATATGGAAGATACGCTGATAACAACTGCCCGTGAGCCGCAGATTATAGTAAGAAAAGTTGATGTTGAGCAAGCACCCGATATCAGGTTGCCGGCCAAAAGAGCAAAGGATTTCCTGGAGGCCACCGAGGCAATTTGCAAAGCCAACAGCCCTGAAGAATTGCTCAAGGTTCTGTTGAAAGTTATATTAAAGCAGTTTGCTGCTTTTCATAGCTGGTGCGCATTACGCGATGAGCCACAAGGGGCGATGACTTATCACACCGGCAGAAGAAGCGACGGCGAAAAGGTCGATATAGACCAGATAAACATTAAAGAGAAAATTACTCAAGCGGTTGAAAAGTGTCATTTCTTACTTCTGCCACAAGCTTCGAGTCAAACAGGACAGGACAAAATTTGTTCTGCGATGATAGCACCTATTGTTGACCCGACGGGTTGTTTCGGTGTGATATATGTCGATAACGCTGTGAGCCAGGAGTGCTATAGTCTGAGCGATTTGGACTACCTGATGCTGCTGGCAATCCACACAGCCGCGATATTGGAAAACTTCTGAAGTGCGTCGGTTTTTATTTGAATGTTTTACTGTTCGGCGTTTGCCGCATTAGACTCTTCAGCATTTATTTCATTAGGTTCTTGCGGTACTGGAGCATCCTCGAGTAAATCGGAAAGCTCCTTTGTCAGGTTCTTCGCTTTATAGTCGGGGATTTCGTAAACCCATCCCTGATGCCTCTCAGAAAAAACTTTTGTTTTTTCCCAGTCCAGCAGTTTTGCTTCCTTTTCCTTCAACTGCTCTTCTGACTCATCCTGTTTCGGCCTTTCAACGGTGTCCTTAAAAGCGGCCTGACAAGCTATATATGTCTTATCATCCTTTTGGGCAATGTCTATCGTATAAACGGCTGAGGTTTTCAGCCGGCACATATATTTTCTGTCGAAGAGCAGACCGGAGCTTTTATTCGTAACGTTATCAAATCTCAAGTTCGTCAAGGCAGTGAAGACACCCTGGCTTGTACTTATTTTTAGCTTCTTGCCTTGCGGGATGTTTTCCAGCAGTAAGTCTTTGCTATCTTCCTTTGCTTTTAGTGTATATTCACCGTTCGGGGAGCTGACCGTTACCGACTCAATTTCTTCTCGCTTGAAAGAAGTGAGGTTTTGCTCGATATAATTCATTACCTGATTACCAAGCCGGGGGACACTATCGGCAAGGTACACCTTATTGCTCAATTGCTTATCGCTCGTAAGCAGTCTTATATAGGTTCCGGCCCCCGTTTCTCTTTTTTTCCCCACAGCAACACCTGCAAGAACTGTTGAGTTTGGCTCCGGTGTCAGGAATTTGACGACATTGGTCGCCTTTTCCTCTGTTACCCCAAGGTCTTCGTGATTTGCCGGGTTGTCGGTAATAAATTGTGACCAGCGGATTTCCTGGCACTTTGAGAGCAAATTGTTTATCTCGCTGACCTTTGCAGGATAGTTATCCTTATTGGCAACGACAAAGCGGCCTGCTATTCGATTTAAGGTTACAATGTTATCGCTTTTACCTAAAACGATGCTGCCGATTCGAGCGATATTAAGACCCGGGATGAGATAACCGGGCGTCTCCGGCTCTGCAGGTCCGGTGGCGATATATGATTGAACAACAGCCAATATAACCATAACAACAGCAACAATGGCGAGTATTGCAAGTTTTTTGTTACTCATCTATAAGACTCCAATGTTACGCTTTAAATCCGAAATTCGAATTTTAGAATTCGTACTTTTACTTAAGCATCGCTTGCGTGACTGATATAATGTCTCTTTCTTACACTTCTGCGGATGCCCAACACTACAGCGATTACGAGAATAACCACTGGTGCCATTAGCATATTAAAGTTGCGAAGGGCGTTACCTAAATGCTCAGTTCGTTCGCGTCTTTTCAATTTTATATCATTTAGCTGGCGCTGTGCCTCGTGTTTCTTGAGTTCAATATCCCGTTGTTTTTGGAGAATTGTGCTGCCAATGACTTCCGCCTCCTGCCCTTTGGCCGAGGCCAGAATAGATTGTAATTCTTTCGTGAATCCGGAGATTTGTACATTTAGCTTTGCTACCTCTTCTGCGGTTTCAGCTTCTGCCTGACTTTCAATTTCGTCAACAACAGTGAACGGCCGCTTGAAGTTGCCTCTGGACCTGATTGAAATCAAATCGGCTGAGCCGGTCAAATCATCAATTGAATTCAGCATTAAAGTACTGTTGTCACCCCAGGGTGCCTTGCCAAAGATAGAAAAATCCTGATACGCCAACATATCGCTTATAAAGTCAACATCGGTGTAAACCACTACGGCACAGTCTCGCTCTGCCTGTGTTATACCTGTGATTTGTTTTTTGATTTTCCTGGTTTCGTTCGGGTCTTCCGACTTTTGCTCAACCTCAATTTCAATGCCATCAGGAAAGCTGCTCTTGAAACGACCGGTAATCAAATAACCCATCGACACCGGCTCAAATCCCATGGTGAATCTGCTTCTTAGTTTAGCCGGATTCAGAAGCATCAGCTCATATGGGCCGCTTACTGTAACACTATTGCCTTGATTGGTTGTCGTGAGAAGCGGAGTTCGTTTGATATTCGCCGCTTTTATTTCGTTTGGGTCACCAATTTCTTTCAATACGCCGGCATATAGAATCCGTACCTGGTTAAGCTCAGCAGTAATAACGTTGTCTGTGTTGAAACATCCGGGCTTTAGACCCATGTAAGTGACGACTTTTTCAAGTCGTTGATTTGGGCCAAGAGGCGCATCTAACATGATGCTCATATCGCCGGCAAGTGTGCTCACGGGCATTTCAAGGCCCCAAGTTCGTAAAAGTACGTTTAGGTCCGAACTCTGTGAAGCGCCCATTTGCATAGCCATTTGGTTGGGTCTGTCCACAATACAATGTGGGTCAACGCATACGATTGTTCTGCCACCTTTGAGGACAAACTGGTCTATTGCAAACAAAGTTTGTTCCGGCAGCTTTTTAGGGTGCATAACCAGCAAAATATCAACATCGTTTATATCGTTAACATCTGTTGGAACGCGCTTTACTTCGTACTTTCTGCGTAACTGCTGAACGAAAGTCCATGGTGGCTGGGTTGGTTGGTTCTGCATCCGCCTCAATTGGGCCATATATCCACTGATGTCTTCACCCATTACCGGCAGCGAGCTCAGGACCCCTATTTTTTTCTTTTGGCGTGTGATAGCGGTATCAATACAGGCGCTTATGTCGTATTCAACAAAATTCTGTCGGTCAGGTGAAAAGAATTCTATTGCCTTTTCAGCTCCAAATTGTGTCTGCAAAACCAAGCCGAAGAAGAAGCTCTCCTCCTGAGTTATGGAATAGCGGTCCAGGCCGTAGCGTAATGCCTGTACTTCATCGTCAGAAAAAGGCCTTGGGTCGATTATCTGCAGCTTAATCATTCCTTTCGAGGCTGCCGCGTATTCCTGAAGTAGCGCTTTAACGAACTCGTAGTAGTTATTGAAATACTTAATCTGGTCCGGCGCTTTCAAAGTAGCTGTCTTTGCATAGTAAAGCTTCATTGTTATTGGCTGATTAAGTTTGGCTAAAATTGCTTTTGTCCCGTCCGAAAGCGTGTAGAGCTTTTGGTCGGTGATGTCAAGCTTTAGCCTCTTTGTGATATTTTGGCAGATTTTTATGGCACTGAAAGTAATTACCAGAACGAGCACAGCACCAATAGCCGCTCTTATAGTTCTGTTTAGACCTTTGGAAATTCTCTGTTTTTCCGCCATACTATTCTAAATCTCCTTAAATACGCTGTCGTACAATTTCTAACTGGATTTATTATCCGGCTTTGGTTTCGTCCAAAAGGATACTGGTGGCAATAATCCACCCGGCAATCAGCAGCCCAAAGTAAGAAAGGTCCCTGAACTCCAGCACTCCCTTCTGGATAGACTCAAAGTGTGTTTGAAAACTCATATTTTCGATTGCCGAGACGAGGCCGGACGGCAAAAAAGTAGAAAGATAATTCAGTGTTGTCGGCATACCGGCAAAGACAAGTATTGTACAGGCGACCACCGACAGGACGAAACTAATGACCTGATTCTTGCTGATAGCCGAAAAGAAGCAACCGATAGCCAAAAAACCTCCCGCCATCAGCAGACAGCCCAGGTAACCTGTAATTATCAAGCCGATGTCGGGTTCGCCGAGGTAACAAACCGTAATAACCATAGGGAAAGTAAGCGCTAATGCAATTATTAAAAAAAGCCAGGCGGCGAAGAACTTTCCAATGACCGCCTGTGTTATTGTAATCGGCAAAGTAAATAACAGCTCAATCGAACCTGCCCTTCGCTCTTCAGCCCAGAGACGCATAGTCGCCGACGGTACCATAAAGATAAACAGCAGCGGTATATTCATAAAAAAGATGTGCATATCCGCCTGTCGCATTTCGAAAAAGCCCTGCTTGAATGTCAGGTACCCTGAGAAAAACAGAAAGATAACAAGAAATACATAAGCGATTGGAGTAGTAAAATAACTCTTTAGCTCTCTTTTGAACACTGCCAAAAAACCCTGCATTTGGTGCTCCTGTTCAAATATTATATATATTCGGGTCCAAAGCCAAAGCTATGCAACTTTGGCCTTTGTGATTTTGCGAAAGACTTCGTCAAGAGTGCAATTATGCTTTTCCTTTAGCTGCTGTGGAGTTGAATCAACAAGTATTTTGCCTTTTGAAATAATAATCGTTCTCGAGCAGACGGCCTCGACTTCTTCAAGGATGTGGGTGGATACAATGATACACTTATCCTTTGCCATTTTGCTTATAAGCTGTCTTACCTCGAATTTTTGATTAGGGTCGAGACCATCGGTAGGTTCGTCGAGGATAAGGATCTGCGGGTCGTGTATTAGCGCCTGAGCCAGGCCGACACGCCGCATATATCCCTTTGATAGGGTTTCAATGGTTTGATGGTAAACAGATTCGATAGAGCACATCGGGACAATCCGGTCAAGAGCACGTTTTCGATTGTTGCCCTTGATGTGTCTGGCATCACAGACAAAGTTCAAGAGCCCTCCTACCGTCATCTCGCTATATGCGGGTGAATTTTCCGCCAGGTACCCAAGCAACCGCCTGACTTCGACGGATTGACTCAAAATATCATATCCGCATATCGTGGCTGTTCCACTGTCGGGTCTTAGAAAACAGGCTAACATTCTCATAGCGGTGGTTTTTCCGGCTCCATTAGGACCGAGAAGGCCGAGGACCTGGCCCCTTTCGGCATTGAATGATATGCCGTCAACCGCTACGATTGGGTAGAATGAGCGACGAAGTTCTTTAACCTCTATCATATCCGTCTCCAGAAAACTAATTTCTAAAAACTCTTATAGTATTAGTATCGTAGGACAGCTACGACAGGCTTTAATTTATGCACTGCCCTGAGCTGCGGACTTTTTATGAGGTTATTAATTTACCCGAAATTCCTTGACAGTCAACCCCGTTAGAGACTATTTTTCGCTCATTTACCTGAACTTTTTGTCTTTTTGCACCGTTAAATGTAGTTTTTAAGCGCATAATTCTCTAATGGGGTCAATACTTGTTGTCAGATTATTTTGTTCGAAAAGACGCTTAATTTTGTGTTTCATAGTCATAAACAGAATTAGAAAATCGATGTAATTGCAAGAGAATCAAAAGGTTATGAGCCAGGTAGCGAGAGTGAAGTTTGTCGATTACAACAGCAGCATTGCCAGAGCACTTGAGCTGATTGGTGCAGGAGGACTGCTGCCTCAGGACGGCCTTGTTATAATCAAGCCGAACCTGACAAATTCCTCCCCGCCGCCGGTTACCACGAGTGTCGCCGCGGTGGAGGCCGTTTACAATTACTGCAGGGCCTATACAAAGGCAGAAATCGCTATAGGCGATGGTTGCGGAAGCGGCAGGACCACCGAGGTTTTCGCGGCTCTGGGATATACAGAACTGGCAAAAAAATATGGCATAGAATTGATTGACTTTAACGAGGCAGAGACGGTCCTGCTTGAAAATACCAATGCCTTTGTTCTAAAACAATTTCATATGCCCAGAATTGTACAGGGGGCGTTTGTGATTTCGCTGCCGGTGCTTAAGGACCACAGCTTTACGAAAACGACTATTGCAATGAAAAATATGTTTGGTATAGCGCCGGGTAAATATTATGCCGGCTCGTGGAACAAATCGAAGCTGCACAGCCCATCGACGGATAAATGCGTTGTGGATGTGTGCCTGTACAAAAAGCCGGATTTGTCGGTGGTGGATGCCTCTGTGGCCCTGAAAGGGATGCATCTGGCTGGTGAGCACAAGAAAATAGGCCTGATTCTGGCCGGCTTTGACGCTGTTGCGGTCGATGCTGTTGGAAGTGAGCTGCTCGGCCATAATCCGAAACAGCTGGAGTATCTGCAACTTGCCAACGGCCTGCTCGGTACTGTGGATAATATCAAAATGCTGGAGGGTTGATATATATTTGTCTACGTCCGATTTGTTCTTTGCAATTACGGCGGCAGGTTAGCCGTTTGACTTATGGCGTTAGCCAGATTGCTCGGAAGGTTTTTTTGTTTGCCTCGAGCAGGAATTTGTTCAGGCAGGTCCCGTCCTCACGAAATTCTCCCTCCATACAATCGTTCGGACCGGCTACTTTAATAACCAAACTGCCGTCATCGCTGAGCAGCAATATACTTGCTGAATTCTCAAAAGGGATTAGTGCCTCCGGAGTGAAATTACCTTTCTCAAACTTTAATTGGCGTATTAATACCGGCTGAGTGTTTATATCTGTTGACCAGCGATATAGAGCGAATTTCGGTTTTTCATCGCCAGATCCGGCGATAATAAAATATGCCTTATGGAAAGGCGAGTACTCCATACTTCTTATGCCCAGTCCAGCCAGGTCCCATAATATCGGTTCGCCAAAAATTGGTTTGTCCTGTTTTTCAATGACTCCATCGGCGTTTTTTAAGGGTACGACAAGGGCGTTCGGCTGGTGGGTATAGCTATTGATGGGCAGGGGATTGCGAAATCCAATGTAGAGCGTGCTGCCATCGGCTGATGCGCAAAGCGACTCGATATTTAATCCCTTTTCTTTAGGAGCCAGCTTTTTAAGCTCTTTTTTTGAAAGGATTTCATCGAATCGAATTGCTTTATCCAATCCCAAATGGCGCATAGACTCGGTCTTGATGAGCTGGTAGATGAGAGTTTTGCAGGGCTTGCCAAAAGGCATGATATTAACTTTCCTATTTTGGACCTTAGTTGTCGTGGCGAAGAAACGATAGCGGTTTGGCCTGAGCTGGCCATCTTTATTTCTGCCGTGCGAAGTAATCCAGTAGATGCGGTTTGCTACCATAGTTGCGCCTTCGATGTCGGCCTCGGGGTGCTTAGGTTCAATATCGAGGAAGTCTGTCAAGTCGTAAGAGCAAATAGGCAGTCCGCCATTACTTGCATTGTAAACCCGAAGAATATTGTTCTCATCATCAGCTACAATGAATATATCTTGGCCAATAGACACCGCAGCCGATGCGTCGCTGCTTCCCTGATAGGTGAGATGTTTTTTAGTGGGATTGTCGGCGAGGGAAGGACTGATGGCAGTACATATAATAATAGAAAAGATTAGCTGGTTAACAGGTTTCATTCGCGTCTCTTTTTGCAGCGCTAAATTTTTTCATCTTCTAAGATTTGCCTTTTAGTAATCCCTGCAGGTTTTCAAGCTCGCCGGATTTCATATGGTAACTGTGCTGGTCGTCTGGGAATTGGCCGGTCTTTATCTCTTTGCAATAGGCCTTGAAAGCTTCGATTGTGGCGTCAGCTAAGTTATCGAAGCTTTTTGAAAACTTCGGACCTGGCCCCTGGGTCAATCCCAATATATCAGGCGCAATAAGGATTTGTCCGTCACATCCAGGCCCGGAGCCACAGCCAATTACCGGCACATCAGAGCGTTTTGTAATAATTTCAGCCACTTCTGCGACGGTACCTTCGAGCAGTAGCGAACTGGCACCTGCCTTTGTCATCTGTTCGGCGATGGAAATGAGCTCCAGAGCCATATCAGCGGTTGTAGCCTCGGCCTTGAATTTTCCGAGCTTAGTTATGCTCTGCGGCCTTATGCCAATGTGGGCCATGACGGCTATGCCGGCGTCGCTAACTGCTTTAATTACATCGAGATACGCTCCGCTCGCTTCGATTTTTACTATCTGTGCACCGGCTTCGGTAACGAATCTACCGGCATTTTTTACGGCTTCTGCGTTTCCAATTTGGTAAGATAGGAAAGGCATGTCAGCAACAAGGCATACATTTGGGGCTCCTCGGCGAACCGCTGCTGTTATATTAACCATAAAGTCCATCGTGGCCGGTAGTGTTGAGTCGAAGCCGAGTACGACCTGCGCGGCAGAGTCACCTACAAAAACCATTTCCACGTCGGTTTGAGAAATAAGTTTAGCGGTAGTATAGTCATAGCAGCTAACTGCAGCAAATTTGTGATTTTGATGTTTGGCATCCAGCAAGTCTGCAATCGCAACTTTTTTGTCCACATTTAATCCTTTCTTAAATGATGCTGAAGGAAATAACAGGTTATTAGTTAAAAATAAGAGAACAAAATTGTTTTATCAAGCGTAATTTATTTTGGATAGTGGGCTAAATTTGCCTATTTTGAAAAAAGCAGAAAAATTTTAAAAATTTTGTAATTAAATACTTGATTTTTCTTAAGTTAAATTATACTTTATTTTTTTGTGATTTTGTTTGTTTCCTTTAAAGAAATATTCGCTTTATTTTCGATAATGTATATAATATAGTAGAATTTGTAAAACGGAGTATTTGGGCGCAATTATAGCTTTTCATCACCCTCCTCCGAAGCCAGATTCTGTAGTAATTAGAATCTGGCTTTTTTATGCACACC
>Ga0315549_1003701_pt1 | contig 13438 bp, 31 predicted proteins | sample SalMarSW160200MG_FD_203101 | JGI IMG/M metagenome (GOLD analysis project Ga0315549, IMG submission 203101) | Salt marsh sediment microbial communities from the Plum Island Ecosystem LTER, Massachusetts, United States - Salt Marsh Sediment SW1601-200 ... | reverse complement strand
ACACTTGTTGAGGAGGTTGAACGGGACACATATTCTCATTTTGGGAAACCACGACAGAATAGCACCACTAAATCTTGTAGATATTGGGTTTCAATCAGTGCATACATCCTTGTCTCTTGAAAGAGAAGGGCATCTTATCGTTATGGCCCATGATCCTTCTATTTGGAATTGCGTTGCAAACATGGACCCACTACCAATCTTTCTGCACGGCCACATACACCTAGTATGGAAGTCAATCATAAACAAGAAAATGGTAAACATTGGCGTCGATGTGTGGGATTTTTATCCTGTATCTCTTGAGCAGATACTTAAGGCTTTAAACTTAGGAGGTAATGTCAATGGCTAAAGTCATAGTATGTAATTATAAAAAAGTAAACACTGTCAATTTATTTTCAAATCCCAAAGCATATGTACATAATATTATGTATACCAGTGGAAGTATCTTAGGAAATCCTTTTTATAACGAAAGAAACCTTACTCGTGCACAACGTATAGAGAAGTTCAGGATATATTTTGAAGAGAAAATGAAAGGCGACGAGCGAATAAAAGACCTAATATCTGCCATGGTAGATTTATATATAAAAGGCTTTGATATAAAGTTAGTATGTGCATGTAGTCCCAAACCTTGTCATGGCGACGTAATTAAATTGTGGATAGAAACAATGGCTGGAGGTATATTGTGAATATAAGATTCAAAAATGGAGAGATACACAGAATAGATTTGAAAGGAAGCATTAGGTCTTTAAGAAATATAAAGCTCAAATGTGGTCTTACAGTAAAAGGTATTGTCTCCACAAAGCATGCGTGGTATTTTACATTTCGAAAGCCTACATGTAAACACTGTATAAAGAAAGTGGAACCTAAACGTGTAGTTCGGTCGCCCACAGATCTATCTAATTACCACACTTTTATAAAGGACGATTAATTATCATGTATCGGTGTCAACGATCGATGTTTTCCAAAGCCCGGTAGGTGAAGCAAAAAGAGAAAGGAGGTTTACACATGGAAGAAATCAACAAAATAATTAATTTTACAGAACGTAAAATCAAATCTACCTTTGATGGTCTAGATGAAGCTAAGCATTTAGAAGATATGAAATATCTTACCGGCGAAGATCTGGACGAAGCCATACGAATTTCAATAGAAGAAGGAAATATCAACCTACATTCTTTAGCTCAATGTATAATGAACCATGCTGCAGCATTGGACGAGCTTGAGCATAGATTTTCAACTTTATGTCTATATGTAATATTAAAACTTAAAGAACAAGACCTTATAAAAGATAACGCTGTAAAGGGTAATTGAACGCCGCAGAAGGTAATTTACAGGAGGCAAAAGTTATGAATTATCACAAAGGCCAAAGTGTAAAATATTATGAGGTAAGTAATAAGAAGACATATTTTGGTAAGATAACCAAAACCAGAGATTCTTCGATATCTATACTTTGGGATACTGGTATAGAGCATGTCTACTACACCAATGGAGATTTACTCAGACTAGGTAAAATAGAAGTCGTTCACAAATTTCCGGAAAATAATCCGAATAGAAGATTCTTAGAAGATGGAAAGAGAGTATGAAATTTTAAAGATCATTGATAAAACATGCCATGTTGACCCTGACAATACAAATTGTATGAAAATTACAGTTAAAACTCAAAATCCTAATAAAGTGTGGCACGAGCTTGGAGAAAATGTCTTAAGCAAATCGCCATTTGATAAAATTAAAAGCGAAATTTTAACGAAAAGTATCTACAAAGGAAGATTGAGATACAATAAATTCGAACTCTTTTACCCCGTTAATGACGATAAAGCGCGAGAGGTCAATATCGAGGTAAAAGATAAGAAAGGGCTTACAATATTCATTATTGGAAACTTTTCTTATAAAATAGCCAAGGAAAGGGGGGATGCCGAACAAAGACTAGGAATGTAAACAGTCGTTAAACTTTATTTCAATATTCAACTTTTATTAATTCGCTTTAACATGGAGGATTTTCAATTATGATTGTGTGCAAACAAACTTATCATTTCAAAACCAAAAATACACGATTAAACGTTGCCGATCCCATGGCCTAGGCCCCTGATAACTGGTAGTTGGCCTATTTATAAGTAGTTTAAAAGGCGGGGCTCAATACCCCGCCTTTTTTTTAATCTCGAAATCGGTGTGTATCATAAATAAACGTATATCAAAAACAAGGAAAATTAAACATGTTTCAAATATTCAGAATGATACAATTAGCATTTTGGCATGAAGCTATTCTAAGGAAAAGCCCAAATAGAGTTAAACAACGTGTTAAACTTAAAGACATAGGACTAGTACCCACAGTATTTAACCCAATAATGGGTTCTCCATTGGAATGCATGGGTACTGTTACTAAAGTAAGTAATGATAAGGCTAGAGTAAAGTGGGATAATAACCGTGAAAATATTTACCCGCTAGAAAATCTAGTAATAGCTGATTTCCCGTTGAAGTTTATGCCTAAATTTGTCAGGCTGGATGATAACAATCCGAACATCACTTTTAAGGAACTTGAACACTATAAATTGATGGAAAAGGAATGGTATGCCCATGAGGAAAGGATGAAAGTAAGAGAGGACCAACCTGATACACCGGCGGAAAGAGAAGATCAAACTACGATGTATACTGATCAGAGAGGAGGAATCGAAATAATATGAAACAATTCAAAGCTCTAGTTGATGTACTGCAGGATATTATTGCAGAAACATTCCAAATAGAAGAAAACTGCGTAATTAATAATTTAAAAGGAGTAAGTAGTCTGTGCCTATCACCGATCCGTGAGATTGCACAAAAAGCCTTGAATGAACATAAAAAAGACATTCCAAAACCTAAAGTCAATTGTCCAAGTGATCGTATAATAGGCAAAGATTATTATAGATTCACAGAATGCTTATCGTGCCCGCGAGAATATGCTCAAATTTGTAGCGTTTATAATTACGTGTGGTACCAATAAAACGAGAGGGGATAGTGAGATGTTTAAAATACTACTGTTTGTAATTATAATAATTTTAATTTGTAAGTATTGGAAATATATCAAGGTTGTAGTTGGCGCGATGTTGATTACAAGCATAGCAATATTTGTCTCAATGTTTAGTATTATGTTTCTATTTGTTACTTACATATACCATAACTTAAAAACTTGGCACATGCTTAAGAAAAAGTAACATTGATAAAGTGAAAGGAGGGTTTGTCATGTATTATAAATCAGATAAAAGGAGGAAAAATAAAAGGAAACGTCAGAGAATGAAAAGATTCAGGCCCACAATTTCTAAAAGTACAGCTCAAAGGGTTCATGCCAAACGCAAGTTTATGTCGAGAGTAGGAATAAAACTCACTCCCGAGCTTAGAAGGAGATTGTCGGATAAAATACTCGCTAAGGAAGCGGAATTAGTCCATAAACAATCAAATAGAATATCTATATATGATGTGGAACATGATATAGAAGGTCAAAAGAGAACATTCCGCCTAGTTTTCGACAGAATGAGAAAAAACATTGTAACAATTTTAAATAATTTGGATAGCCCGAAGAATGCTAAACACCAATTCAATCCTAAGGAAATTGAAAATGAAGAAGGTAATCTTTGATTCAAATATGATAACTACACGTTTCAGCAGCGGGTCCTACGATGTATACTATTTACTTTATTACGATTCGAGGCCTATACGCAAAGATAGCATCTATATTCCAAAAGATCCGACATTGGAATACAATGTGAAACGTAATTCCAACATAGCTTGTTTTGCTGGTGTAAAGAATACACTACAATCTTATGTAAATCCCGGCCCGTACTGTAAGGACCCCAAACCCAACTTACCAATACCAAATAGAATATACTATAAGATGAATTTTAAAACCGCAGGTTCGCCAAAACTAAAAAGGTCCGAAAGATATACGTGGTTAGAATTATGTAAGCAATATAATCTATTGCCAAATTATGTCATACCTTCTACAGTTATAACGGGAAAAGTAGTATTCGATATGAACTACATACCACCATCTTTGTTGTATACATATTTAACAATGATGCGAGCTATAGTAGAATATCCCGCATTTGTTAGAGCAGTAGTATACTTGGTCAATAAACTCAAGATGAATTTCTATGCCGCTTTTATTTATGCATCTAAATATTATATATCAAACTTTGGGCATCACATAATAAATCCAGTAGGTGAAAACTGCTTTTACGGTAGCAATACTCGTGATATAACAAAGATGAAGAAAATCGAATTTCATTTAATGGCGAGTCTAAAGAAATTTTCAGAAAATCCGGAAGAATTTGACAATAGACACATAACTGATCTTGGTACTACGCATTGGCGTTGTAGTGATACTATAAGAAAGATTTCCAAAATAACACGTTATGTTGATGCATCGGATTTATTCAAGCCAAGTTTGGAAAAGGCTATTGAAGCTAAAACTGAGGAAGAAGCTCAGAAACATCTGCTTAATATGTGTAATGAGCCTTCTGCTAAAATAATTTTGAAAGATTTAAGTATAAAGAAAAACTTAAGTATAAAATCAAAAATTGCGGCGAGGGAAAAATAATGGACAAATATATGTATACACACCCATCAGGTCCCATGGATGATACACAACTAATCATAGGACTTGTGATCATAGGAATGATCGTAACCTTTACAGTAGTATGCGCAAGTTGGCCAAGTATAGTAGCATGGTTTAACGGAATTAGATATAGAAATAACACTATCAAGAGTTTCATTATATGCCAAAAAAGCCCGGATATAGATTTGAAAAAAATATACCAAATTGTCGACAATACCAATGACTTTCTTAGGGGGAAGACATTGAAAGGTGTTAAAACAAACAGGAAAAAGATTAAGACTAAAAATTTAATAAGTATAACCTCTATTCCAGGGGAAAGATGTTATTATTTTATAATTTGGTATAAAAGTAGAGGATAAAAATGAAATTTATACTCATGATGTTTGGCATCATTTCACTCATTTTTTGTAGTATAGTTTTTGTCGTTCTATTCTATTTTGTGATTATTACAAGACAAGATGACCCTTTGGGCTACGGTGAGCGTAGATGTAAAGTTGAAAAAAACGAGAATATTGGGTCTTTGGTAATACCAGTAGGACCTGGAATGGGGGAAAGAGCTTTTAAGGAAGCCACTCGTGAATTGAATAATAGAATAAAGCTAAGGTTGGATGACAAAATAGACATGATAAAAACTATAACTACGGCTATAGGACAAGATGGAACATGTTATATAACTGTGTGGTATGCTTCAAAAGGATGTTTTCACTCAAAACCGGAAAGAAAAATTGAAGAGGGTTTCAAGATTTAATATATAAAGGGGGAGGAATGCTATGTTACGTAATGTATACTTGCATCTCGTGATGTGCTTAAATATTATATTTGATTACATTCTATGGAATTTACTGTCTAGATCATCCCCTCGGCGTATGAGCTTTAAAGAATGTATCAAATTAAACAGAGGGCTTTATTTGAGCAAGAAGGGAGAATAACAAATGGTAATTATAAAAGGAAACATATTGACCATTAAACACGGTATTATATGTCACCAGGTAAACTGTAAAGGTAAAATGGGCGCGGGAATTGCATTAAAAATTCGTAGAAAATGGCCAATTGTCTACAAAGATTACATGATAGCGTACAAAAATGGACTACTTATTCCAGGAGCCGTTATTTTAAGTGTAATAGATCCTAACAAGCTCTATGTTGCAAATCTTTGCGGTCAACTAAACTATGGCCGCGATAAACAATATACTATCTATGACGCTGTGGGTCAGTGTTTAAGCAAACTTGCTGCTTATGATAGAGAAGATCTTCCTATTTATATCCCCAAGGGTATGGGATGTTCTCTTGCTGGCGGGGATTGGAACATTATAAGTAGCATAATAGAAAGAACACTTCCAAAGGCTACAGTTGTAGATAATAGTTAACATTTAACTTAAAAGAGGTACCAAAATGTTTTGTATAATAGGTGTTTTTGTCATTATTATCTTAGTCTCAGTTATGTTATCATTGTCAGATAAAAGTTAGAAAGAGAAGGGGATAAGGCGCAAAATGTTCCTCGGCTGGGCGGCATCTCTTAGCATCGCGTGGACCATAATCATAACCTTAATAATATATGATTCCTATGGCACTTACCTTGATCAAAGGGCGTTCTATGATGCTACAGTAGAGCAATATGCTGCTGCCGTCACAATGTACGGCGATAGAGCTGTTATTGATGTTGAATCAGCTGCCTGGACAGATTTGAAATATCAAGGATATCAAGACAATGTATCTGATTTAATATTAGATTTGAGAAAGAAAATCACCAGTTATAACATCGTATTCGTCAAGAAAGACAAGATGCATAAAAATCCGTTTTTCAGCTGGTTCATAATTGATTTAGACGACGATATGAAACTCGTCAAAATGAGAACAGCAACCCAACATCTCAAATGAAATAACGGTAAGTAAATTGGAAGTGGTAGTATGTAATATTAACAAAAAGAAAAACTAACAAAGGAGGCAGTAAAATGGGAAACTTAATAAATAACAAGGTGAAAAGCCTAATAATTGTCATTGTCACGTTAATGCTGATTATTACTACAGCAAGTGCTTGTACAACAAGCCCTAATATCATGGAAAAGCCAAGGACAACGATAAATCCAGATAGGATATGTGAAGCTATCGTTCTAAACCAGAAGACTAGGGATATGTGTATTGTGCGTATAACACAACTTATAATGTCAAAAGCCCTCTTCATGAAAAAGCTTGATACTCATACTATGGGAATTAAATTCCAAAGCACTGACAACTGGAATGTACAGGGACTAGGTGTAGAGGAGATATTAGGGGTGGTTGCAGCTATATTAATAATCAATCCTGATATTAAACATATTATTATGGGTATTGAAACTGTGCCGTTATTTGATTTCACATACGATGGAGATCAATTGTGTACTACTCTTATACGTTCAAACTAGATCACGTCGCCTGGTTATACAAAGGGAATAGATATGTCTGAAAAAGCTAACCCAAATAGAACTTATAAACGCCCTAAAGAACTTAATACTTTACCAGATAAAATTGATTTGCGCCTTGATAGTGTTAAAAATAAAATTGATTTACGCTTTGGTAATGTTGCAGCTGAACTCAATGTATCACAAAATTTCGATGGCACGGTCTCGTTAGTATATCCTGATACCCAAATCGAAGTTATGAAATTTGACGATATGGATCAATTTTTCGAGCATTTTTAGGAGGGTGGTCATGTTAGCTGAGTGGATTGTAATAGGAGTATTTGTAATATTCTTTCTGTATTTCATGTTCGACGTAGATATATTGAGCATATTTGAAACGGTTTTTTCAGCGGTAGTTTTAGGTTTAATATTTGTGTTTATAGGTATGTGTTTAAAAATCGGTTGGAATTTATTTTAGGGGAAGGGATAAAAATGTTCTAATTATGGATTTTAATGGGATTGAGAGGAGCCAAATATGTATACTACATTATTAACTGATGTATCCTTGGCTCAAGAAGTAGCTGATGTTAATTCAGCAGCATTCGGTTATAAACAGATACCTAACATTTCGAAATACCAGATACAACAATGTATAAAAGATAGCAGATATGAAGTTTATATTGTCCTGAATAAAAGATGTATTCTCGGATTTTTAATAGTAGATAATGAACCGAACAAGTTTATCTTATCACCAAAAGAGAAGTGTATTGAACATTTCAGTGTTTTACCCTGGCAACAAAGAAAAGGAGTTGGTAGAACAATATTAAATCACGTAGTAAATATAGTATATCCGAACAGTAATTTTAATCTTTGTGTCGAAGCTAAAAGCAAAGCGGTATCTCTTTATGAAAAGCTTGGCTTTGTTAGCTATGGAGCAAACCACATGGTTAGAAGTGACAATTATATAGCCATGGGATTAATCAGATAAGGGAGGTTTATATGATGTATTTATCCAGAAATGCTTTACATAAAGCTATTGGTAGTACAGTAGTATTCTTTATATTTTACATATCAGCCCTAGCTACAATTATTTGGTCAGTATTCCATTTTAGGGAAATTATCGAGGAATTCATTAAGACAAACGAGGTCTTCAACTTGTTAAAGATTGAATTCTGGTTTGCTCTTATGTTATTTTATATAGTTGACCTCATTAGGGAGCGCAAAACTGGTAGACTCTTTGCGGTGTGGTGCTTCAACACAATTATTACGGTATTCCTGTTGCTGTTATCTTGTTGGTTATGGCTAGGTTCAATTAAGCATTATCAATCGTTTATGTTATAACTTAAATAGTAGTAGTATAATAGTGGAAGGAGGGATTTGAAATGATCTGTAAAAGAGCAATGGAGAGATTGACAGAAGCCAAAAATAATAGAGAGGAATGTATTAAATATCGGATATGTCCCGATTGTGGTGGTTCTTTGACAATAATTACAGTTGTGGGTATGTCTCGGGCGTATTGTACATCTTGTCGGTCGAAATTCAACATTTCGGAACAAAGGTGAAATGAAGGAGGTAATATTAATGCTAGTGGAATATCCAAATCCAATACTTAATGAAACAGCAGAGCCTATTACCGACGAGTTTGGATCAGATTGGTTACGGGAATTAATAGCCAAGATGGAACGGATTGTACATCAATTTAATGCAAATGGTCTTGCTGCTACTCAAATAGGCATTAACAAAGCTGTAATCATTTATAAAGATGAATCTGGTATAATCAGGGCCCTCTGTAATCCCAAGATAATAGCTCGCTCTGGTAAAGTTAAATCTTACGGTGAAGGTTGCCTTTGTTTACCTGGTCGTAGATTTGATATTAGAAGATCCAAAGAAATCAAAGTTAAAGCACAAACATCTGAAGATGAGAAGATAACTTTTAAAGAAAGAGGATTTACAGCTATTGTTTTACAACATGAAATTGACCATGTGAACGGTATTACAATAATTGACAAACATAAGTAAAAAGGAGTCTGTACAATGGTGGCAGAAATATTACATGCTATAAAAGCGTGCAAAACAACAGCTGAGTTAAACCAAATTTCAGATTTTGTCAAAGAAACCAAGGTTGAACCAACAAGTGTACATGAGGCTATCAAACAAAGCAAAGCATTAGGCTTTGAGCCAGGTAAAAAAGTGATGATGAAGGGGGACATTGATAAAGAAGTTGGTAAAGTTGTAAAATTTAACATATCAACCGTTGGTTTTTATACAGGAGACCGGTATCCTATTATCGTCAAATTTGAAAGAGGAACATTTGAATACGGACCAGATTCTCTAATGCTGGTCGAAATTTGACACTTCGGAACGAGAAGGTATCTGATGACTAATAAACGATTTGGAATAATATTTATAATTATTTATGTTGCATTTTTTATAATTTTCGGTTTTTTATTATTTACAATGTCAAATGTAGTAATATAAAATGAAAGGAGGCACATCGTATGGAATGGTGGGAAATTGGTGTTAATATACCTGTATGGCATTTAATTGCAATATTTATCTTGTCCATAATTGTATGGCTTGTATTATTGCGGTAGATATCGTTTAAAAGATTATTGATGAGAAGGAGAATCACAATGCAATGTGATCGATGCAGAAAAGATATTAAAGCTAATGAAACAACCTATACCGTTCAATACGAAGATTCACCACACCCCGAAGAGATTTGTGAATCCTGTATTGATAAAGATGGAGAGAAGATTTCTAAGTTTATTGAGTTGGGCTTTCAACTGCGTGTTACAATGCCACAGAGCCACCAACTTCGTTCAAAAAGTTAATGCTTTGTATATCAAGGAGGCAAATTATGGTGGATATAGCGATATTATTAGAAGAGATAAAAGGTTCAAACAAGCTAAAGTCAATAGATGGAATGGGGATGTTTTTAAGAAAATCTGCCAATAGTAATACTATAAAAAAACATTAAGGAGTTCAATTATGAAACATACAAAATATCCACTTTATGTTTATGTGATGGGAAAACAAAAAGCCTATCTACACCAAGGTAATGCTAAAACACCACAAGAAGCGCTAGAACAACTACAACATATTACCGATGAAGCAGTGCCTGTTGCTGTTTTAGAAGTTAAAGATTATAAAATATTTAAATTATTAGAAACTGAAGGTAATATATGTCCAGCTTGCGGTTATGATGAGGATAGAGGTAAATGTGATTGTACAAGATAAAAGGAGATAAAACAACAATGGCAACAAGTTCAAGTAATTACTACTCGCTAAAAACAAGACGACCTCGAACAAGGCGAGCTAGCTATGAACTAGCTTCAGATATATGTGCTATATGTGGCCAATCTGGTGGCAAACATTATTCATCTGACGGCATAAGTTGGTGCTATCCTTTTAGTACACGCAAAAAGTCTGACAACCCAAAATATCATACAACTTTCACTTATAGCAAAATAAGCAACAATAACCCTAACAAAACCTTTAGAAAAAGGGTATAATTATAGAGGATCTCTAACACTGAAACATTATAAGGGAGTAACACTATGATAGATTTTAAGAATGATCCAGACATTTTGAGTAATATGCGTATATGTCTCGAAGGTATAGCAAGGATAAAAGGTGTTAAATTACAACATCCACTGGAAAAATACGACATGGACGTTATGTTGAATATGATGAAAGAAATGGAGACGTTACCCGTCAAACGCAGTTTTAAAGGTAAAATTGTAAGATTCAAAGATAGCATTCTAGCATTTATAATAGACATTTTGATTTATATTTTGAGAAAGTGTATATTTTTAATCGGATGGTTTTGCGGCGGAGAGGTAAAAATACGAGCCGAAAAGTTGCTAAAGGAGTAGTAGATGAGCTTTGTATGCGGTGACGAAGTCGAAATATGGATAGAGTCAGAGAATACCTGGAAGCCTGCCATCTATAACAATATATATTTTGATAAATGTTCTCTTGTAAAATATATGGGAATACTTTATATCGTACAAAATAAAACTTTTAAAAGGGGGATGTAATAAGTGTCCAAAACCGTTTATGACAGTTATTGGTTAAACGTTGCGGAGCCAGTGGCACGTAAAATAGCCATGGACCATTACGGGCTGTATGGTTGGGTTGTAAAAAACAACCCAAATATATATAAAGTAGACCAACTTTTACATAACATGATAGATAATACTCCTGATGTGCATTTGGAACTGGAATCTTTCAAAAATTTCAGAGATGGTATCTATCACTCTCCTAAACACCACGCAGTAACTATACCAATAAGAAAGCACAAACTTTTTATTGAAGGAGTTGATTGTTATTGGATGTGTTTCTCGATTGATTTTACTCATTACATAGTATTACCAGGCGATGAGATATTAAATAGCAAGGTTATAGAATATAAGGTATATAATAATATTTTTAAAGAAAAATTCTACAAATATACTAAATATCCACCTGAAGAATTGGTTCACAAATTCAATCCGAAGATTATTGAGATTAATCAACATTTGATTACAATTGCCTTAAAGGAAGCTGTAAAAGCAAAAATAATATAAAAAGGAGGAAGGTGTGAGATACGACGATACCTATATAGCAAGTCCACGACCTATATTTGGAGACCCTGCAGAACCCAAAAAAGGAACACAACGCTTAAAACTAGGCAGTACCAGCTCAGGTGTAATAATAGATGTAACCGAAAAAGGTATAACTGTTAATGGTTATTATCAAAGCTTTAATAATAAGGATACGTTCTATACCTGTGTTAGAGAACCAGTAGAAATAACATGGAAAGAATTAGGAAAAGTCAAAAAGCTTGCGATTGATTCTAAAAAGAGAAAAAAGAGTAAAAAGGAAATACTCAAACCGAACAAAATCGACAAACCAAGCGAAGAATACCTTGACAGCTTACCTTTAGTTACTATAAATAAGAAAAAATATTATTTAGATACTAAACTAAGGCAAAGGCGTCCGGCGGATAATCCAGAGATAGTATTTAATTATTAGGGGGGAATTATGCCAGAAACATTGGAAATGTATGATCAAACGAAGAGAACTTACACAACGTATACAGTGTATACAAAGGAAGAGATAAAAAAAGAATGGGCTGATTTTGGAAAAGCACACCTTGAAAATATGCGTGGGGACAAAATGTATGTCACATGCACTGCGGAGTGTGAAGACGAAGCAGTAGTTCTTATAGCTTTAATGATGAGGAGAACTGGTAAAGGACCGTGCAATTTTTATTATGACCAAAACAGTAAAAAACTTCTGGCATGTTGCCCAAAACCTGACGTAAATAATCCAACCATTAAGGAACTCTATGAATCTGTGATATCTACATTTCTAGGCGAGAAAAGTTTAAAGTACATGGATAAAGATCCAGTCGGTAAGAAATTATTTGACAACGGAAAGCTGGAACCTGGTGAGGCAAAGGCTACAATGTCTAACTGCAATATAATCCCATGGACAGGGAAACTTCATCCACATATAAACATGATAAATGATTTGGGTACCACACCGCCATTATCTGACATGTAATTAACAATCCCGTTTTAGTTTTAAAGGAAATAAAATGAATAAACAGCAATTTGAAAAAGTAGAAAATATGGAATTACACGATCGGCCGAAAGGAAATTTATCAGACGTTATTCATGAATACCTTAGCAAATCAATAGTACAATTGGATGAAATGTTTCTTTTAATATGTAGAATTCGGGCTACTTATATACAGGCAAAGAAACATTATGAAGAAGAAGATTATGTTAAAAGTCATAACAGCAAAGTTTGCGCCAACATGCAGTTAAGATCATTACATAAACTTCTTGAGAAAAACTTCATTGTTAATTTATAAGGGGCTTCAAATGATTACAATAGAAGGAAATCTCCTAGCTATCAAACAAGGATTTATATGTCACCAAGTAGGTTACCAAGGAATATCAACTTCGCATTTAGCTAAAGGTCTTAAAATAATATGGCCAAGGATCTACAATGATTATATAACAGCATTTAGAAGAGGTGACCTCAAACTTGGAGAAGTCATCTTTACTACTGTTAGGAACAACAAGTTATACGTTGCAAGTTTATGTGCTCAAGGAGATGAGAACCACATCGATGGTCGCAGCACGGATTATCCAGCAGTAGGGTGTTGTTTAAGAAAAGTAAAAGACTGGTATGAAATTATAGGTCTAAAAAGATTGCCTATCTATATACCACACAAAATGGGTTGTGATCGCGCTGGTGGGAATTGGAAAGTAGTAAAAAGGATAATAAGACGAGAAATGCCTAATGCTATAATAGTAAAATTGTAACATTATTGGGAGTTAAAAATATACATGATTACTATAAAAATTAACAGTACTCATTCATTAGTATCTAATAAAATGAAGACAACTCGATGCCCAAAATGTAATGCTATTATAAATTCTTGGGAATGGCCACCGAAGAAGTGTAGGAGTTGCAAATTCAA
>Ga0315549_1003697_pt1 | contig 13445 bp, 9 predicted proteins | sample SalMarSW160200MG_FD_203101 | JGI IMG/M metagenome (GOLD analysis project Ga0315549, IMG submission 203101) | Salt marsh sediment microbial communities from the Plum Island Ecosystem LTER, Massachusetts, United States - Salt Marsh Sediment SW1601-200 ... | reverse complement strand
GGAGTTTTTGTGGCGACATCCGAAATTTCCCTGTCCGCGCCGACATTACTATAAGACGGCGCCATATTAGCGGGAATAGCCGCCTGATCTTTCAATGGCTGCTTTGGGTTCTCGTCCGCGTATATACCGCCGGCAAAGATAATAAGAATGGCCGTAAGTAAGATGACGTTAACATAACATCGTTTCATGGATCCTCCCTTGCATACGGGCATGACCGGCGCGGGTGGCGGCTGCATCAGCCATTTGAAGCCGGGCCCGGTCATAGCCATATGCTTTCTCAACGCAGTCGTTACTATAGAGTTTGTAAATGCATTAGAATCCGCTCCGGAAAAATGCAGGCCCTCGCCGGATTCACTATATAATAGTAAATCATTTCTATAAGTCAAGCTCGAAAACCGCCCGTGAATTGCCTCACAAAAAAGGTGACCGAAAGTAGGTTGTCAAAGCGTCTTATAATAAGAATAAGGGGCCGGGCTGCTTATCCGAATGGTTTGACGAATTGCCATAGCATTTTCGCCCGGCCCGACCCCATTATTTATATCGGCGCATTGGCACGCGAACTTAAGATATTCAATATTTATGTACTATATAATCTATAAAGAAAAGGTTGATTCAAGGCTCTATATATTTGTGAGGCAATGCGCGGAATGAAAGCTAAAGTATATTTTAAAGGTTGCGAAATCGGAAATAGCTTGACAGTTTTATTGGACAAGGGAACTATTTTGGAGGAATCTCAGTGTTATGAATAAGGAAATGCTTTTTTACGAAGCTGTCAAAGCACGCCGGTCGGTGCGGGCATTTAAAACGCGAATAATTGAACCCGAAATTATGACGCGATTGTTAAAAGCCGTTCAGTCGGCGCCAACCGCAGGGAACCTGCAGGCATACCAGGTATATTTAGTCGAAACTCCGGAGGTTATCCGGGCGCTTGCGAAGGCGGCGCACAACCAGACCTGTGTATCGAGCGCACCGGCCGTACTGGTTTTCTGCACCGACGCGGATCGCTCGGCAACCTATGGCGAAAGGGGGAAAACCCTGTACTGCCTTCAGGATGCGACTATCGCCGCCACGATTGCGCACCTGGCGGCGGTGGCTTCGGGTCTGGGCAGTGTTATGGTGGGCGCATTTGAGGAGACCGGAGTGGCGCTGGCAATTGACGCGCCGGCCACTCATGTTCCGATCCTTATGCTGCCGCTGGGGTACCCGGATGAAACACCGGCCCCAACCGGTCGCAGGTCACTCGACGACCTCGTTATCCATCGATAGATAAGGTCGCGGCCCGGCTTTGGATTCCGGCTCCGCACAACCAACCAGCGGCGCGTGACTGTTGTTGGATATGTATGTAATTGAATAAACTGCAACGTCGACGATTATAGTATTGTTATTATCTCGGCAGGGACCAAATCCCCGGTAGATACTCACCATAAGGGTAGATTGGGGAGTGCTATTGAATTAACCGTTGTATAGTGAGGAAGCCCAGGCGTAATTTATTGATAATACCTTGATTTCAATTTCAGGAGGCTATTTTGAGGTATGGAAAGCGTACTATTCAGCCCCCACGTATTACATTTCTGGATCAGCATTTATATTTTCCGCGTGTGCGGGAAAAGGCTTGCGATTATGGCAACTATATTTTAATTTATATACTCTATTACCTAAGATGTAAAAAACGCAAAACAGTTCTGCAAGGAGGTTTATTGTGGATCGAAGATACTTTTCGCTGCCGGTAATGCTACTGTTCCTCGTCCTCGCTGGCAAATATGTGTCGGCCAATGAGGGCATGTGGCCGCTTTATGACCTCCACAAGCTTCCCTTCGACAGCCTGAAGTCTCAAGGCTTGATGCTGGAGCCGGATCAGATCTATAATCCGCAAGGGGGCGGCATCTGCGATGCCGTAGTCATGGTTGGCGCCACCGGCTCCTTTGTATCCGCCGAGGGTCTGATAATTACGAATCACCATGTCGCTTACGGCGCCGTCCAGAGACAGAGCACCGTCGAGCAAGACCTGATTGCCAAAGGGTTCTATGCGGCCACCCGGGAGGAAGAAATTCCGGCTATCGGGTACAATGTCTATGTCACTCTGACAATGGATGATATGACGGAGCGAGTTTTGACCGTGCTGGATGATTCCATGACTGCTTTCGAACGCTACCAGGAAATTGACAGAGTCACCAAGGAGATTATCAAGGAAGCCGAAGAAGGCCGGGATGTCAGATGCCGGCTGGCGAAGATGTACGGCGGTAAGCAATATGTCCTGTATACCTATTTCAGGATTCGGGACGTCCGCATTGTGTATGTTCCACCGGCCTCGATCGGCAAGTACGGCGGCGATATTGACAATTGGATGTGGCCGCGTCACACAGGGGATTTCTCGTTCCTGCGCGCCTACGTTGCCCCGGACGGCAGTTCAGCCGAGTACGCCGAGGAAAATGTTCCGTACCAGTCAGAAACGTACCTGCCTATCTCCTCGACCGGCATCAAGGAAGGCGATTTTTCCATGATAATCGGATTCCCGGGGCGTACGAGCAGGTACACCAGTTCGTATTATATTGATGATCTTGTCAATTACCACTATCCCAATGCAATCCGCATGTTCGAAGACGTACTTGAGTTGATCAGCCAGGCCGGGGCGAGGGATTCATCTGTCGATATACGGCTGGCATCGATGGATGCTGGGATAAACAATGGTCTGAAGAACAGCTATGCGATGCTGGAGGGGTTCACGAAAGCTGGTCTTTTGCGGAAGAAAGTCGAGGACGAGAAGCTCCTGGTCGAATTCCTAAATGCGGATGTCAATTTGAAGAAGAAGTACGCGGATGTCCTTCCCGGTTTGGACAGTCTTTATCATGAGCAACGCAAGACCCGTGACAAGGATTTTGTGCTCGGCTCGCTTGGCTGGTCAGACTTCCTGGGGATGGCCAACGGTATTTACAAATGGGCTGTGGAGCGGGAGAAGGATGACATGGAGCGGGAGCGTGGGTATCAAGATCGCGACTCCATCTCAAACAGGGAATGGCTCGAAAATGCCCAGATCAACTTGGTGCCTTCATTCGACAAAGATATACTGAGGTACTTCGTCAAAAGGGCCTTTGACCTTCCGCAAGAGCAGAAAATTGAAGCTATTGATAAAATATTTGCCGGGATGCAGAGCGCGGAGAGAGAAGCCCGGCTCGACGAATACCTTGACAGCCTGTACAGCAAGACTGCCATCGGTGATCTTGATCAGCGGATGAAGATGTTCGGTATAAGTAAAAAGGAACTGGAGGAACTGGATGACCCGTTCATTGATCTGGCTATCTCGCTCAAACCGGAACGCGATGAGCAAACAGAACGCCGCAAGAAACATTCCGGTGCTTCTACCAAACTGGAGCCAAGATTGATTGCCGCATATGCCAACGGCACCATGCGCTTCAATTATGGTTCGGTGAAAGGCTATTCGCCCCGTGATGCCATACATTACAGCCACCTGACCGGCTTGAGCGGAGTTATGGAAAAGGAAACAGACGAAGACCCGTTCATTGTTCCCGAGGAACTTAAGAAGGCCTATACCAGACAGGACTTCGGTTCCTATGTGGACCCCACCATTAACGATGTTCCGGTCAATTTCCTGACCACTAACGACGGCACCGGCGGTAATTCCGGTAGCCCGATAATAAACGGCATGGGTGAGTTGATCGGTCTGGATTTCGACGGCAATTATGAATCTGTGGCAGCCGACTACCTGTACAATCCGGAGCTGGCCCGCTCGATTGTGGTCGACATCCGGTATGTGCTGTTCGTAATAGACAAGGTGTACCACCTGAAAGCACTGTTGGACGAATTGACGATACACTAATAAGTCCAGGGCCTTGTGTACATGCAGTCTTTCAACCCTAAAGGCACTTCGCGGCGGTGGAGGCAGTTGAAGTCGATGGCGGGGCAAGCAGATCAAACATGGCAAACTCTGTTTATGAGAGAAAATCATAGGATGTAATTAACCGTTGCTCCTGTTTCGGAGACGGATTTTGGACTTGGGTGGTGCGATTTATATTCGCAGATTGCCATTGGACGTTAAGGTCTTTCAATGCCGGAGGTCGGACTCGAACCGACATGATGTTGCCATCGGGGGATTTTGAGTCCCCTGCGTCTACCAGTTTCACCACTCCGGCATTATAGATTCGACCGCGTGTAATAATAGCCTCAGCTATCGCTTTATGTCAAGCGGATAATGTTGTAGAAAGACCTGTAGCGGTACAAATTGAATTATAACCCTCTTGTTGTAATCACGAATAAATTAGAAAAGAACCGGCGCGTGTCAGTTATTCTAAAACCGAATCGATTCGGCAGTGTCGGCAGGGATATTATCTTTACTGTCGTATGAGTTGCCGGTATGGATATCGCAGCTATCCGTCGGCACAGTATTTATGGTATAGACTTCGGTAACAACGTTCTTGCAATGTTTGGTTGCCAGCTTTCCGCTTTCGCTGCAAATATCGGCAAAGATTATACCGGGTGGAACGATAAAATCCTCTACCGGCTTATCCTGATGAGCCGCCAGCATTATTTGGGTCCAAATCGGCAGGCCATTGGCGGACCCGGTCATATTGTGACCGATGGACCTATTATCGTCAAAACCGACCCACACGCCGGTAGTAACCTGCGGCGTAAAACCTATATACCAGTTGTCGCGAAAATCATCGGATGTTCCGGTCTTGCCGCCGGCTGGGCGGGTAAACCCGCGCCACCTGGCTCCATAGCCGGTGCCGCCCGGTTCCATAACCGATTGCAGTAGATTTACCATAATATAAGCGGTCTCTTCGGCCAGGACCTCTTCCTTGTGGATGGCGCTGTTATCTTCCAGGATATTGCCGTAGCGGTCTTCTATACTCAGGATATAACGGGGTGGAATTCTTATGCCGCCGTTGGGAAAAACGGTGAAAGCCGAAGTGATTTCCTCCAGACGCACCTCGCTGGTTCCGATAGCCAGCGAGGGAACAGCGCGAAGGGGGCTTTTAATACCCAACTGCTGAGCGTAGAAGACGGCCAGTTCCGGTCGGATTTTCAAAATCAGTTTTATGGCAATCATATTGCGTGACTTTTTCAGTCCGGTGCGGATTGTCATACGTCCCAGGTATTTGTAATCGAAGTTATGAGGTCGCCAATCCTGACTGCCGGGAATATCGAGGACAATGGAGTTGTCGTAGAGGATTGAGTCGGGCGTCCAACCGTTGTCGATGGCGGCCGTATAGACAAACGGCTTGAAGGCCGAACCGGGCTGGCGAGGAGCCTGGACCGCCCGATTGTATTCGGTCTCGTTAAAATCTCGTCCGCCGATCATGGCCATAACATCGCCCGTTTTATTATCAATAACAATCGCGGACCCCTGGATTTGCTTGTACGAACGGATACTATCGCCGTTCTCATCAACCGTGTCCGGAAGAATCATGGTATAATGAAGATCGGTAGGTTTATGCAGCGATTCTATCAGCGCCTGTAAAGAATCAAGGTGGCAGGCCACGGCTTTCTCGGCAGCCCGTTGCAGGTCCAGGTCGAGGGCGGTTTGAATCTTCAGGCCGCCGTTGTACAGCTTGTCCACGCCATATTTATTTTCTATATATTGCCGAATAAATTCGGTAAAATATGGGGCTTGGCCGGGTTCTTCCTCCGGCGGGTTTATCTCCAGCGGTTGAGCTCTCAGTGAATCGTATACGATTCGGCTTATTCCGCCATTCTTGTAATAGGCGTATAAAACCCTATTTCTGGCCTGCAGGGATTTTTCCGGGTTATTGAAAGGAGAGTTAATGGTCGGGCCTTTCAGCATTCCCAGCAGGATGGCGCAATCGTTAATATTCAGTTCGGTGACATCTTTGCTGAAGCAGACCTTCGCCGCCGCCGCCACGCCGTAGGCTCGATGGAAATAATAAAGGTTGAGATACATTTCGATGATTTCGGTCTTGGAATAGGTTCGTTCAAGTTTAATAGACGTCAGGGCTTCCTTGAATTTTCGTTCATACGTCTGCCTTCGAGTCAGAAACAGCATTCGGGCCAGCTGTTGGGTAATGGTCGAGGCGCCGGCCTCAATTCTCATTTTAAGCAGATTATTAACGGCGACTACCAGTATCCGGCGAGGACTAATTCCCCAGTGATCAGGGAATTCCTTATCCTCAACCGCCAGAAGCATAGCGACCATATTGGGCGGGATTTTTGAGTACGGGGTCAGAATTCGGTTCTGGTTATAGTATTCTTTAAGCAACGCGCCGTCGGAGGCATAGATTTTTGTTTTAAGCGGCGGCTCGATATTGTAAACCTCTTCAATTGAGGGCAGCTCATATTGATAAATATGGTACGTTCGCCTCGCCGCCAGAACGAGAAGAACAAACAGAATGACCAAAAGCCAGGGGAGAGGTCGAGAGTACCATTTTCGATTTACACGATTAGGGTGTTTTGTCGGTTGCCGGACCATTATACGGGAACTTATGCCTCCACAATACATTAGACAAGAAAAAATGTTGCCAATTGATTATACATTGTGTATCCTGTTTAGTTTGAAGCAAGGTGAAAAGTAAAACAAAACAGCCGATCTGTAGATAGTATGACAGACCAAGAAGTCAGATACCAGTTGGAAATTATCAAAAAAGGAGCCGTAGAACTCCTGCCTGAAGATGAATTTACGGGAAAACTGGCCAATTCCATTAAAAATAATAAGCCCCTTCGGGTAAAACAGGGTTTTGATCCGACCGCCCCGGATATCCACCTTGGCCATACCGTCGGATTGCGCAAGTTACGGCAGTTCCAGGACCTGGGCCACCGGGTAATCCTGATTATCGGCGATTATACCGGTATGGTGGGTGATCCTTCAGGGCGTTCGGCCATACGGCCGCAGCTTTCATACGACCAGTTGATGAAAAACGCGGAAACGTATCAAAAGCAATTTTTCAAGATAGTCGAAAAACCAAAAACCGAGGTTCATTTTAACGGCGAATGGTTTAAGGGAATGGGACTCAAAGATATAATGCAACTGGCTTCCAATTTCACCATCGCCCGGATGCTGGAGCGAGATGATTTTGAGAAAAGATACAGAGGAGGCATCCCGATTGCCTTGCACGAGTTCTTCTATCCTCTGATGCAGGCCTACGATTCGGTCATGATTAAGGCCGATATCGAAATAGGCGCAACGGAACAGAAATTCAATCTGGTCGCCGGGAGACAAATACAGGAAGCCTACGGCCAAGTGCCGCAGTGTATACTTACACTCCCTATACTGGTCGGCACCGACGGCGTTGAACGAATGAGCAAATCGATGGGGAATTATATCGGCATCAACGAATCGGCCAGGGAAATTTACGGTAAGGTGATGTCGATTCCGGATAATTTGATTTATTCCTATTTTGAGTTGGTTACGGATGTTGACGCGGCATACCTGAAAGAGATCAAGGAAAAGCTTTTATCGCTCGAATTCAACCCGATGATACCAAAAAAGGAACTCGCTTTCAGACTTGTTTCGATGTACCACGACGAAGAAGCGGCGGAAAAAGCCCGGGCGGAGTTCAGGCGAATGTTCACCGATAAGGGCATACCCGACGATATACCGGAATATTCCATATCCGAACTTGGAGAGAGAATCTGGGTCATAAAACTTCTGGCCCAAACCGGGATGGTCAAATCGGGCGGTGAAGCGAGACGATTGATTAAAGGAGGGGGGCTTTATCTGAACGATGAACGGATCTCGGATGAATCGCTTGAACTGAAACTTTCCGAAGGAATGCTATTCAAGGTCGGCAAGCGAAGATTTTTCAAAATCGTTAAATAAACAGGGAAACTTATCCGCCCGTGAACGTTAAAAAATATATGACGCTGCCAAAAACAAATCGTACCTCGATAAAAGCGTGGCCGGTTTTGGCCATGGCCTTGATTTTCCTGATCGGGTGCGGCGGCAAGGGGCGTTTGGCGTCTCAGCCGGAAGAGAGCCGATCAAGGACCGCCCAGCCGATGTCGGCAAGGGGGTACAATCATTTTGTCAACGCCAACCTTCTCGAACTTTTCGGGCTGTATCCGGACGCCTTAAAAGAATACAAAAACGCTCTCAGATATTTCCCCGAATCGCCTACCATCCGAACCGATTATGCCCGTTTATTGTTCCGTCTTCAACGTACTGCCGAAGCGCTCGAACAGGCCCTTTTAATAGAACCTAAAACCTCCGACATTAACCTGCTGATTGGAGATTGCTACCGCCTGAAGGAGCAGCCCGACCTGGCGATGAAATATTACGGCCTCTCGATTGAACTTGATCCCGACAATATCAACGCCTACTGGTATATGGCCGGTTATTACAGGCAGGCGGGGAAATCCGATTCCGCAATAAATATCTATTATCAACTGGCTCGTCTTTCCGATACATATCGAATCTGGCAGGAACTGGGCACAATGCTCGGCCAGAATAAAAGGTATAAAGAGGCGCTTGACGCATATAATAAATCAATCGAGTTGAATTCCGGGAAGAACAATATCAACTCATATCTCGGACTGGCCACCACCTATGACGCCCTTGATTCGCTTGAAAGAGCGGAAGAAACTTATGAAAAGGCTGTTGAGCTTGACCCTTACGATGTCACAATATTTCGCCACATGCAGGCGATGTATATAGGACGCGGGGAAGCCAGGAAAGCTATAACCGCTTCCGAAAAGCTGGTGTCGCTGGTACCCTCGGACTGGGTGACTCAGCGCAGGCTTGGAGTTCTTCTTTATAGCGACGGCCAGCTTGATCGCGCCGACTCCCTTTTTGAGAGCCGCATCGAATTCGGCGATGAGAACATCCTTAACTATTTCTATCGCGGAAGAATAGCTTTCGAAGAGAAACGATTTACGGAGGCGTCGAGCTTTCTCCGTCAGACAATTCGGAAAGACAGTTCCTTTGCCGATGGTTGGCTGAATCTCGGCTTCGTTTACCGGGAACTGGACAGTCTGGATAAATCTATTGAGATATTGCGGCGGGGGGTTGAGTTCTGCGCCGACGACAAAGACAAAACCCGACTGCTCTTCGCGCTGGGCGCCTCTCTGGAAAGAGCCGGGCAATTTTACGAAGCAGTAACAGTTTTCCGAGAATTGATACGAATAAATTCCGAGCACGCACCGGCCCTTAATTACCTTGGCTATATGCTGGCTGATCGTGGCGAGCAGTTGACCTATGCCCTGGAATTGATTGAAAAAGCCATGGCTATCTCGCCCGACAACGGCGCCTATATCGACAGCTATGGCTGGGTTTACTATAGAATGGGCAACTTTGATCTGGCCCTGACCGAACTGCAAAAGGCGGCCTCCCTGATTAACAGCGACCCGATAATCTTCGAACATCTTGGCGACGTCTATAAGGCATTGGGCAATAATGAAAAGGCTCTGCGATACTATAACCGCGCTCTGGAGATCGACCCCGACTCCCTTATCCTGGAGGAGAAACTAAGATAGTGAAATCGGCATGGATGCCCATCAAACGTTTTCCCCTGTTTTTTCCCTTTCTTTTAATTCTGATAATTGGCTGTGCCAAGTCGCTGCCGCCTCCGGGCGGCCCTATTGATCGTACGCCTCCTGAAATAATCCGCTCGGAACCACCCACCGGGTCGGTACAGGTACCTCTTGATTCCGACGTTACTATTGAATTCTCCGAACGTCTGGATCAAAAAACGGTTGAAAAATCAGTTTTTATAACTCCTCAGCCCGATCCTGAAGCAAAGATCAAGACAAATGGCAATTCCGTTGTAATAACCTTGCCGGGCAGTCTGAAAAAAGACAAAACCTATGTAATAACCGTGGGAACCGACCTGAAAGATGCGCATAACGTCAATTTAGCCCAATCGGTCAGCATCGCTTTTTCCACTGGTATCACTATTGATTCCGGGTCAATCGCCGGAACGGTTTACAAAGATGGAAAGGGAACGGCGGCAATCAGCCTTGCCCTTTTCGAAACCTTACCAGACGAGTTGAATAAACCGGTCGATTCGCTTGCACCGAATTACTTTACCCAGAGCGGCGAAAACGGTCATTTCAAATTCGATTATTTGCCTGAAAGTATTTACTATCTGGCGGCGTTTAACGACCAAAACAAGAACCGCAGGATAAATTCCGGCAAAGAAATGATTGGTCTGCCGTTTCGCGAGACGGTAATCAACGATGAGCAAAAGCATCTGACCGGTATTGACATTCGTCTGTATAAGATTGACACCGGCCCTGTCGAGTTGCGATCGGTTTCGATTAATCCTGATCGTCTGATCAAAATTCGCTTCAGCGATAAATTGGACAGGGAAGAGGCCGAAGCCCTGTTAAAAAGCGCAATTGTCCGAGCGGAAGACGACAGCGCATTGTCATCCGGCGATATTGCCTTTACGAGCTTAACCGCGTATCCTTCGTCTGATTTTTTACTGGCTGCGGGGCCTCTCCAGTCGGGAAAATCTTATCGGTTGATGTTTGATCTTGAAATATTATTCCCTGCCGTTGACGACAGTTTGCGGATGTTGTCATACGGTTTCAATGCAGTGGAAATTACCGACTCCAAAAGGCCGGAACTACTTGACAGCGACCCGGCCGATGGAGCCGAGAATGTGGCTGTCGATTCTACGTTCAGATTTCTTTTTTCGGAGCCGGTCGATTCTTCCGCTCTTCAACGAGCGGTTCGGCTTACCGGTTGTTCGGGTGACACCGATGTTGTAGCGATTAAGGTCCTGAACGAATTTGTTTACCAGGCAATTCCGGCTTCCGAAATGCTGTATGGCTGTGATTATCAATTGCTCCTTGATGAAAGTTATGTTCGCGACCTGTCGGGAAATATTATGGGAGATTCCGTCACCACGATATCTTTCACCACCATTGGCAGGGATACCCTCGGCCAACTGAGCGGCCAATTGCGGTTTTCCGACCGCGAAGATGCAGTCTATCCGGTAATAATAAGCCTTAAACCGGCCATAGATGGCAGATTGCAGGAATTGGAATTATTACCCGGTCATCAACATTTTATTTCGGACCTTCTGCCGGGATATTATACGGTATCCGCTTTTCTTGACAGAAATCGAAACGGCAGATTTGATTACGGATCTATAATACCGTATCAGCCGGCGGAACCTTTCGCCACGCCGGTCGATACTTTCCGAGTACGAACACGATTCGAAACAACCGGCATAATTATTGAGTTTTAGCGGATGATTTTTCTATCAATTCAATCAATAAGATCGGACGATCTATAAAAAAAGGCCGCCCGGCGGCGGCCTTATCGGCAGATTTTATTATTTACCGGGTTTATCCCACAGTTTCATCATAACCTTGCGTTGCTTGGTGTAGGAAACGGAGGTGTCGCCGGCTTCAACCGCCTTGGTCTCGCCGTTACTCACCATGTAAATGCGGAAAAGATTTATTCCGTAGTTGTCAACCAGATAATACTTGGCCGCGGCGGCTCGTTTGCGCCCCAGTTCCAGGTTGTACGCCGAGGAACCGCTGGGATCGCAGTACCCGGCGATTTCCATGATTGAGGTGCGATTGACGACCATTTTATCGCCGGCCTGATCCATAATTTCCCCTGCCGCCACGGTTAGTTCGCTGGAATTGAACTCGTAATAAATTTCGCCTTCCCAGATTACTTGGTAGCTCTCGAATCCCTTGGCTTCGTTGACGGCCATGTCCGTTTTCTGTTCCAGCTGCGCCGTGAGCGACTGCATGCGTTCAAGGACAGCCTTATTGTTTTTGACATCTTTTTCGAGATTTGCATTAGCCGCCTGGCTTCGGGCCCGCTCGCCGGAGATCGCCTGATCGACATAACCTTTAGATGCTCCGCAACCGGCCAAAATCGCCAGAACGAAAAGACAAATCACAGGCAATATAATCTTCGGGTGCCTCTTCATAATACATCCTCCCTAAGTTTCGGATTACAATCGTCCAAAAGAACGGAGAAAGTAAATCCTGTGTCAACTTCTTTTTTTAAGATTATTGTTTGAAAGCCCCGGCCGTGATACCGGATATAATTTGCCGCTGGAAGATTAAAAAAACGGCCAGTATCGGCACTACCGCCGTCACCGATCCCGCCATTAACTGGTGCCAGTCGATCGACTGATACCCGAGAAGCAACGCCAGCCCCACCGGCAGGGTGCGATACTGCTCGGAAGATGTCAGGATGAAAGGAAACAGGAAACTGTTCCAGTTGGTCATGAAAACCTGAATCGCCAGTATCGCCAACGCCGGCCGACAGAGGGGCATGACAATACGAAACAGGATACGCATCTCGCCGGCGCCGTCAATGCGGGCGGCTTCTTCAAGCGAGGCCGGCAGCGTGGAAACGTATTGCCGGACCAGGAAGATACCTATCGGGTTGACCAGCCAGGGCAGAATCAACGCCCCGTAACTGTCATAAAGGCCGATTTTATTCATCAGCAAATATATGGGAATGATGATTATATGAACCGGAACCATCAAAACAATCAGCACCGTGTAAAACCAGAATCTGTCACCCGGGATTCTTCTTCGAGCCAGAGCGTACCCGCACATAAAACAGAACAGAACATTTCCAACCGTAACCGTAACGCCGACCAAAAGCGAATTGAAAAGATATTGTCCAAATCTATTAGCCGAAAATATGTAAGCGAAGTTATCGAAAGTGACGCTTCCTGATAACGCTTTCGTCAAACTTAAAGCAAACATCCGTAAAAGCGGGAAGATCATAACAATCAGGATAATTATCAGAAGCAGGTATTTTAATAATCCGCGAAAACGCATTACGCCGACCACCCCGTCTTCAGAAGTTTGAATTGCACCAGTGATGCCGCGCCTATAATAGCGAACAGCACATAGGCTGCAGCCGAAGCGTATCCGAAATCGAAGCGGCGCAGGCCGGTTTCGTACACAAAGTAAACGCCGGTAAAGGTTGAGTTCAGCGGCCCGCCCCGGGTCATGACGAAAATCTCGACAAACACCTGGAACGACTTGATGCTGTTTATCACTATAATAAACACCGTGACCGGCTTGAGCATCGGCAGGGTAATATATAAAAACTGCTGCCATCTCGAAGCGCCCGATACCCCGGCCGCCTCGTAAAGCTCGGTTGGAATGGTTTGCAGCCCGCCAAGGAAAAGGAGCATATAATATCCCGAAGCCATCCAGATATCCATCGCCATGATTGAGTACAGCGCCGTTTTCTCCGACAGCAGGAAACCGCTGGCCGGAGGATTTAAACCGATAATTTGAGCCAGCAGGTGAAGATAACCGCCGCGCGCGTAAAGGTTGGAAAAGATAAGCGCGATCACCACCATTGAAGTTATCGACGGCATGAAATAGGCCGCCCGGAAAAATGTCCGTCCCCGGAATCCCTCATTGAGCAGCAACGCCAGCGAAAGAGCGATTATCGTGGTAAACGGTATGGTCCCGATGACGAAGACAAAAGTATTCTTTAGCGCGGTGATGAAATCCGGATCAGAAAACAGTTTTCCGTAATT
>Ga0315549_1003692_pt1 | contig 13458 bp, 13 predicted proteins | sample SalMarSW160200MG_FD_203101 | JGI IMG/M metagenome (GOLD analysis project Ga0315549, IMG submission 203101) | Salt marsh sediment microbial communities from the Plum Island Ecosystem LTER, Massachusetts, United States - Salt Marsh Sediment SW1601-200 ... | reverse complement strand
AAAATCTCACTAAACGACTTGTCCACCCAGAGCTCAGGCAGATCCATAACCGAAGAGTCCTCCACTAACACTGGCGGAACCAAAGGACCCGCTAAAACTTTTGGGTAATTCCATGAACCAACAAATACTGCTGGGGGCGAGGAGCCGAAAACCTTCTCTTTAGAAAGGTTTTTCTCAAGCCTCATCAAGGCTTCAGCCTTGGCCAGAATTGGACAGATGGATTTTCCACAGAGCCTTCTATGTCCTTGACAGACAGAGCACAAGCTTCTTCTCTGCTCGTTTGCAGTAACTCTGAACAATCTGGCCTGGACAGGCATAGTCTGTTTCCTCTATTCCCCTTAATCAAGTGTCATCTAAAAGCTTGCTCCCTAAAGCACGCAGCTAAAATAGCGCCGGGGAGGAGATTTCAGCACCAATTTACCACTAAAAGATGTTTATTTACGCTTGACGAGGGTTCGAAGCTATCCCGGGCTACCAACACTTAGGTATGAACTTGTACTTTCTTGTGGGTGATTTTCGCAATTTCTTGAAGTCTACCACTTACTGTGAGTGTTGAATTGGGAGGCGTAAGTTTTGATTTTTCATCCTCTTCTACAGGCTAATTCTGTATGTAGCGTGCATGGCTAGTATAAATAAAATCGTAGAGAGCAGTGGCAAAAGGAAGAATGCGTAGGGAAAAGTCATGCTGTTCATACGGAAGAGTCCAAATCTTGCTATGTCTGCGGCGTATGTCAAAGGGTTGGCTAATGCAATAGCCTTAAGTGGGTCCGGCATGGCTTCCAATGGGTAGAAAATGGAGCTTATGAAGGTCAACGGAGGTAGAATGGAGTTGAATATTATGTTTAGGGTTTGATCAGTTTTCACATAAGCTGAAATAAAGAGGGAGAGCGATCCGAAGAAGAGAGAAGCAAAGATTAACGAGAAGAGAACGTAGAGAGCGCTAGTAGGCGTGGGTCTTAGCCCAATTAACAAGGGTGACGCTATCAAAACGACTAAAAACGAGCCGAAGAGCCCCTGCAGTATAACCGATAGCATTTTACTCGAAAAATATTCGTATCGCTTAAATGGGCCTGCAAGTATCTGCTCCAACATTCCCATTCTTTTATCGAAGAACACCATTGCCCCTGCATAACTGGCGCTTAGCATAAGCTGACCAAACACCACACCCACAGCAAGATATTGCACATAACTTATTGCTACCCCGCCTATAGTTATTTCTCCTATAACATTGGTGAATGCCAAGCCCAGAATGAATATGTAGACCAATGGCATAATAAGTTGAGAGATAAGCAGATATGGTGATAGGCCTACGCTGCTCTTGAGGTCGCGTATAAGAAGTCTAAACAGCTTATTCACTTTTTAATCCCTCTTTTTACCGCTCGGATAAAAACGTCTTCAAGAGTGGGTTCTTTGACGTGCAATTCTGCGACATGATATCCTTCGTTTAAAAGAGCATTAAGTATTTTGGGAGTTTGCGAATAGGGGTCTTTTACGGAGATTCTGATCGACTTGCCGTCAGTGGAAAGCATAGCGTTGTTTACGTTGGGAACTGACTCAAGCAGCTTAGCTATATTTTCATCTTTTTCTTGAATAACAAGTTCCAAAACAGTTTCAGCATCAAACTTTTTCTTCAACTCGTCAGTAGCACCGCAAGCTAAAATTTTTCCTTTATCTATTATCGCTATTCTATCACACAGATATTCTGCTTCACTCATTATGTGGGTGGTGAAGAACACCGTGATTCCGTCTTTCTTAACTTTTTCTCGTATAAAGTCTAAGAGTGCCCGCTTCACGATTGGGTCTAACCCCACAGCGGGCTCGTCTAGAAACAGCAGCTCCATGTCATGCATAAATTCTCGAGCAACCTGTAAACGCTTCCTTTGACCCAAGGAAAGTTCAAGAGCTTTTTTGTTAAGTATATCCGTTAAGCCAAATATGTCAACTAAAAATTTCAATCTTTGTTTTCTCTGCTGGTTCGTAACTCCCCATAAGAGTCCATATGAATCAAGATTGTCTTTAACCGTCATGTAATACTCAAAGCTTAACTGTTGCTGTACATAACCAATTCTACACCTAATTTCGTCTGCATCTTCCCTAATATTATATCCAAGGACCTCAGCCTCTCCACTTAATGGCGGAATTAGAGTCGTAAGTATTCTAATGGTCGTGGTTTTACCAGCCCCATTCGGTCCGATGAAACCGAATATCTCGCCTCTCTTCACGTCAAACGATATATTATCTACGGCTACTTCGTCTCCATATTTCTTAGTAAGATTCTTAACTGTGATAGCATAACCTAATGATGCCAATTAATTTCGCCCTTGAAATTTACAGTTTATATTTATTCATGATTGCTTCAATCTCTATTTGGCTCTTCATCATCCTGCTCGCAGATTTATAATAAAGCACATAGATTTTAACTTTTATTTTTCATCACTTTGACTTAGTGGAAAAGTTTAACCTTAATAGGATTGCACGGTATGCTTTCGCGTTTATCGGTAAATCTCGTATGGACTTGAACCCTTTTGGGTGTTAATCCCCTCGCCCTTATGTTCCTTATGTTGCTTACGATGATTTCTTGTTGAATATGTTTTCAAGGGTTCAAACCTCTCACCCCGCGCATTTTGCCTAAAAGGGCAAAGACTTCGTATCGAGCATTCTTCCGCCTTATGAAAGTATAGCTTGGATAGATCCTAAAGATCACTTTTTAAAAGCGCCGGGAAGGGGATTTCAACACCAATTTACCAGCAAAAATATGCTCCGCCATTCTTGATGGTTGTCTGAGCGTTTTTAACCTCACAATGAAGACTCAATACATCCATGCAGATTCCTGTCTTCTATGCTCACGTTAGGATAGATGGAGACTACTGAAATGGAGTTCTTGGCGCAAGTGATATTTTCAGACGAACGCGGCAGAAAATGAAGGCACATGCGATGAGAGAATCATAGAGTGCCATCTTTGGCATCAGAGGAGCCCATAGTTTGAAACCCCGTTAAATTCGGCGTTAAGAATCGACAACATACTCGAAGAGGTTGTGTACTGCGTATTTGAGAAAATCAGTTTCATCATCGTACTCTGAAATCCTTGAGAGGATGTCGATGATACGGATTTTGAGACTCCGGAGCCTAAACAGGATGGATAAGAATAGTAGTGCGGCTCCGCTTGTTACAAAGTAAAAATTGGCATTTGCACCTCTTGTCAACTCAAGTAGATCAGAGGCTCCCTCTTTGTCCAAAAACCCTTCGGTTGTGTCAGGATGCACCATTCTAATTTTGGCCAGACTCTCGATCAGTGTTCTTCGGATGTCGGCATGTTGGACATGGAACACGCATTTAAGAGTCAGAAGAGCATTCTCAGGATACATTATGCCTACATTGCCTAGCTCTTGGATTGCGCGTTTTAGTATCAACAAGTCGAACTTTGCAAGTGATTTTTCAATTATGCGTGTTATCGGTGAAATCTCTTTCACTGGATTCAGTTTAGAATACATGGCACCAAACTCATTCAAGAACCAACCGAATGATGCCACTTCATCATAAATGTCTCCTCCCAAGTAATCATCCACAAGTTGAAATGCGATTTGCGGTTCTTCCCTTCCGATTATGCTCAATGCACCTAGAACTGCACTCCTGCACGATGTATCCTCATCGCGGCGCAGTTTCTCAAGTAAGGGCGAAGCACTTTCAAGGCTCGATTTCGCCTGTACTGCAAGCAAATCAAAACCTAGTGCTCGCGACATTGGAGAGTTCGCTTTTAGGAGGTCAGGTATTATATCGAAGAGTTCGGAAGGCGGTTGAATCTCTGGATCTAAATATTTCACAGCCCTACTTGTTTTCTCCTTTTCCTCCCTAGGAAGCCTGAAAAAAGACCATAAATCACCCGGCGCGAATTGCATGGATTCCGAAACAGCCTCACCATGTTCGGAACCGACAAGGAAAAACTGTTCGATGTATTTTTTTGCTAGCCGAACAGTAATACCTACAATAGCATTTCTCCCCTTTTCTTTAAGAGCTCTAACCGAACGGTGACTTTCCCGCAAGATCAGGTTCTGTGAAGCCCTAGGTCGATTTTTCACTCCGTAGAAAATCGGTTGACTACATGAATTGGAGAATATTCCAATACGTTCAGATGATGTCAAGGTTCAGTGCTGGCCTAATGTATTTCTTTTCTATTGGTGCTGAAGACAAAAAGGGAATGATGTTTGTATTCTGAAGTCGATCTATTCTCTTGAGTTTGAGGTAATATTCCTTTGCCAGACAGCAGTAGTTGTGCCTCACGATCTTGGATAGAAAAAGTGGGTTTTTTGTTGCGCTCCATGTTCCCCAGAAATGTGGAATTTCTTCGTTAAATAAGGGATCGCAAAGGGAATTGTAGAGGTCCAAGAGACCCTCATCTACCAAGGCAATATAGGTGGCCTCTCCCTTGAGTTGAAGGTCATGACTGATTCTTCTCCTGCAAAATCCCTCCTCACATTTTTTGTTGAAAGCATACATAGGTTCTTTGAAAGTGGTCATTGCTTTGTCTACAGAGACTCTGAAATCAGTGTCGCTCGATTCTACTCTCTGAATTATAGTGGATCCGTCTTCTGAAAGGAAGCCCGCAGTGATAAGCTCCCCTGCTACCGCATCATAATGCGTTGACTCTATGTCGATTATGGAACCAACCATTTGCGTCTTCCAAGGGATTATGATTTTCCTTATAGCCTCAACTCACAACTCGAACGATTGTCAAGACTAAGACCAACAAAGAGATATAAAAAGGGCGGGGTGAGGAAGAGATAGTCATCCTCTTTAGGTTCTCCTTTCTTGGATTTTACCTGAGACTCTGCGGAACCTAAAGTCACATCCCTAGTAAGTTAACAGTATCCGCGTGCCACAATATAGAAAAGGAGGGGGTTGTGCGGGAGACTGTGAAGACCTTGCCAAAAGTTTATAGCGGTCATCGACTCCTGCTTTAGGCGAAATGACCATCCAGATTTCAGAACTGACCAACAAACACTTGCCAATTGCTGTCGGATTGTTAAATGAGGAATACAGAAACTCGTACGAGTTCATTCCATTCGATGAGGAAAGGATCCTGTCCCAAATCCGGCAACGAAGTCTCAAGGTTCTTGTAGCAGAAGAAAACGGTGATGTGCTAGGTCTTATCGGAACTCACACGCATGCTGAGGAACACTTAGAAGAACACGTCTCGTGGCTTGCCGCTTGCGAAGGACACAATCAAAGAGCCGTTGAGAATATTCTGGTCAATGAGATTGAGAAAGATGCCAAGGGCGGCACTGTTATGACAATGATTGATGAAGGAAGCCCGAGAATCAACGATTGGATTAGCCGAGGCTACGTATTGCAGGCTGGCTTTCAGCGAATGTCCGCAACACTCGAGGGCTTGAAACCAATTCCAGAGGTTACTGAAGGCATCAAGCTTCGAAGCTTAAGACCTGATGAGGAGGAAAAGCTTGTTGCAGTCGTGAACACTGGATTTGGATGGCAAAGACTCGAACTAGGGGTTCTTGAAACTTGGAAGTCTGAGGATCCGCCGTTCAGTGAAGAGTGGGTTCAAGTCGCCGAGGTCGGCGAACGAATTGTGTCGGCTGTAATGGCAAAGCCTGATACGGACTACGTAAAGTATCTGTATCTCAAGAGGGGTTATCTCGGCCCAGCGGCCACTCTTCCCGAATTTCGAAACAAACATCTCGGATCAACACTTACGGCCCGAGCCATGAATTTCCTATTTGAAAAAGGAATGGACTCCGTCAGATTGGGGACTTCGGAACAGAACGTTTCTTCGATTGCTTTGCTGCGAAGTCTAGGCTTTCAGGTGGACATTGTCAGAAAAATCCTGCGCAAAGATTTGAAGAACGCCTGAGCCAGAATAGCTGATCAGAATCACGAGTCTCAAAAAACATCTGAGATGGTGAATGTTTGAACGAGAGTTTGATGCTATCCCGGGCTACCATAATACCGTAGTCAGGGCATTGTTCAAACACTCGCATGTGCGTACCGGAGATCTGTTCCACATGCGTGCGCTCGTCAGCGGGTCCATAACCACCCACAATACTCAAGTACGTGTGTATGATTATCTGGATATATCATAAAAGTATACCTAAACTTGGCTCGGGACTTCGGGTGATATCTCCACAGTGGTGGGGGTTCAAATCTCTGCCGATTACCAATGCTTTATACTACAACGTGATAACAATGAACACTCATTAGGAGAAAGTGCAATCCTTATGGAAAGTGAACTACTGCAAAAATTAGTAGACAAATCAATGACGAAAGAAGAACTTCTCAAAAAGGTTGAACTAAACTCCAATTTACTTCCTACAGTTCTCAAAGGTATTTCCTCATCAAAAGCTGCCATCAGATACGGTTGTGCTAAGGTATTAATGGATTTAAGTGAGGAGCAGCCAGAACAATTGTATCCATACATGGATTTTTTCGTAGAGCTTTTGGACAGTAAGTATAGAATCCTCACTTGGAATGCTATGGCTATCATTTCGAATTTGACTAAGATTGATGAGAACAGGAAGTTTGATGCCGTATTTGACAAATACTACAGCTTCATTCATGATGAATACATGGTTACTGTGGCTAATGTTGTTGGCCATTCCGGAAAGATCGCATTAGCAAAACCCCATCTCATTGAGAAGATAACGAATGAGCTTTTGAAGGTTGAAAACATTTCTACGACACCTCATCTAACAGAAGAATGTAAAAGGGTGATTGCTGAAAAAGCCATCAAGTCTTTCAACTTATTCTTTGACAAGATCAAGCAAAAGGAAAAAGTAACCTCTTTCGTTAGAAGTCATCTTAATAGTCCAAGAAAAACCTTGAGAACAGCAGCAGAGAATTTCCTTGACAAATGGGATTAACTGAGTAGGTCGCACGCAATGATGAAAAATTAATTTCCAAGACTGATTTTCTAATGTAGACTGAAGATCGGATTTCTTCTGCCCTTATGAAAGTATAGCTTGGATAGATCCTAAAGATCACCTTTTTAAAGCGCCGGGAAGGGGATTCGAACCCCTGCAAGCCAAAGGCCCACTGGCTTACTTGTCTTTTATCCAGCCCTCTACGTTTTCAATGATAGATCTCGAGGCCAGCGCATTACCACTCTGCCACCCCGGCAAATAAGAAAAGGTTGTTTGCTTCTAAAAGAGTTTTTCATCAAATAGCCAGTAAAGATGGAAAAAGCCAGTGTTTCTTCTTTCTGCGTTTTTTGGCGTCCCATTCGTATAGTATCTTTGCGGCTTCATTCGCAACTTTTATAGCTATTTCTTCCCCTGCCCCTGATTTGAACTCGTTTCTGCATCTGTTGGCATAAACGGCACATACAGAGCCTGCCCTTAACCCATAAAGGCTTGCTAGCGTGAATAGCGTTGCTGTTTTCATCTCAAAGTTAAGCACTTTTGCTTTCTGCAAAGTTGGAAGCAAGTCTTCCATGCGAGATATAGATGCTGCTGGGCGGTTCTGTCCAGCATAAAAATCTGCTGTGGTTACTGTTATTCCAACATGATAATTGTCGATGCCCAAGCTTTCAGCAGCTTCAATCAAAGCCAACAAAACTTCGTAACTGGCTACTGCAGGATATTCAGGCATAACGTAACAGTTACTTGTGAAGTCAAGGCGAACAGCAGCAGTAGAGATTATCAAATCGCCACAGTCAATGTCCTTTTGTATGGCACCAGTGTTGCCAACACGAATAAAAGTGTGCACACCTACACGTGAAGCCTCATTAACAACGATAGCCATGCAAGCTGGACCAATACCACTTGACAAAGCGGAAATAGGAACTCTTTTGAACTTGCCTGTGAAACTGCGGAATTCGCGGTGACAGGAAACTTCTTTAGCTGAATCCCAAAAACTTGCAATTTTCGGAACACGTTCGGGGTCGCCAGGCACGAGCAAGTATTCAGCCAAGTCGCCTTTTCTACACGCAATGTGGTATTGTTTGCCGTTGGAAACTGTGGGGTGCACATTCATTCACCAAAATTTAGATTAAGCATGTAGGATTTAATAATAGTGGAGAATTCGCCTATTGTCCAACGAACGAAGAAGAATAAAATATGACATTTACGCAGACAGTATCGAAGTGATTGCGAAGAAGGGATTATCTTCCTTAACCAGAGTTTCTTACGGAGCAAACATGCCTGTAGACAGAGCTAAGAAAACCTTGAATTTTCTAGTTTCACACGGGTTCGTTAGGGAAGTAACTGTGGGCGACCGCAAAAAATACAGAGCAACAAAATGGGGACTCGAATATTTAGAAACGTACAAGCGGATGCAGAGGTTCTTCGCGGCGTTGGAAGAGCCCGTAACAATAGAGATTCCTGAAGTCGTTCTTCCGGGTCGTATCAGCACGGGACACAAAGAACTTGATAGCATGTTGTTCGGCGGGATACCTGAAAACTATGCAGTAATATTGACCTCACCTTCGTGCGATGAAAAAGACCTTCTAGTTAGGAGATTTCTAGAAGCAGGAGCGAAAAAGAGTCAAACCACATTTTACGTCACTACGGAGACAGGTGGGGCAATGGCTTTACTAGAAGAATTGGAGTCAAACTTTTACCTCTTCATATGTAATCCCCAAGCAGACAAGATCATCAAAAGCTTGCCCAACGTAACCAAAATGAAGGGCGTAGAAAACCTTACTGACATTAGCATTGCATTGAGTTCAGCTTTTCGCAGATTAGACGCATCGCTCAGAGGCCCAAAAAGGGCTTGCATTGAAGTCATCTCAGACGTTTTGTTGCAACATCAGGCTGTTCAAACTAGAAGATGGCTTACTGCACTTATTCCACAATTGAAGTCAAAAGGGTTCACTACTCTGGCGGTGATGAATCCGCACATGCATTCTCCACAAGAAGTCCATGCAATTTTAGGTTTATTTGAAGGAGAGATCAACATCTACGAGAAAGAATCAGAAAGGGGTTTAGAAAAATTCCTGAAGATTAAGAAAATGCATAACCAAAGGTATCTAGAGAGTAAAATGTCTCTAAGAAAGGAAAAACTGAAGACGTGAAAGAAAAAAGTGGTTAAACATCCAAATCCTAGAAATCATTGCACATTGACAGACGACAGATGCACGGCTTTGTATGGTTTTGATGAGCTTACTTTTCCCCAAACAAAGGCATGTTTGGAAATATCTCGATCCCGTTCTGATCTATTGAATATGGAACAAGGCTCGGATTCACCTTAGCTTCTCTCATCTTTTCAACTTGGATTGCTCTAGTTGTAGTTCCTCCTGAAAACACAGTTTGCATCATAATAACGCCGTGAACCAGAAACTCTTCTTCCAACGCATTTCGTTCAAGCCCCAAGTATCCCAGTTCAGTGGTCACAAGACTGGTAACTCCCAAATCCGCCAGTGACTCGATCAAATCCACAACTGCGGTCCTTCGTTCTATAGGATCTGGAAATCGGTAGGTAAGTGCTGCTAAAGTGTCCACTGCAACCCTTTTCGCATTAACTTGCTGGATTTTTGCTTGTAAATCTTCGATTAGTCTATCGATAGACAGTTGCTTGCCGCGTAAGCTGCGAGACTCTTCTTTGTACAGTTCCTCTTTTAGCGTAGCTACTCGTGACATTCGCGTGGCATTTATGAAGGCAAATTTTCTCTCCTTTTCTGCTTTTCGAAAATCCCATCCGAATTTCTGCATTTCAGCGTAGAAGTTATTCTTGCTTTCGTCTAGGCTTACGAAGACTCCGTTTTCTTGATTTTCATAAATTCCCTTGTACAAGAATTGGCTACACATAATGGTCTTGCCCGTGCCTGGTCCCCCGATGACCAAGATGACTCTCCCTTCAGGAAGACCACCGTCAACCAGCTCGTCTAAGCCGTTAATTCCAGTAGCAATCCTTTTGGACAATCATATCTCTCCTTTTGATCTTAGATACTCTTCTGTGGATATTTATAGCTTATGCATATGCAAGCTATGTTTACCTATAAGTTTTTGCAGAAACCTTACAAGTCAAAAGAATGGCGCACGTATGAAGGAACACACATAATATAGTAACAAATTGTGACTACAAAACGTGAGTTTCCTTTTTAAGCCCCCGATGGTAAAAGCTTTTGTCGGAGGAATTGGAAGATGAGCACGAAAATATCTGTTCCTTCAAGAAGCAAAACAACATTAGACGTTGTCGAAGGAGACCTAGTGGTAGGCAAATGTGCAGTCGTCGATGGAGCAGGAACACCGTCCACAGTGAAGGTTTCTGGAACAGTTTATTGTGAAGGAGACAACACTTTTGAGTGTAACCTCTCAGCGGAAAATCTAGAAGCCGAAGATGACGTAACAGTTCATGGAGACCTGGAAATAGAGAATGATGTTAAGGTAGAAGATGGCCGTCTGGAAGTTTATGGGAAAATGACTGCAAAACGGGTGGATGTAGATGCAGCTTTGCATGTAAGCAAGGATTTAGCGGTTGAGAAAGTTGATGTTGGTGGAAGCCTAAAGGTTGATGGGAATGTGAAGGCTGGAGACATAGATGTAGGCGGAAGCTTCAAAGCAAAAGGTGAAGTGGAGGCGGAGAAAATAGACGTGGGAGGAAGCGTTTCAATAGAATCTAAAGTAGACATTACAAAGTTGGATGTAGGAGGCACGGCAGAAGTTGGAGGCGGAAAAATTCGCGAAATAGATGTAGGCGGAAGCTTCGAATCAGAGGGCCAGTTAGAATTTGAACAAATCAATGTAGGCGGAGCCGTTCGACTCACCGGGAAAATTGACGGTGGCGATATAGATGTAGGAGGCTCGTTTAAAGTCGAAGGAGACCTGGAGTTCAAAGACATCGATGTGGGAGGCAAAGTAGAGATAGCTGGATGTTGCGAAGGCTGTGAAATAGATGTAGGAGGCAAAGTGAGAACAAGCAAGTCGCTGAAGCTTTCAGGAAATCTCGAAGTGGGAGGCAAAGTGGAAGTCGGCGAAGAAGTTTCAGCAAAAAACATTGAAATAGGCGGAGTATTACGCTCAAGAAAAGCCACTGCAGAAGACCGTGTAGAAGTTGGCGGTTCAATAATTACTGTAGAAGGCGTAACGGCACAGTTTGTTGAAATTGGAAGAAGAGGTAAAGTCCTTGGACCTATAAGGGCAGATCAAGTTATCATTGGTAGAGATGCACATGCCGAGGACATTTACGGCAAGAAAGTTGTACTCAGAAGTGGAGCACACGCAGAAAATGTCTACGGTGAAGACATCACCATCGAATCCCACTGTCACATAAGCGGTGAAGTACAGTATACTGGTGAATTAAGAATGAATGAACACGTTTCATTGGCCAAGGCACCGCAAAAAGTAGATAAGCTTCCCTTCTAAACTTTTTTAGGCATCACCAGATCTGCTATGTCTACACTGTGTTCATAAATCTGCCTTAAAATAGAAGCCACAGCCAATATCTGTGGTACAACATCGAGCGACTGACCCCTAGCAACCTTCTCAATACTAGCGGATTGTTTTTCTAAATTCCCTCGCATATCCCGCACGCCTTCAGCTAGACATATATCACCCGTGAAAAAGGCTTTTAATGCACTTTCGTGAGCCCCAAAACAGGCTGTGTGAAATTCTACAAACAGCTTCTTTAAGTCTTCAGCCATTTTCGTGTCCTTTAACTCGACTGTTTTCAGTGCCATTCGCACACATTCATCACCGATTGCCTCCACCAAACTTGCTACTAGACGGTAATCTAGACACTCAATCGGGCGAATGCCGAGCTTCCCGCTTAGGCTTGGATTTTGAGTTATGGTACGTAAGATACGAACTAGAAGGAAGTAAAGTCTGTTAACCTCTTCGTCGCGGGCTATGACGCTCTTCGCTAAATGCACATCTCCGCCAACAAGGGCGTTAACCACATCACGATGCATTCCAGCAGCAATAGCATAGCCTCTCCGGAGAATCTTTTCAGGCGGAAACCCTGAAGGATCCAGTAAACACTGTAAAATGATGCCCGAATAATCCTCCTCAACAAGTTCTAATCCTATCAAACGACTAACACTCTTCTTAACGATGTCTCGCGTGTCAAAGCTAATACGTTTCTTCGCATCAACACGAATTATATCGAAGCCAAGGAGATACTTTCCTACGATTTCACGGCTTAAATATGCCCCAGGCCTTAAAGTAATAGTTTGGGGAGAAGGCTCAACACCGTACTTAGGGTCGATAAGAAGCTTGCCATCCCTAGTTTCAGTAATGAACACTATGGTCCCACGCTCCAAACCGTGTTGTTGAGCCCAAGACTTAGGCACGGTGACAAAAAATGTGCCGCCGGGAGTGCGTTGAACCTTTCGCATCTCACTCATCCACATCACCATATCAATATAAGTATGAAGCACCTAACATATTAACACATCTAAACAAAAACCCAATATATAAATCTAAAGTGTAAGTGCTAAAATTGAAAGCCAAAGTTATAATCGGTATAGACCTGGCTGGAAAACCGAAAAACCCCACAGGATAGGCACGAAAAACAAAAAAGTAGAAACGAGCCTGATTCATACAAATAAACAAATATTAGAGGGCATCACGCACAGCGCCCCAACTATTATAGCGATTGACGCGCCCTCTAGTCTTCCAAAAAAGGGAATTCTTAGAATAGCAGATAGAGAAATGATAAGGAGAGGGTATCGGGTCTTTCCGCCATGTCTTCCGGCGATGAAAACACTAACACTCAGAGCCATGAAATTAATCAAGTTGATGGCAAAAAAAGGATACAAAACAATAGAGGTGCACCCCATCCCAACACGTAAAGCATTAAACATGCCATTGAAAGACTGGCGAAAGATTCAAACAACCCTAGAAACTATAGGTTTAGAAGGAGACCTCAAACTGCGTGCTCTTAAGTGTCATGAAATTGAAGCTGTAACAGCCGCTTTGACAGCATACCTCCATATGAAAAACCAAGCAGAAACCGTAGGGGATGGAGAAGAAGGCTACATAATTATTCCTAAAAAAAAGGACTGGAGAACTCCTCAAATATGAGTGAAACCGAAAAACTGCAAGAAGCCGTCGAACTAACAATCGAGGCAGGATACCAACTCAACAAAGAGGCTTTTGACTTCCTAAGCCTAATATCCGCAACTGAAGACCCAGCGGAACTCATGAGCAAAGCAATACAAAAGATAGAGACTCTAAAGAAAAAGCCATTATTTATTAGCAGAAGTTTACTGGAAGAGTTTGCGAAGAGGACGGAGCCAACAAAAGAAAAGCTCACACAGCCATTAGAAGAACCACTCCAAACGTTGCCAGAGTTGCAAATAACAGAAGGAAAAAAACCTTTCCGCCCCTATGCAAAGGACATTGAAGCAAACCTCAACATCATTGAGGACCCAAGCAGCAAACTAAACTCAACCGGAACAATCCAAGGTTATCTGGAATATTTCCGAGATCGGTTCAAGCGAATGGAAAGGCTGCTGAGGCAAAGAATAGATGTTAGAAGCGCTACGTCAGTTTTGGATGCATTGAAAGC
>Ga0315549_1003688_pt1 | contig 13475 bp, 21 predicted proteins | sample SalMarSW160200MG_FD_203101 | JGI IMG/M metagenome (GOLD analysis project Ga0315549, IMG submission 203101) | Salt marsh sediment microbial communities from the Plum Island Ecosystem LTER, Massachusetts, United States - Salt Marsh Sediment SW1601-200 ... | reverse complement strand
TCTAATTAAGCTTATATAGTGTAAAAATTACAAAGATTACCTAAGAAATATACCCTATTTAATCGGCTTATAGCACTAAAAATAGTTGGAGTTAGCCTGTAAGCCGGGTTCTGTACCAAGTTAATCAAAATTTCTTAGTTTACCATGAAAAAATGCACCATAAAAGGGGTGGTAAACTATGGACATTAGTTGCTACAGAACAAAGTTTCTGGCCTATCTTTCAATTGAGCGATCTTGTTCTGCACAAACAAACTATGATTATAACAAAGAGCTTTTAAAACTTTCCAAGTTTATTTCTGCTAAAAATATAATTGATTTAAACCTAGTTACCACTTCCCTACTAAGAGAATACTTTTTTTATGCTAAGGAATCCCGCAGGTTATCCCAAACTTCAATTTCAAAGGTAATTTCAATTACAAAAAGCTTTTTTAACTACTTGGAAGAAGAAGAAATAATTTCTAAAAATCCTTCACGCAAAATTAAAGTTCCTAAAAAAATAAACAAAATCCCTAAAATAATATCTAAAACTGAATTTAATATGCTCATATCATCAATTGAATTCAGCCCTGCCCGTTGCAGAAAAAATAAAGTCAGAGACAGGCTTATAATCTCCGCTCTTTACTATACTGGTATCAGAAGAGCCGAGTTACTAAATTTAGACTGGAATGATTTTAACCTTGAAAAAAATACTCTTCTTATAAGGTCAGGTAAAGGAAATAAGGACCGCATCATTCCAATTCACAGAAATCTTTTACCATTAATTGACGCTTACCTAAACTTAAGGCTACCGCTTAAAAACAATGCCTTATTTATCGGTGAAGCCGGCAGGCGTCTTTGTAAAAGAAGTTTCTCGGATATGCTAAGAATGTATCTTAGGCTTTCAGGTCTTGCCAAAAAAGGATACTCCGCTCATTCATTCAGGCATAGCTTTGCAACCCACCTGATTGAATCTGGGGCTGATCTATTCAAGATTCAAAGGCTACTAGGCCATCAGAGTCTTGATACCACTAAAGTCTACATCAACTTTAATAACAGCCAGTTGGCTAAGGCTATTGATAAATTATAAAACTGCTTTTATTAAATCTTCCCTGTTAACGTGGAAATAAGCCATTGTAGTATCTAGCCTAGAATGACCTAAAAGTGTACTTATCGTTGCAATATCATTTTTATTTTTCCTTAATCTTTCAGCATAAGTATGCCTCAAACTGTGGATATTCAAACCTTTCTTATAAACCCCGGACTGCTTATATATTCTTCTAGTTATATTTTGAAGTGATGTTTTTGTAATTCTTTTGCCAAAATTACCCCTTACCAGCGCCCCTTTATATTTTCTGGACATTCTTTTATATTTCCTAATGAGAGAAAATAAGCTACTGTTTATATAAACTATTCTGCTTTTTTTACCTTTTGATTCTATTACTTTTAAAAAGGGATTATTCCCTTCATCAAGTTCAATATCATTGCAGTTTAAATTGATTATTTCCTGACGTCTCAAACCGCAGTTAATACCTAGATAAAAGATTATAAGGTCTCTTAAATTTTCAATGTCTTTGTATTCTCTACCGCTTATATAATCTTCAATTCTTTTTATCTCATTTTCGAATAGAATGACCCTTTCAATTGTTTGAATCTTTCCGACAGGCTCAATCTTTTTTGCAATATCGGTTTTTAAATATTCCCGATCATAGAGGAAGCTTAAGAAAATCCTGGTACAATTAACAAATTTTGCATAGGTATTGTTAGATATAGTTTTTCTCTTATTCTTAGCCAGATAATTTTCAATATTCCTGATATTCAATTTATATGAATCAATATCATTTTGTATAAGATATTTGATTAATTTTAATGCGTTAGCCGAATAATCGGCAATCGTGGAATCTGCTTTGTTTTTTATTTTTAGGTAATTTTTATATTCAGCAAAAGAAGAGGATATATTTATCCTGGTAATTGATTTTAGTTTTTCTTTTTTCATATTAATTTTCATGCTCATATTTTTTACATAAAAAAAGACGCTCAAATCTGAACGTCTTTAATTATTTATTTTTTATATTAGATTATTTAATTACATTAATTTATGCTTTTTAGCCATTTTTAAAAAATTTTACCTCCAAATAAAAAAGGCGCGAATGGGTCTCTATTGTAGTTTTCTTATAAGATTGTTTTATTATGCTTGTGCATTAATCGGTCTTAGTTCAAAAAAATCATCACACTGAGAAAAATATATATTAAATAAATCAAAAAAGCCCTTTCTTCCCAAGAGACCCGTGTCAAAGTCTAGGTAGTCACTAAAAGCTACGTCAATTTTGCAACCATATCCACCCAAATTGAACTCGATGGTATGTATATATGAGGGAAAGGATATTCCCCTTACTCCCTTGCTTGGAATATATCTACCATTCTCTATTTTTAAACCCAAAAATCTACCAAACTCTGCATGCATATGTGAGATGCTAGCTCCTGAATCTATTAAGCAGTTATATGCGGTATCTGGAAACTCTATTTTCACAATTGGTACTTTTAGGATTTCTAATTCACCAAATGGTGAAAAAGAATTAACTTTTGTATATTGAAATCTCATTATGAACTAGGAATATAAGTACTATATTCTTGTTTGGTTCGCATTAATACTGGTTTTTCCTTAGATATACTTTTTGCCTTTTCTACCACTTCTTTAATGTTTTTTCCACTGGCAATAACTTTTTTTTGGGAGTTATCCAATGCAACCCATAAATCTTTTCCTAAAAAAGGTTTTAAAATATTAGTCAAATCTATAACTTTATTCATTTTCCCCTCTTCTCTAAATAGCTAAGATATTATAGCATTCTTTAATACCAAATCAAAACCACCGTCTATCTTTCTATGATTATACTTAAAGTTAAATTCCTTTCCTAATTAAAAAAACACCCCGAAAGGTGCTTTTGCGCCATTTTTTTGATTTTTTACAGATTATCTGTTTTTTATAAGCAATTGCTTGATTGCAACACTTTGTGCCTTCTTAAAATCTAATAAGACTATATCAATTTTTTAATTCCTAATTCGTACACAGGCGACACATAATTCGACCAATTATTAGAAGTGGGGCTTATCTCCCAAACGTCATTGAGCCTAACCGCTCTTTTTCTTTTTTTGAAAGTATCCGGGGCAATCTAAACTTCACTAACTTTTTGGGAAATTCATATGTCTTAGATACCTCGTCTTTTTCTACCAGTTTATATATATCCGGTCTCTGCTTGCAGTATTTATCGAGTTTTCTCATTAGTGCTTTATTGCAAGTATATACAGAGCCCAAATTATCACCATCATTGTAATTTATTATTGTTTCTCTTTCATAGTTGCTTAACACATAACCCATAATTTTTTTACCTCATAAATGTTTTTAGAATTTATCCCCTGTGTTTAGGATTTATGTTTTATTGATACCCTTAGCCAATACCCCTTATGTTTGAAAATTACCTTCCATTGAAACAAGCACTCAACATCTCTTATTTGTAAAAATCAAAATGGGGGACAGCCCCCTCCCTATAGCATATATTGCATAGTAGAGTATGGGGGTGTAGGAAATGAAAGCCCTTATATACAATACCCCACCCTACGATTTCTTTAATATACAGGTTTTGTCATATCCTACCTGTGGGGATAGTTGGTTATGGCTATCCGATAAGACATAATTATTGTTATATATAAAAAAATAGCCCCTTTTAGAAGGCTACTATATTTTAGATTTATTTATGGTATATATCCTGTATTGTTATATGTTTATATCGCTGTGTTTTCTTCTGTCCAGTTCCTGACCCCCCAAACAACTTTTTAATTTTGCGCTCAACCTAAAAGTTTTTTAAACGATATCTTAAATTCTTCGTCTGACCATTCGGCTAAATCTACTACGTCCCTAAGGTCAAATCCAACTCCCCCCATTAACACTATTAATCCAATATCTTCTCCCAAACCGTTTTTAATATTATCTTCTTTCATTTTCTTAATAATCAGTATCAGTTCAGCTAGGTTGTATGATATGTAGATATTTCCGGGTCATGCTTTAAACTCTTTAAAGCCATTCATAGCTTCTTCTATGTCCTTATTTGCCAGGGTAACATATATCTGAGTAGTGCTTATATCGGAATGTCCTAAAATCTTTTTTAGCTTCATTACATTTTGCCCTTGCCTTATAAAGTCTGTTGCAAATGTATGCCTTAAGGTATGCGGTGTAACGTTTTTATCTATCCCAGCTTTTTTAGCATACCTTTTAACCATAAATTGAATATACCTGACTGATAGTTGGCTTCCCTTAGAAGAAGCAAATTTGCCCTCGCTTTTGTCCTTTATGGTAGTAAAGAAGTAACGGCTGTTTTTAGGCTTTGCTTTTTTCCATTCCTTTAAGATCTCTGCTGTATATTCCGGAATGATTAAATCCCTATCAACTCCGCCTTTGCCGTTTACTACTCTTAGCTTTCGGTTTGTTAGGTTAAGATCTCCGGGCTTCAGGTTCACTGCTTCAGATACTCTTAAGCCTAAGTTAAGCATTAATGCCAGAATAGCTTTATTCCTGATCCCGGTTATATATCGCTTATTAGGGATTGATAGCAAACTTTGGGCTTCTTCAGGCTCTAGGACAACTGGTAATTTTTTTCTTCTTGTATTCATAATATCACCTCTTTGTTACGTATTATGTATATTATACGTAACATATCACTATAATGTTATGATGTCAAGTAAGATGCGTAACAAATAGCAAAGAATTAAGTTAAATAGTGGTTTAATAGCCGGGAAACATAGATCTTAAAATCATTAGGTTTATGGCTCAAATAGCTTCTTTAATGGTTATAACCGGTAATACCTATAAGCTCTTAGGAGCGATTGTAGCGCGTTTTAAAGCATGTTTACGCTGTATTTAGGATAGCTTAAGAGGCATACCCCCCCCTGCAAACCATGCTTAGTTACCCTACACTTATAGCACCCTCCTAGAGTTCCTATAAACAAAAGGGCTATATTATTATTAAGCACAAACTGGATAGAAAATTGATAGAATTGATAAAAATGGATACAAAAACACCTAAAAAAAGAATACTATCCAATTCAAGCACAAAAGTATCAAAAAGTAGTAAGAGTACCCATAAAAAAAGGAGTACGCTTATAGTATGTAAGACAATGTAAGATAACCTCTCAAAGCTATTACTTTAGGTACGTTAGCTATCCCCACTAAGAGGTCTTATAAAAACAAAGGGTTTTATAAACTTTTTATTCACCATATAACATAGCACAGGCATCTACCCTATTCTGGTATTCTTCTTGTAAAAATTCCAGGATTTTATCAGTTTGTGCATCACTTGGGCTTATTTCTAAAAAACTTTCCAGAGCTGTTTTTTTATAATCTTCTGCTTCTTTTAAGCACTCCTCTAAATTTTCTTTTCTAAGTGCTTCTTCTTTTATCTCTGCTTTTTCTATTCCAGGTCTAAAGAAAACATAGTAATAAACCAACGATCCTGCTATGGCTACTATTGCTACCATTGCTATGATCATTAATGATTTTTTCATTTTATCCATTTATACTGTCCTTTATATCAAGTACCGTACACTATAATTGACGTTATAGCCCAAATAACAGCAGAAGCTATCCCTACTATCTTTAACTTCTTGTTTCTTCTATAAAAAATACCATATGTAAGCCATATTAATATTGTACTTCCACAAGTTATGTAACAAATAATTCTGAGTGCTTGCATTTATTCTTTGCTTCCTCTCTTCCTTATTTTTTCCCACCAGGATAACTAATAATCATAATAGCTATCCCAATAATCCTTGTAATACCTCTTATCAATTTCATTATTAAAATATTCAATATCACTATTAGAATACTCATTACTAACTCTATAAACATTTCCAACTATGTAGAGTGGTAAATAACTTCGATCAGTATTTTTTCTATCCCACTTTGAAGACAAGGTATATATACATATTATTCCGTTTGTGTACTCCATACCACTATAAGGATGTACACCTTTATCAAACCAATCATCATTTTCATAATCAAAATCAGAATCGTAACCTATATCAGGACCATAATAAACAATATCTGTAGCACTAAGCATTAAAGTATTCCCTTCTAAGTCTCCACTATCGGAATAAATTGTATAGTTCCAGTTATTTCTAAAATAATAGATACCTAATAATACCAATACTATTGCTATAAAAATCCCAACCCCCATTATTATCTTTTGCCCTTTAATACCTATGTTACTAATCTTCATGGTTACTTGCTTCAATACAATAATTATTGATTATAAATTACTTCTTTTATCTCAATAAAATTTGTATTTTAGACATTATTGATCTTTCTTTTTAATTTTAATGAGTATTGTGGATATATAAGAATTTAACATTTTAACTACTTTTTAAAACTATATTTTAATAATAATTATAATATAATTTATATTATTTATTAATATTAAATATAATATATACTGATATAGTATTTATAGTGGCATTTTATTAAGATCCATATCTCTGCGAGTAACTTATAGCTACTACTTTGATACTTAAATCGGGTTTTATTTTAAATTGCCACAATTATTTTAATATCCTTATTATATATTTAATATATAGCATATATATATTTATTATAATTATATATATTACGTTCGTATTGGGGCGGTATTATTTATGTCTGTACCAGGCAAAATATTCACTAATCTATAATCTCTTCCCGTTAATTTTATCCCCTTGCATATCTCTAAAATCCTACTAAATAATCTTTCATCAAGAGTATCTTTAAGTTCCGGTATACTCATATTGGTTGCTATAATAATAGATAGTTTTTTTTCATATCTTTTGTTTATAATTTTATATAAAATCCCCACCGTCCAATCTGTTATTTTGCCTACCCCTAAATCATCTATGAATAAAAGTTTACAATCCTCGTATGGCTCTATTATTTTTTCTGTTGTATTGTTACCAAAACTAAATTTTATCCTAGATAATAACTCTACGGTATTTATAAAAATTATATCCCCGGATTCAATCCAATTCGTGTATGCTTTTGCTATATAATCAATCATGGATGCTATTAAATGAGTTTTACCGGAACCCACAGTACCGGTTAGAATTAACCCCTTACCCTTACTTAAATTATTTTTTAAATTCTTGACATAATTAAAAGTTTCTTCATAGGCTTTTGGGTTTTGGGTTTTATTATAATTATCGAACGTCTTATCCTGAAATCTTTTTTCCATACCTGCATATGATTTAATTAATTTAACCTTATTATTAAAATATTCCCCTGCTATTTTTTCTTCTTCTTTTTTAAGGTTTATTTTTTCCTGACAATCGCAGGAAGGTATATAACATTTTATGATACTTCCCCATTCAAATTTTTTACCGCAATAAGGACACTTAGTTTTATCCGAATACTCCCTTTTCAATTCTTGCCATTTCTTTTTCTGTGTAGTCTCTCTCGTTATCAAGTTTTTTACGTCCATTATTATTTCCCCCCCTTCGCTCCCCTCTCTGTATTTCTAACCGGTCATAATTTTTTCTTAAGTTGCTTGGGCTTAATATGACCTTAAGCCAAAAATCATTTTTCTGCGACCAATTAATTATCTGCTTAATTTTCTCCGGGTCTCTGCTATCAATTCTTATCATTAAATCCATATCCCTAGCCCACTTCTGGAAGTTGGGTTCTTTTGATTCTGAATTATTCTTTTTAATTTTCTCAAATAAGTAAAAAGATAACCCATACTCTATTGATTCTTTATTAAATATTTTTTTAATACCCCCCTTTTGTTTTTTGGGGGGTTTATTATCAAGATTTATATCAGATTTATATCTTAATTTGTTTGACACATTTTTGTACACTCTCTCGGACATTTTTGTACACTCTCTCGGACATTTTTGTACACTCTCTCTATTTTCAGATTGCACATTTTTGTACACTCTCTCTTGAAACTTTTTAGAGTTATTTATTGTAAAGATAAAACCGTAAGGACATCTTTTAAGATTTATATATCCAGCTTTTTTAAGTTTTTCTAAATGTCTTAAAACCGACCTATGGTTTCTTTTTAAACCCTCCGCTATTTCTCGCACCTTTACTGGTTTTCCCTTCAGTACATACCCAATTCCATTTTCTTCTTTTGTTACTTTATTAATTAACCAAATAAATTCCCACAAGGAATTTTCTATCTTTTGGGTATGTCCATCAGATAATAGACCACTCCAAATTTTAATAGGATAACTTTTTTCCATTTTATTATTGCCTCATTTGTTATTTAATATTGTAAGTTAGACTTTTTAAATCACGAATTGCGTTTTTAAATTCATTGGCGCAAACCATTTCACTATAATTGTAAAAATTTACTATAAGTTCATCTATACCACTTATCCTCACAAAATAGAAAGTAGATAATCTCCCTTCCCTAACAGCCCTTATTAACTTTATATCCTTTGCTTTTAAAAACGCCGCTATGTAAAAATCCCTAGTTTCGAATGTTTTGTTTCCGGTTCTCATTTTTAATAATTTCTCTTATATTTATACTAATAATTTATATCAATAAAAATTTATCTAAAAAGAATTTCACGCGGTACACCCAATATCTCGGCAACCTCTACTTGTTTGGGGTAACCCAGGTTTGCAATACCACCTATTACTTGGCTAATATAATCAGGGTTTAATCTGATTCTTTTCGCCAATTCACATATTTTTATATCATTTTCAATGAGGGCTATTTTTAGCCTAACATTTCTTCGTAGCATTTAAAATACTCTCCTTTCCCAAGATGGGAATTTAATGGTCAATCAAATGTGTAGATTAATCTTTTTATAATAAAAATCCCATGTTGTATGGGATATGTTTTCGTATTTAATGTTTATAAATTCTTTTATATTTGCGATTGTTTTAAGCCAAAAACTACTTGTCAATTTCCTATTTATGATTTTGTCGCTAATCTTAGTAATTGGGTTACAGGAAAAAGTTTTTCCGAAAAACCTTAAATTTTTTAATCTTCAAAATCTGTTTCTTGTTCACGGGGAGGGGGTAATTTAAAGTCTAATTCACTTTTTTTAATTCTCTCTTTGGTTTCCCTTACAAAATTGTCTAAATGATTCTTTACTGATATTAAAGAATATCTAACATCGGTTGATTTTTTATTTTTATAAAGTTCAAATAATTTAGACGCAGCTTCCTGAAATAAATCTTCATATTCTATGTTATTATCTGTTTGGATTTCTATACTTAGGCATATTGTCCCTATCTGTTTTTTTAGTGTATTATAATAATCATTAAAACTTTTAAATTTTTTCCCCATTTTTATATCTTATTTCTCTTCTATAATAACACTTATTATGGACGTCTGGTTTTTCTAAACCTTTTACTTTAAAAAACTTTTTGACAATTTTGTCAACTTTGATTTATTTTATCCCCAAATCGCATATATAATATTTCCGACTTCCCCCCCTTATCTCATATATTTCTTGATTGTTCATATCATATTTTTCAAAATTCAATCCATTTTTATTCATAGTATATTTTATATTTATAATATTAAATGCTACTCCAAGCAATGCGAGTGTTTCCAATGCTCCAAAGGCTAAATGGTAACCTTCACCAAATTGGGGAGCTATTACAATATAATCATATTTCTTCCTTGACTTCTCATAGAAATATTGCCAACTTGTTAGTATGCGAGATGTTGTATCTCCTCTACACGTTTTGGTATATATGTAAAAAATATGTTTATCCCCAATAATATCAAATTTAAGTCTTAGGTCGGTATCTATATATTGTTCATTTATTTTTAAATTACTCGTTTTAATATCCTTAAGTCCTAAACCTTTTTTAATTATTATATTCTCAATAAACCTTTTTATGTTTACAGAAATTTCGCCAAATTCTTCTTTTTCCCATTTAGCACATCTCCATTCTATAAGATGTTTTTGTAGATTTTTTTCCTTAAACCTTTCCCAGGGTTCTGTTCGTTCTTCCAGTTCTTCTAAAATTGAGTCTATTGTTTCTTCTATCCCGCAACCTCTTTTTAAATTGTCGTAGCTTAATAATTCCCTCAATTCTTCACTAACGTCAAATTTCTTTTCCAACATTGCTACTCTTGAATTTTTATTAAAAATTTTTCTATCCATTTTAAATTTTGTCCAACCGCCTGTTCTGAAATTCCCAAAGATATTGCTATCTGTACATTATTGAAATCCTTTGCTTTTAAAAATAATATATCCCTTTTTCTCTTATTTCTTATTTTCTTAATTAGATTAATTGCGTCTACATATTCACATATAACATCTTCAAAATCTGCTTCTTGTTCGTAAGCGTGGGGCAACCTAAGCACTTGGGCTGCAAAACTACTTCTGGGGTGTACAAAATAAATTCTTCTTCTAAGTGCTTTTACAACCTCATATAGGTTATATTTTTTATTTATCTCATCTTTCACTTAATATTGCATACTGATATTTTCCTGTCTTTCCCCAATAAAAAAAGTAACTAAAAAATCCAATCCCTATACTCCCTATCTAACTCATTTAGATATTCATATTCCGAAAGAATAAAGGGACTCAATCGGTTATTTAGTTACTCAATTATTATTCTTAGCTAATTAATTAAAGCTAATTCATTAAAATTTTATTTTAAACCATTGGGGATATTACAGTACTTGGGTATATTTGTCAATATTCTTAGGATAGATAATTCACATAAACAACTTTTCAATATTCATTTAACTGTCAATTATCTTATCTAATCAAATAATACTTCTTGCGAACTATTTAAGACTCGTGCAATTATTTTTCTTTTCTTTTCGTTCTTTATATTTCTTTCTCCGGTTACTACTTTAGATATTAAGGAAGGACTAACCCCCACTACCTCTGCTATTTCTTTTTGGGTGAACCCCTCCCTAACGCAAGCTACCTTTAAATTAATTCCTTTCCCTATCATTCTAAATATCCCCCCTTTCGGATTTATTTTTATATTACTTTTATTTTCTTTTTGAAAAACAACTTGTCAATGGTTCTACTACCGACATAGTCCGTACATTGACAATCTTTTTTCTCAATTAATTTACCAAAATTATAATAAATATATATATCTAATTTTTCTGTTTTACCTCTTTTGCCGATAGAATCAATTTCAATCTTCTCAATCAATTTATTAATAATCCTTTTCCATTCCCAATCATCAAGTTTGTCTATGCCCTCGCCAATCTTTTCAAGAAGATATGATACCTTCTCAATCTTATCTTTTTTTACTTTTGAGGCTTCTGCTTTGTTTTCTAATTCAAATTTTAAAGTCTGTAAGTTTCTGGTCTTTTCCTGTGCTTGTTTTATCTTTTCCTTAATATTTTTTATAAATAAAAAAGCCCGGTATTAAACCGAGCTTAATTTTTAAATTAATATTAGTTGTTTTAAAGTGTTTTTATTAAGAACCTAAGTAAGATTTACCGCATTCACCAATTGGGAGTGGTATATTAATTACACTATCCCCTTTTTTTTATTTAGAAAGTAGTCTCTAACCACTCAGAATAATCCATTTCATAATTATTTAATTTCATTAATACTTCAATTAGATTAGAGGATTTATAACTATCCCCAGAATGACTTGCTGTAGCAGTTAAATCTAAATTATATGAAGAACTAAGATCAGTACCTGCTATTAAAGATACTACTTCAAACATTTCTCTTTTTATAGTATCTTCAGAAGACCAACGTGAATTATATGAAATATTTATATTATCTTTTTCTTCATCAATGGCAAATTTAACTAATTTCCCTTTTAATTCACTTTCTATATATTTTTTAATAATCTCTCTTACAGCTTCTTCAAATGGTATAGTTTCCTCTTCGGGCGTCTCTTCAGCAACTGTTTCTATATTTGCATTTTCCATTTCTTCAATTTGTTTGTTTGCAACTTTTAATTGGTTTTCTATTTCTGTTAAATCACTCTTGAGACCTTCAATTTCTATATTTTTATCAACTATTTTATTTTCTAGTTCAAATATTTTAGCTTTATTATTATCACCGCCACAAGAACTTAACCCAAAACTAAAAACTACTACTAAAACCAAAAAGGGAATTATGTATTTTATTTTCATATTTAAATTCTTTCTACTTATTTTTGGTAAATTAATCTAAAACTTCTTATTTCTACTTTTCAGTATATTATATCACTCTTATTTTTTTAATAACCTCATTTTATATTCCACAATTCTTATTTATTTTTATTTAATCTTATAAGCTAAAATAAAAGAGTTTATTGCCATAATAAAAGCCAATAATATAATAATAAATGCTAAACTACTCTTTACGATCCATGTAAACTCATAAATGCCTATAATAGTTGCAATAGAACCACAAATATAGAGAACGATTTTCATTTTCCTTACTCCTTCTTTTATTTATTTTATGATTTCTTGCAATTTTTATTAATAATATCCTTCTTCAATAGCTCTAAGGCTGAAGCCAGCAATAGTATAGTAATCAAGAATTAAATTAATTTTATCTCCAGACAATTTTCTTTCAATTTTTTTAAATAGAGCATCGCTTACTACTTCATTTTCTCTCATAAAATTATGAATTTCCACAAGTGTAAATAGTGTGTCTGCTTTAATCAAATCCCAAATCCAAGCACCTACCCCTGTTATGGTCAAATCTAATTCATATGGATTTAAAGTATAGATAAATGGAATCCATTCCTCAAAAAGTACTTCCTTGTTTGACAACTTATCGCTTTTTGCCGGCCATTCTATATATAGTACAGAATCTAAATACCCTCTTAAACAAAGATCTTGTATAAAACAATGTAATTTATTTAATTCTTTATTAGAAAGTTTTGATAACGGCTTCCTAAAATAAGATCCAAGCCTGGGAATAATTGATACCGTTCGGCCAATTCCTCGGCTTCCTGGAGTCGTGTAATCAAGTTCTGCTTCTATATACTTTTCTATGCAATATGTTATCGCCTCTGAATTAAACCCTGACATTAATTTATCAAACTTTGGTTCTATAACTTCTAAGATAGAATCATCTCCTTTTAGGGTTGACTGGGTCTTCGAAAACATTGATTCTAGACGATTTTTAATGCTTTGTGGCACTTTGCCCCTTTGCTCTTCCTTTATTCCTTATTTTTTGTAATGACAATAAAGTTGCACAAACATTTTGAATATAAAAAAATATTACTGTATCGTTTATTATTACACTTTTTTTCTGGAACTTAAACTGTTCTAGATATTGTACTAACTACACAAAAATATTTTTAAAATTTTAATTTTTGTGTATAATGAAACTGTATAAATTGGCTTGGATATAAGCCAAATTTCAGCTAAGAAGTTTTGATTTTTACTCTTCTGTAAGGCTACAGAATTTGTGGAGTCGGCCTGTAAGCCGGGTTCTGTAGCAACTGTGAACTTATCACAGTTACCAGTAGTCATCCATCTGGGATAAATATTACTATTTACCTCTAGCGGCCTTACCCGGAAGAAGGCGGGCCA
>Ga0315549_1003681_pt1 | contig 13485 bp, 13 predicted proteins | sample SalMarSW160200MG_FD_203101 | JGI IMG/M metagenome (GOLD analysis project Ga0315549, IMG submission 203101) | Salt marsh sediment microbial communities from the Plum Island Ecosystem LTER, Massachusetts, United States - Salt Marsh Sediment SW1601-200 ... | reverse complement strand
CTGGTTTATCGAGCAGATGAAAGAGCTCGTCGAGCTCGAGGAAAGGATCCTCGCCTGTAAGGGCACAGGGCTCCCTGATGAACTGCTGATCCAGGCGAAGAGGGATGGATTTTCAGACCGCTACCTGGCGCGCATCCTCGGGCTCCCAGAGATAGACATTCGCAAAAAGCGTACCTCGCTCGGCGTAGTTGAGGGCTGGGAGCCGGTGCCGGTCAGTGGTGTCGAAAACGCGGCTTACTATTTCTCCACTTACAACGCGCCCGACAAGGTGAAAGGGGAGGCAGGTCCCAAGATCATGATCCTGGGAAGCGGCCCCAACAGGATCGGCCAGGGGATTGAGTTCGATTACACCTGCGTTCATGCGGCCTTTGCGCTGCGGGATCTCGGCTATCGATCCATTATGGTGAATTGTAATCCGGAGACGGTCTCAACGGACTACGATACCTCCGACAGGCTCTACTTCGAGCCTCTCACGGTTGAGGATGTGCTGAGCATATACGAAAAGGAGCGACCCGAGGGGGTGATCGTCCAATTCGGGGGACAGACCCCGCTCAACATCGCGAGGGAGCTGGCCGAGGCTGGCGTCACGATACTCGGCACCTCTCCTGAGAGTATTGACCTGGCGGAAGACAGGGACCGATTTCGAAACAGGATGGCCGAACTGGGCATCCCGGAGCCTGAGTCCGGCATGGCTAGCACCCTGGACGAGGCGCTCACTATCGCCGAAACAATAGGCTATCCCCTTATGGTTCGGCCCTCCTATGTGCTCGGGGGCAGAGGGATGGAGATCGTCTATGACGAGGAGATGCTCAGGCGTTATGTGGCAGCAGCCGTGGGTGTTACCCCTGAGCGGCCGATCCTCATCGACAAATTCCTGGAAAACGCGATTGAGGCTGAGGCGGATGCCCTGTCCGATGGGCAAAAGGCCTTTGTTCCCTCCATCATGGAGCATATTGAACTCGCCGGAGTGCACTCCGGTGATTCAGCCTGCATAATCCCCCCGATCAGTATCCCTGAAAAACACATCCGTACCATTAACGAATACACCGAGAAGATCGCCATAGAGCTCAAGGTCGTGGGCCTGTTAAACATACAGTACGCTATCGCTAACGATACCGTCTATATCCTTGAGGCCAATCCCCGTGCATCGCGAACCGTGCCTCTTGTCTCCAAGGTATGCAATGTCTCCATGGCCCGCCTGGCAACCGAGCTCATGCTCGGGACCAAAATCGCGGATCTTGGACTGAAACAACGGATCATTCCTCACTTCGGGGTTAAGGAAGCGGTCTTTCCCTTTAACATGTTCCCCGAGGTCGATCCCCTCCTTGGCCCGGAGATGAGATCCACCGGTGAGGTGCTCGGGCTTGCGGTAAATCCCGGCCTGGCCTTCTTTAAGGCGGAAGAGGCCACGCAACAGCGGCTTCCATCAGCGGGAAGTGTGTTGATTACCGTTCTGGGAAAGGACAGATCATCCGTCCCGGAGATTGCGAGGCGATTCAAGGCCCTCGGTTTCACGATCAAGGCTACTGAGGGAACACATCGATTTCTTGCCGAACATGGGATCGAGTCAGAACACATCCTCAAACTGCACGAGGGCAGGCCGAACATCGTGGATGCCATAAAAAACCAAGAGATCCAGCTGGTCATCAATACACCCAGCGGGAAGTTGAGCAAGCACGATGACTCCTATATTAGAAAATCCGCGGTCAAATATAAGGTCCCTTACATCACCACCCTTGCAGCGGCCATGGCTGCTGCCAAAGGCATTGAGGCCTACAACCATGATCATGGGTATGTCAAATCGCTCCAGGCCTACCATAAGGATATCGTAGGGCCTTCAGCCAAAACAGGAGGTGAGCCCAGATGAAAGCTATGGGTGAGAACTGCGGCGTCTTCGGCATTGTGCGTGATACGGACTGTGTTGAGGATATTTACCGGGGCCTTGACTTTCTCCAGCACAGGGGCCAGCAATTCTGCGGCATCGCAACCTATGATGGAAACAGGATACACGTGATCACCCACTACGGTCAGGTGGGCAACACCTTTGCCTCTCATGAGCTTGAGACCTTCAAGGGCCGCATGGGTATCGGGCACGTAAGCCTCAAGGAGCGACAACCCATGATGTGGCAAGGCGCAGTGGGCGAGATCGCGGTCGCCTTCAGCGGCAATATCATAAACAACGGGGAATTACTCAAGGAGATGAAGGACAGGGGAGAGGCCTTCTATCACGGCCTGGATATCGAGATCATCTCCAAGCTCATCATGCAGGAGAAGAATGTGCTGACCGGGATCTCGAAGCTGTCAGAAAGGATAAAAGGCGCTTATTCGCTCCTCGTATTAACCCGAGAGGGCATTTATGCAGCCAGGGATATCTATGGGTTTAGACCCCTTATCTTAGGGGAAGGATCGGGCGCCTACCTCGTGAGCTCTGAGTCCCGGGCTATCCAGAACATAGGGATAAAGCCGTTCAGGGATGTGAGACCTGGAGAGATTGTGTTCATTAGCCCAAAGGGATTCGAGACCAGGCAGCAGCTCAAGAGCCCACGGAGGGCTCACTGTGCATTCGAATGGGCCTACACAGCCAGCATGGACAGCAAGATCGACGGGCTCTGGGTTCAGGAGGCCAGGAACAACCTGGGAAAGAGCCTTGCTGAGAGGGATATCGAAAACGGCGGCATCCAGGCCGATCTGGTTGCGCCCGTCCCTATGTCGGGCATCGGCCATGCACTCGGATACCACATGAGATCCGGCCTACCCTACCAGGAAGTCTTTCTCTATAACCGATACGCAGACCGGAGCTATACCCAGCTCACCCAGGAAGACCGGGATAGAATGGCCAAGAAGAAACTCTCGGTTTTGGAATATGCAATTCAGGGAAAACGGATCGTGCTTTGTGATGATTCCATTGTTCGGGGGACCCAGATCAAGGAAAAGGTGAGGGATCTAAAGAACGCCGGGGCAAAGGAGGTTCACGTGCGAATCGCCTGCCCGCCACTTCTGTATCCCTGTCATTTCGGCATCGCAACCAGGACCTATGAAGAGCTTTTAGCCAGGCAGTACTATCCCCACGGAAATATCACCACCCAGGAAGAACTTATGGCCCTGGAGGCCTGGGTTGCCGATAAGATCGGCGCCGATTCGGTCAACTACAATTCTCAGGAGGCCTTTGTTGCGGCCCTGAAGATGCCAAAGGATAGTTTATGCTTATACTGCTGGGACGGAGATTGGCCGTTCGAGCTATAGGGTTCACACCATGAGGATTGCCCTTGCCCAACTCAACCCGGTCATCGGGGACTTCTCCTCCAATACCGATAAGATGAGGGATGCTGCTGAGAAGGCCAAGAATCTCTCCTGTGATCTGATCGTCTTCCCAGAGCTCGCCATCTCGGGCTACCCCCCGCGAGACCTCCTCGAGAAGAACGAATTCGTTGAGGCGAACCTCGCCTCCCTGCAAGGCCTGGTGCAATCCATCACGGGGATCGGCGCGATATGCGGGTATGTGGATAGAAACCCGGGAAAGGCAGGGAACCCTCTCTATAACTCGGCGGTAATCTTTGAGGGAGGAAAAATACTCCATAGGGCGCACAAGAGGCTTCTTCCCACCTATGATGTATTTGATGAGACCAGGTACTTTGAGCCTGGCTCGGAATGCACATCCTTCCCATATAGAGATCACCGGATCGGGCTCGCCGTGTGTGAGGACATCTGGAATGACAGGGAATTCTTCATGAAGCCCCGGTACCCCATCGATCCTGTGGAACGGATGGTCAACGACGGCGCCGACCTCATTATCAATGTGGCGGCATCCCCTTACTATGTGGGTAAACGGGAGCTTAAGCGGGATATGTTTCTCAATATCGTGAAAAAATATGAGGTCCCCCTCGTGTATGTGAACCAGGTCGGCGGCAATGACAGCGTTCTTTTTGACGGCATCAGCTGTGCCTATAACGCAAAAGGCGAGCTGGTTGCGAGGGCCCGCGATTTTGAAGAGGACATGGTGATCTACGACACCACAAGCCAGGAAGGGGAGGTTCACCCGATCTCCCAGTCGGACCTCGAATCTATCCTTAATGCGCTGGTAATGGGGACCGGGGACTACATCCGTAAATGCGGGTTTTCCAAGGCTGTCGTTGGCTTAAGCGGTGGCATCGATTCGGCGCTTACCGCATATGTGGCGGTTCAGGCCCTTGGAGGGGACCATGTGCTGCTCGTATTTATGCCCTCTCGATACACCAACAAGCAAAACGTCGAGGACACGAAAACCCTGGCAGCCAATCTAGGGGCTGAGCTTGTTACCCTGCCGATCGACATGGAATTCGAAACCTACCTCAAGGACCTCTCCCCCTTGTTTGACGGTGTGGCAACGGAGCTCACGGGCCAGAACCTTCAGGCGAGGATCAGGGGAACGATGCTCATGGCGATCAGCAACAAACTGGGGCACCTGCTCCTGACAACGGGTAACAAATCGGAGTTTGCGGTGGGATACTGCACCCTGTACGGGGACATGAACGGCGGACTTGCCGTTCTCGCGGATGTGCCCAAGACATCGGTATACCGAATCGCTCGATTCATAAACAGACATCGAGAGATTATCCCGGAAAGAATCATCACAAAGCCCCCGTCGGCAGAGCTGAAACCCGATCAACGAGATCAGGATGATCTGCCCCCCTATGAGATCCTGGATGCGATCCTCACGGCATACATCGAGGACAATAAAGCCCCGGATGAGATCGCGGCTATGGGCTTTGGTCCCTCCATCGTGAACGATATCATCGCCCGCGTTGATCGAAACGAGTACAAAAGGAACCAATCTCCACCTGGCTTGAAGGTGACTACCAAGTCCTTCGGCTACGGCAGGAGATTCCCCATTGCCCAACGCTACCGCTCCCCACAGGAATGATTCCACGGTATTATGCCTGAAAAAAAGAACAACACCGGGGTGTTTTACGGCTGGTTTACCATGGGCGCCTGCTTTGCTGTGCTGCTCATACAAGGCGGAACCATGTGGACCTTTGGGGTCTTCTTGAAGCCTATGGCTCAGGATCTTCAGTGGAGTCGAGCCCAGGTTTCATCAGGCTACACGGCCTTCCTGATAGGCTTTGTCATCTCAGTCGTAGCTACGGGCAGGCTTTCCGACAGATACAGTCCCGGGCCCATTCTTCTGGTGAGCGCAATCCTGACAGGCCTGGGTTTTTCGCTCTGCAGTCAAGTTCATACCGTAAATCATCTCCGTATGTTGCTTTTCATCGGCGGCCTCGGAGGGGGTGCAAACTGGTCGGTGCCCACCTCAACCGTGCAGCGTTGGTTCTTTGCCAGGGAGCGGGCAGGATTAGCGCTCGGGATCACTATCTCAGGGGTCGGCGTAGGCGCCTTTATCTTTGCGCTGCTGTCTGACTATCTGGTCTCCGGCCGTGGCTGGAGGGACGCGTATCTCATGGTTGGCATCATCTTCTTTGCTGTCATGGCAGCCTCATCATTCGTGGTTAAAAAGGCCCCGGGTGAGACCGGTGCGCTTCCCGATGGATCTGGTGAAGCGCTGAATCGCCCTGTTGTTCAACGACGAGAAAGGCGAGAGATCCTGAAGTCCCTCTCCTTTATTGGCATAACCGTCTGTCATTGTATTGCGGTTGCCGCATTTCAAATCATCGCCGCCCATCTTGTGCCTTATGCTACGGATATCGGCATCCCTTCAGCAGCCTCGGCAGCAGCCATCGGCCTTATGGGGATATCCTCAATCCCCGGCCGCATCATTGGCGGCCACCTCTCGGGAAGAATCCCGTGGCAACGGATCCTGGCCTTCTCCCACGTTGGGATGGGGCTATTTGTACTGTTACTGCTATTCTTAGAGGGAGCATGGATGCTTTACTGCTTTGTCCTCTTCTATGGTCTATGCCACGGAAGCAGGGTTTCCGCCTATCTTGGCATCCTGGGGGATTTCTTCGGCATGGGTTCATTGGGGGAACTCATCGGGATCACCATGGCCGTAGGCACATTAATCGGAGCCTTTGCCCCGTATCTTGCGGGACTCCTCTTTGACATAACCGGGACCTATCTTGCTGTCTTCACCATTATGGCGTTATTTTTTGTGGCAAGCGGCATTCTTGCAAGCGTATTGCAGAAGCCGGATATGCATAACAAGATATCTGCTCCTCTATCTCCCCGCTCGGACCTGCTCCCATGATACCCCGGTGATCGAGCTTATGATGTCAACCCTGACAGGCGGAAACCCGAGCTGAACGATTTTGCCCTCTTGCTTAAAATCCACTGCTTTCAGGCCAACAGATCAAAACCCAAACTCGTGAAGGGCTTCAATAATGCATCTCTCATGGACAGGATCCGGCTTTTTATCAATCCGAATCGTGTTGTCCGACGGAATCATCAATATCTTGAAAGTTCCCATGCCAGACGTCAAACTCCTCACCCAACCTCCAGGTTTCCACATCAGATCGAGATTCCAGCCATGCTGTAATCCTATTCACTCTGGCATCAGGATCGTCGGAGCGACGGCTAAGCTCAACTACTACGTCCAATTTATCTTCTTTACCGCCACCGCCACAGTAGCATCCATTTGATTCAACAGCTTCCTCAATAAAGGCGTCAAGAAATGCATCGAATCCTTCCTTCCGGTTTCGCATAATGACGAGTTGTCTTCCCCACTCAGTGAATTCACCTAAATGCTTTTTCTTACGGAGCCGTTTCTTCATTTTTATCATCTCTCAACCCGAACGCGGAAGTCACCGGCAGGTGTGAAGCGCAGAGGAACTCCTGTCCGGTGAACTGTTGGGTTCTGCCTGAATTTATACATTTCCCTGATTTATAAACATCAGGCTACCTTCTTTGCAAGCAACTCCCGCACGGCAGGAACCAGTTCATTCGGAACTTCGACAAAAGTCTGAGATGCATCTTCCCAAGCGGCTTCGTCTTCAGCAACCGCTTCATCCTCAGTCTGGTTTTCGTAATGATCAAGAACACGCTTAACGCGCTCTTCATCCCAACCTTTTGGAAACCTACTTTGTTTCATTGTCTTCGTCTCCTTCGGCCTCGACGCCGATATGCTTTCAGTGGTTTTCCTGTCAATTCATATGCAGTAATTACGAATACACTATCTGGCTCAGGATCGGGGACATAGGTAACTCTAAGATATCGACCGCCCCGTGTCTGTCCAATAGCAATTCGAGAGTTTTCCTTGCCCGGCCGGTCCTCGCCTGGCTTTTGCAATACATCTTCGACCTCATCTTCCCGCACGTCATGTATGTAAATATGAGGAAGTCCAGTCTCTGGATCAATGTAAAAACGAATTCTCATCTATTGTACTCTAAATACTTATTCCATGTCTAATTTTGGGCAGAACGGCTGAACTCACTTGCAGCGAGGCCGAAGGCATTCGCTGTCAGGTGCAGTGATATGCAGCGCGCCCTCTGATATTGATGAGGAGCAGAATCGCTAGGCGAAAACTGCCACAGATACAGGGCGCTCTTGGGCAAAACTCTGCCTGTGCAGCTTGATACGTTCAATCTCGTGGAGCGTTTCGGCGGTTAGATAGCTCTCCCCACAGTGAGGACAACTCACTACAGGAACGTTCTCAATGACTAGCAGGGTCTCCCCTTTGCCGTAACTGCGTGCCACGTGGCGAACCCGAGCACCTTCTTGACCACAAATGTCACAAATCATCCCTTACCTTCACTCTCCATACACAGTGATGATCACCAGTTTACCAGTGATACTGATCTTGGCAACCACAATCGCCGAGTTACCAGCAATGGTTCCACCTTCGACCAGATAGTTCCATTCCGCTGTATCTTGATCTTTCTGTCGTTCAACGATGCTGCCAGTAAGGACAATGCGCTCAACGAAAAAATGGACAGGTTATAACCTTTTGACCTGGACCTCTGAACCTATAACCGCTCATGTTAGGATCTTCTATGAAAAATGGAGCAATAATGGTTGAATTTTCCATGGTGGTACCGGATCCACAGGAGCCATGAGTTGTTTGAGAGAAGAGGGGGAAAGATATCGGTAATGATAGAAATTTCTACCATATATATATGAGATGAGCAACGAGAAAGTACGAGAGCAGGTTCGTGATATCCTCAGCCTGAAGCTTTACAGGATCAGGGTTGGGAAGCTTATTGAAAAAAACCTCGAGGAGGCGAAAACGCCATGGTGGCGATTGCTTCGCCATCATTTTTTACATTTTTGTAATTATTATCATGTTTACATAACAGTATCGTTGTTTTTATCCGGAGCCGCAAGCACATCATCTGACAGCCCTTTCTGCTAAGATACCGAGATTCCAGAGAGAATTCCAACAAGAGTGCGCTTTCATGTCCCTGGTACATACATTGCAATTTATCACGGTGATGCTGTTGGATTTCCTGATTTATGCAAGGGGGAGATACACGATGGTAACGGAAAAAAGCCTCATAGAGGCAAAAAGGCATGAAATACCGCCGTTGGGAAAGGTGATATGTTCAACCTGCGGTACGGCATTGAAATCCCCTTATGAAGGGATAGCGATTGATAACGGCATAGCTTATTGCGCCCATTGTTACCAAGCATTCCTCTTTCCCCATATCCATAATTACGATACCGAGATGCCGGATGAGGTCTGGTAAAAAGCCGGGCCTTACACGCAACAAGCAAAAGCAAGGTAAAAAGATCGATCATGCCCGGGTTCGAATTATTCGGTGAAGAGGAGCGAAGAGAGGTACAAGAGGTCCTCGACACGGGGGTACTGTTTCGCTACGGTTTTGATCAGGCACGAAAGGGACGCTGGAAAGCAAGGACCTTTGAGGCCGAACTGGCAAAACGTATTGGGGCGGGATACTGCCTTTTGTGTTCCAGTGGAACCGCATCGCTGTGCACTGCTCTAGCCTCCTGCGGGATCGGAGCAGGAGATGAGGTTGTTGTGCCCCCCTTTACCTTCATCGCTACCATAGAGGCGGTCTTACACGTTGGCGCAGTACCTATATTCGCTGAAATAGATGAAACCCTCTGTCTTGACCCCGAAGCGATCGAGCCAGCTATTACACCCCATACAAAGGCTGTGGTACCGGTTCATATGTGCGGGGCCATGGCCCGTATTGATGAAATCAAAGACATATGCCAACGCAAGGGCCTTATCCTGATAGAGGATGCTTGCCAGGCCTTCGGCGCTACCTTGAACGGAACGGCATTGGGCACATTCGGACAGGCCGGGTGCTTTTCATTTGACGCGGTCAAGACGATTACCTGCGGTGAAGGCGGTGCCGTGGTAACTGAGGATGAGGCAACCTATAAAACCATGGATAGCTATGCCGACCATGGCCATGACCACCAAGGAAACGACAGGGGCCTCGAGGGCCACGCCATTCTCGGAACCAACTACCGTATCAGCGAACTGAATGCGGCGGTAGGGCTGGCTCAGCTCAGAAAGCTCGACTTCATCCTGGAAAAACAGCGTGCCCATAAAAAAGAAATGAAAGAGGCCCTCACCCGGTTTTCCGAAATAACATTTCGCAAGGTTCCGGACGAACAAGGAGACTCCGCCACATTTCTCAGCTTTCTTCTTCCCCATGAGTCAACGGCCAGGGATGTGGCTGGAAGCCTTTCGCACGCGGGCATTGACGGCTGTTTCTTCTGGTATGATAACAACTGGCATTATGTCCGCAACTGGGATCATCTTAAAAAATTGAGGTCTGCGGCAAGGCTCCCTCTCTCACTGCTTCCCCTTTGCCCCGATTACGAAAAGGTGAGCCTTCCTCGGTCAGAAAGCATTATGAAGAGGACGATTTCTATCCTGGTCAAGATTTCCTGGACACAAAAAGAGCTCGATTATCGGATTGAGAGAATAGCGGATGCCTTAAAGGACCACGGGGTTTCCTAAATAGAGAAGGCATAGGGCGCTACGATTGTCTCGATCCAGCTTTCAGCAGGCTCCTATGATCAAAAACCTCAAGAATGTCTCCCATATTCTTTTTGGCAGAGGCTGTTTCGACCAGCTTGAAGAAATCCTGATTGAAAAACGCCAAGGACGCGATTCCTTTATACTCTTCCTCGCGGATGATGTATTCATCGAGAGCCCTTTAAGGGAAAGAATGCCTCTCAAGCCCCAGGATTTGCTCCTGTGGGTCAATGTTGCTGATGAGCCCAAGACAGCATATGTGGATGAACTCACACAGAAAGCAAAAGGTTTCACCGGGCACGTGCCCGAAGCTGTCATAGGAATGGGAGGGGGGAGCACCATGGATATTGCTAAGGCCGTATCTCTTATGCTTACCAACCCCGGATCTTCGGCGGATTACCAGGGATGGGATCTGGTAAAAAATCCTGCGGTGTATCATGTAGGCATTCCGACTCTTTCCGGAACAGGTGCTGAAGTATCCCGCACCGCGGTGCTCAATGGCCCTCAGAAGAAACTCGGGATAAATTCCAACTATACCGTGTTTGACCAGATTCTGCTCGACCCAGAGCTCACTTCCGGTGTGCCAGAACAACAGCGCTTCTATACGGGGATGGATTGCTACATTCACTGCGTGGAATCCCTCCATGGCACCTGCCTCAATGCCTTTGCCAAGCCTTATGGAGAAAAGGCTTTAGGTCTATGTCGTTCGGTCTTCTTGGACGGCGGCCAAGACAGCTACGACAACATGATGATGGCCTCCTATTTCGGGGGCATGAGCATAGCCCATTCGCAGGTTGGCATATGCCATGCCCTCTCATATGGCCTGTCTTATGTCCTCGGGATTCATCATGGCATCGGCAACTGCATGGCCTTTAATTGTCTTGGGGACTATTATCCGGAAAGTGTTCGCGAGTTCCGTTTGATGGTAGAAAAGAATGAAATAATAGTGCCCCACAATCTCCTCGAGGATATCGACGAGGATGCTTTTGAAAGGATGATCGATATCGCCCTCGTGCTTGAGCCGCTTTGGGAACATGCCCTGGGAGCCGGCTGGAAAACAATCATGACAAGGGAGAGGATCAAGGAACTGTATGCAAGCATGTGAGGGGGGCTTTTTATAAGGGGAAATATGCTGTTCGGCATTACGGGAACCTGGGGCAAGGTCGATGAGGAAGCAGGGATAAACATGATAGCGGATATAACCCAATGGCATTTTTCATGGACAATTACTCTTCTGTCAAATTTCTCTTTTTTATTTACATAAATGTAGAAACTTTTCGTATCCTCTTTCATCTCATCGGCGGAAACCCCCTGCTATTATTGGAAAAAAGGGTTGCACGCTCTATTGGCACACATCGTGCTATAATTCTATCACGGTATAGGGATAATCGTGAAACCAGCCGTATGAATCATTGAAGCTATGGTTCACAGGCATAAGGAGGTTGCCATGTCAACAGATTGGGGCCCTCATTTTATTGTGCCCTCGGAAACACTGAAAACATTTTCCGGCAGGGTACTGCTTCGGGAAACCTTTGACGAAGAGCTGCTCAAGAAGGAGTTGCAGGAACTCGGCCTGGGAGGAGACCCCATCAGGGCCACGAATCCTTGGTATTGCAGGAAAAAGGGGACAGAGACCTGGATAAAGATCGGTGAGTCAGCGGAAAAAAAAGACAACTACGCGGTGCCATGGGATACAACAAAGCTCGAAAATGGGGAATACCAGGTGCTTGGGTTGATGCATGTGTGGGTCAAAAAAGACGGCCGGGAGTTCATTGTTGCCAGGCAGAACATCGTAGACGTTATGGTTGAGAACAGATGAAATCATTGCCGGTATTTGTTCTGGCCCGTTTGATGATTTCATAGGAGTGGAACGAGAGAGATAGCGCACGTTATTGTAGATCCCAGGAAAGATCAATGGTGCTTTTTCCGAAGAGGCAATGGCGCCAAGGGACGGGAAAAGAGTGGCTTGAAAGCCCTCTTTTTCCGTATTTTTATGCCTTGAGATGGCTTATGCCAGGTCAGGCAGCCACTTAGAAACGAGGTATTTTGAGGTCTTTAGAAATGAGAATGGAAAAGGATATAAGCGGCTGCGGAATCATAGGCATCATGAACGAGCAGGGGGATGCCTTCTCCGGAGAGGACGTGGTTGTCGCCATCTGCAACATGATGGAGAGGGGCAACGGCCTTGGGGCTGGTTTTGCTGGCTATGGGATATACCCGGAGCTTAAGGATTGCTGGTGCTTTCACCTTATGTATCACAATCAAACAGCACAGGGAGAGACCGAGCACTATTTGAACGACCGGTTTACGGTTACCCATCATGAGCCTATCCCCACAAAAAAAATCAAGACGCTTCGGCCCCCTATTCCGTCCCTGTATCGGTATTTCCTTACGATCAATGATGAGACGGAAAATGGCGGTGGACGAGAGCAAGACATGATCCTTGGCTATGTGATGGAGATAAACAGGCACATCGAAGGAGCCTTTGTCTTCTCCTCGGGCAAAAACATGGGGGTTTTCAAGGGGGTTGGCAATCCAGATGAGATAGCAGAGTTCTACCAGATCCCCGGCTATACCGGGTATATCTGGACAGCCCATAACCGCTTTCCCACGAACAGCCCTGGTTGGTGGGGAGGGGCCCATCCTTTCGGCATTCTGGACTGGTCCGTTGTACATAACGGTGAGATATCCTCCTACGGGATAAACAGGAGATATCTGGAGAACTTCGGCTATTACTGCTGTCTCTCTACGGATACGGAGGTTATGGCATACCTCTTTGATCTGCTCGTTCGAGGTCACGGCCTTCCCTTTGAGCTGGTTGGAAAGATCCTCGCCTCACCCTTCTGGAGCCAGATCGAGCGGTGCGAGGACGAGGAAGAAAAGGGCTTGCTGAGATCCCTGCGGATTATATACGGATCGGCGTTGGTAAACGGTCCCTTTTCGGTCATAGTGGCCAACTCACGGTATATGGTGGGATTAAATGATAGGGTAAAGTTGAGGCCCCTGGTTGCGGCGAGGAAGGGGAACACCTTGTACCTATCCTCTGAGGAGGCGGCAATACGGGCAACGTGTAGAGACCTTGATACCGTATGGATGCCTAAGGCAGGAGAACCCACATTTGGGAGATTAGGAAATGGCGAAACCAAAAAGGATACCGGAGTTTTCGGTAGAAAGGAACAACGAGACATGCGTCAGCTGTCAAGTGTGCTGTAGGGTATGCGCCTTTGATGTCCATAGCTACGATGCTGATAGGGACCTGGTACATTCCGATAGCACCAAGTGTGTAGGCTGCCATTTCTGCGAGTTCCTCTGCCCTACGAGCGCGATAACCATTAAGAGGAATCCCTCCGATCTGAAGGAGAATTACCACTGGAGCCGGCTCGTGATAGACAACATTACCCGCCAGGCTGATACCGGCGGCGTGCTCCTCACGGGTATGGGGAGCGACAGGGGCTGGAGGGATTACTTCGACCACATTTCGCTCAACGCCTCGCAGGTCACGAACCCCTCGATAGATCCCCTGCGGGAGCCGATGGAGCTTAAGACCTTCATAGGATCCAAGCCCGAACGGATCGAATGCGGGATCCGGGAGATCAAGGGGG